>Ga0163110_10000239_pt1 | contig 24939 bp, 10 predicted proteins | sample CRUFie1St17metaG_FD_108703 | JGI IMG/M metagenome (GOLD analysis project Ga0163110, IMG submission 108703) | Marine microbial communities from the Costa Rica Dome - CRUD Field 142mm St17 metaG | ecosystem: Environmental > Aquatic > Marine > Oceanic > Photic zone | place: Costa Rica: the Eastern...
AAGTCCACTTTCTGCTTGCATCACCATGAGTTCCATGGTTATCCTTAGATGATACATTATTTGAGAGAGCGTTATCATCAAATCCAAAGAAACCAACCTTGTTATTACCAACTCCGCTACTTACATTGTAACTGAATGAAATACCACGGTCTGTATTGGTATCAAATCCATGAGTAACAGTTATTTGTGATGTAGTAGTAACACCAACTGCTGTACCTGTGAATGTTACAACCTTGGTTGCAGTATTATATGCAGTAACCGTAGCGATACCAGAAGCATCAATACCCGATACTGCTAGTTGGTCTCCAGTGTTGATGCCAGCAACTGAATCAAGAAGAACCGTAGATACACCAGATGCGACAGTTCCCATGACTGTCTTGATACTGGTTACATCACCAATACCAAAAATAGCATCATTAACTGTAACTTCATTTGAGTTAACAGTGGTTGTCGTACCATCAACTTGTAGGTCACCTTTAATGATAACCGTACCTTCACTGCTCAGACCATCAGGATATGGGTCAATAAACAGTTGGTTACCACTACCAGATTTGGTGGAAATAGTGTTGGATGAAATACCAACACTACCAAATGTCTGAGGAGAGTTCCACTGCCATGCGTGACCAGTGACTACGATTTGATTATCTCCATCCTCATCATATTCAATACTAACATCCTTACTTGTACCAAAAGTAAGTTTGGTATCATCAGGAATAACAATCTCACCAGATCCATTAGGATCAAGAATGATATCTCCGTCGGTATCAGTAGAAGATAATGTATTTGTATCTAATCTTAAATTATCTACGTTCCACTGATCGACCTTTCTGTTCTGGTCAACAATAGCAACAAATCCATTTGCTGCAGTTGTGGGGTTTGCTTGACCGGCGACTAGACCAGGAGCAATACTTAATAAGTCGGTGTAGTATCTACCACCAACTACCTGAGCGTTCTGTGCGTTATCACCAGCAAACAGACGCCCACCTTTATTACCGTGAGTGCCTACTCCAACGGTAAGACCTAGTTCACCAAAGTTGAGACTCGATGGAGCGCCAGTGCCCGTAGATCTTTTTACTCGTATAATACTTGCCATGGCTTAGAAATTTCCTCCATTGATATCCAAATTTTGGGTTGGTCCAGGCGTTAATTCTAAAGTTGCTTCAAATTTATTAGTTGACCCGTTATAGACCAGAACAGCACCGTCCTGAACTCCCGATATGTCAACATCAGATAAACCACCTAAAGTTCCACCACCTCCGGCAAAGGAAGATAAAACCTTAATAGCATTTTGTGATCCAACTCTGACTTTAATATCTGCCATATGTTTTAACTCGTAGTAACTCCGGCTGTGACGATAGCACTACCCTCTACCACTCTGGTTTTAAGTGATGAAGGGTCGCTCAAAAGAACATCATATACATATCTACCAGGTTTCAATCCAGCAGTAATTGACGATCCTAAGGAAATTTGCAATTGTCCTTGTGTTCTATTGGGAAATGAAACAACAAAGGAAGCAGCAGTTGTTAATGATGCTGCTGATTTTTTCAATTTTGAAGTACCAGTAAATCCCGTCAGATCTAATGGAGCGTTAGCACTACTCTCAAGATTAAACGATTGGTCAAAATTTGCACCAACGTCAATTGTAATGTTGCTTACATATGCTGCCATTATTACAGTCAGTTAGAATCTATCTACTGGTATTTATAAATCATTTTTTCACAATAGATATCAGAAGTGATTTGATCTCCTCAATATCGGATTTCATACTCTCCACATCGTTCTTCAAATTTTTCATTTCCATCTTTTCCTTATACTTTGCTTCAGAAAGTTTCATAAATTTATCAAATTCAGTTTGATTTTGATTAACAATGGCACCATTGTTCACATCCCTATAAAGGGATGTGTCTGAATCAACTTTTAAATACTTACTCATCTGATGAGAATGATCTTAGGGCAATTGATCTAAAGTTTTTAACTCTAGGAACTTCTGCTTGATTAGTAGAAGTCATTACAAGTTTAATCATAAATCCATTAAACTGAGGTGTATTTTCAGCAGTAAATTTATATTCACTAAATGCATTTTCAGATTCATTTGGATTTACAACTTTATCTGGTGATCCATCAATGTTGAATGGAATGTACGACTGTGCGCTGTCGTTAGCGTCATTTCTGAACAACTTATAGAACACTCTAACATTGGCGTCTCCCATTCTATGTGCATCAAATTGTACAAATAATGAATTAGAAGTAAATTCAAGATTAACTCTCTTGGTTTCGTAAATTCCAGAATTTGGATCAAATCCAGGAATGTTGACTCTACTATCAGTTTCATAATTGGTAACCTTAGAATCAATAAGATTACTAGTTGCAATAATATTAGTTGTATTAAGGTCAATCATAGGTGATACATTTTCATCAATGGTTGACATTAGAAGTTCAAGTTCAAATGATTTTTCTCCGCCAAGAAGTTCGGATTCATTTAATCTGGAAGCAACAATTCTTGGACTATCAAGACGATTTAACTGATTTATAGTGACATCTTCATATCCAAGATTTTGGAAAGATGCTTCATTTCCACTTAAACTTGTACCTGAAGTTGTCTTAATTCTTGCAGAAATACTTGTTCCAGATGGACTAATCAGATTAAAGTTTGGATTGATATATTCAAACGGAATATTTTGAGTGACCTCAACAATATTACCGCCACCTGCCTTTGTTGTATCAAAAGTTTTAGCAGTGTTTTCAAGACTTACATGATAACTATTAAATGTTTTTTCTCTTGGATCAATATTATGAACCTTATTAATTTTCAAGAGAGAGACTTCATTGAATTCATATTTAAACACATTTGTATTTTGTGCATGATTTGATCTAAGACTTTGATCTACAACTCTATTTGCAATAGTAATATCATTACCAGAAATAGTATTGTAAGAAATAATTTCTTTATCAATTAATAGATAACCAGTATTGGCAGCACCAACTGTTGATCCCTCAAACGTAGTAAAGTCTGTTCCAGATGCAACATTAATAATTGTAGTATCATCATCAATTGCCGCAGTCAGAGTTGTTGGTTTCACATCACTTGCAACATTATATACTCTGAGTTTGTTGGTGCTTGCATGCATTCCATGGTTATGGTGATCAAACAACATTGTCACACCATCTCTGATTGGATCATTGTTTACATATTCAACCGTAGTCATATTTTTAGGAGTGCCAGAATCATTATAGAAAGTGTATGCAGTTCCAGCAGAAATGTTATTCTTAACATTATCAACAACCAGCAAGTTAGTTCTGGTCGAAACACCTACGTTAACTCTCACTCCACTTCCAGTAGCACCAAGTTGATTCATCAACAGAAGATCTCCGACCTGATATCCAGCACCACCATTGGTAACCTGAATTTGAGTAACTGATCCACCTCCAACAGTTACAGTTGCGGTACAGGAACTACCAAAACCAGTAAGTGTTGTGAACCCAATACCGGTAAATGTTCCATTTGTTAAACCAACACCAGCAGTTGGTTGAACTAGTGCCAGGATGCTCTCATTAGTAGGAGCAGTTTTAACTGATAATGGACCACCAGTTGCAAATATCTTGCCATTATTATTGCCTTGTCTAATTTCATTGCCAAGTCCAAACGCAGTGTTTGTTGCTGCAATTCCAACAAATTGTCTCTTAGAATATGCAGTGACTGGATTGTTCTTTTTGATCTTTCCTACTGGAAGTTCACTGTTAAAGAATGAAACTGATACTGGAGTATCTGTTACAAACTTCGCTTTATTGAGTTTGAATTTCAGGTCTTCTAATTGACTTGGAGTCCAGGTTGACTGGTTTTGTGATTTGAACAGTGAACCAAGATATGGTTGCTTGTTATAAACTGATTTTAGACGGAGATCTTCTTCGCCCATTCTAGTGATGAAGGTCAGATATTTTTCTGTGGGTGATACAAGAACCAGAGCATATTCATAACCAGATTGGAGATATACAGGAGTGTTAAACTTGAAGTTTGTTGCTACACTACCATCAGTGGATACATTTACATCTGCGGACTCAATGTTAACCTGACCAAATGGTACAATGGTTGTAGTTGGAGTGCCATCCCTCATAGTTCTGATTTGAACAGTTACGGGAATTGTAGGATCCTTAGTCTTGAAGAATAAATCACCACCAGTAATGAATACACCATCAGATGCTGGTCCTGCTTGATCGGTATCAATTAAGAAAGATTGAGCAAGTGGATCGTACCAAGCACCAGTATTAGTAGAACTGGAAGATGATCTTTCTGTTCTCGTTCTGGTTGTTTCATTAGTTCTAAGTCTTGTTGCCGCTTGGGTTCCTATCTGTCTTCTTTCAATTTCTGGGGTTTTGATTGCGAGAACTTGCTCTTCGACACTTGCAGCATATCCAGTTGCACTATATTCAGTTTCAGCAGAACTGTCACCTGGATCTAAGATAGATGCATTTGTTTGTGATGAAGTTAGTCTAATTGTATTTGTTCCAACAGTGAATTTAGGATTTGCAGCAAGAGTTGGATCTGGAATATGAATTGAAAATTCAATATCACCTTTTTCGTCAGTTACTAACTCTGTATTTTCAACAACTGCTTCTGCTGTTCCATCTGCATTAACAATAACCATTCCTTTTTTGATATAACCAAGAGCTCTTGGATCAGTTTGATTAGAAAGACCCGCAACATCGATGTTTATAATATTTGAGGTTCCAGAATAAGAAGAACTACGTCCAGGAACTGTCTTTGTTGGATTATTGAATGGTCCAATTTCATGGTTATGCTGTGCCGTGCGGAAAAGAAGACTTGCAGATCCTTGCACATAACCGCCAACTGTTTCTACAATATCAGCAGTTTTGAATGCACCCTTAGTCATCTTGATAGGAAGATTTTTGGGGAATACAAACTCATTCATGTCAACATTTTCCATGAAAACATAATATTTTGTATTTGGTTTTAGTCTCTTACCAGTTACCTGCAGATTTCTAGAACGACAGTTGTGGATGATATCCACACCAATAATTCTGTCTCCAAGACTAATATCCTCTTGACCAGAACTAAGATCAAGACCAAATATTCTTTCAGTACCAGATTCTGATAATGTTTGTTCGATAGTGTCTCTAAAAGTAGTTGAAGAACTGGATCTGTTAGTAGTAACCCTACGGATTCCACGTCCTGCCTGCCTCTCAATTCTAGTGCTGCTACTGCTACTACTTGAAGAACCAATTACCGTACTACCAGTAACTCTTTCTGAAAGTAAATTGGTTCTTCCACTCCAAGTGAATTCCGAAGAATTCCACCAACTTGCTGCCATACCGCCATTTTCACGATTCTCAACACCAAGCAATTCTGACATACTATTGAATACAGAATCAACTTTAACAATATCGGGAGTTGGAAGAATAACTTCTTCAATCCAAAAATCTGTAGCAGGAGATAATTCTATCGATCCAGCATATAGTGCAATGTGATATGGATTTAAATTTTCTGTTCTAGTTGCAAGTGGTTGATCAATTAATTCAACTTCAGTAAAGTTTAGTGTCAAACCTGGACCATTTCTGGTTGCATTACTATCAGAAAAATCATCTGCCCAAGCATAGTCGGCATTTGCAGAGTCTGCTTGAGTTGTTATAGTTTCAAACTGTAATGTAACATTTCTTTCGGTAGAACGTGGACGCATTTCTCCACGTTTTAAGTCAATATCAAATTTTGATTCTCCTGTTAAATTAGATCCATCATGATTTCTGAAGTTATCTACAAAGAAACCGGATTTAAACTTGTCGAGTCCAGTATTGGGATCTTTAATTGATAGATTTTTAGTATCAGTCTCGAGTAAAGATAATGTAGTGTAGTTTTCGAGATTCTTAACTCTATTTTCCAGACCACCAATGTCTTTCATGGTGAATCTCTTATGTGGAACAAGTGTCAAATTTGTATCAAAGGTTGCATCAAATACATAAGGTTGCATCCCAATAACACCAACTTCAAATCCTTCACTATTTGCAACTGGAATTTTTGGATATTCGGAAGGTTCTCCTTCCTTAATCTGAAACTCTCCTTCCTTAGTCAAATACAATCTATCAATTCTACCAAGATAGTATGCATAGTCTAAGATTATAGTTTTATTAGATACCGCAGTTTCTGATTTTGAGTTTGCAAATGATCTTGATTCAAATGCAAACGGTGAATCTGTAGAGGAAAGATTGTAAGTATCAACCCTTGGTCTTAAGTCAATAACGTCAGATGCTCTTTTATCAAAAAATACTGGAATTTCTGTTGAATAGTTAAGAGTATTGTAACTGTTAATAGATTCTACCGTTCCGGTGCTTTCATCGGTTACAATATGATCATAAACAATTCTAAGTCTTCTGGTTGGTTCATTAGCACCTGATTTTCTATTAATTCTTGCAATATCACAAAATTCTTTTCTATGACCACTATCCAGAGTGTAATCATCACTTACTTCTCTATCACCAAGTAGAAGAGTAGATATTGTACAGATAATACCAGAAGTTTGTAGTGTAATTGATTCTGTTAATTCAAATTTCTTATCATTTTCATATACAAAATTAAGTTGAGTACCACTTACAATATCAACAACACGAGCAACTGCTCCTGATGATGCACCAATAAATTGTTCTCCAATTGTCACATTATTGGAAAATGTATCGCTTTGATTAGAAGCAGTGATAGATGGAAGATCTGGGTTATTGGTATCATTAGATTCAAAAACACCAAGAACTCTAACAACGTCTGGAACATTTAGAGAAATAGTTTCGTCCTGAACTCTTGTTCCGTAGACATTATTAAAGGTTAATCCGTCATTAAATGTAGTAGATCCAATTCCTGATCCACCATTCATAGATCTTGATACAACTAAATTAGCGCATCTTGTAATTGTTTTTGCCTTTGAAGTTAATTTACTTCTCTTACATGTAATAGTAAGGGTTGCGTTACCAGTTTTAGAAAGTGACTTGAATTCAACTGATCTAAGGTCATTGGCAACCGTAACTTGGGAATCAAGTATAATTTCTTTATGTCCATCTTCCCAAGTTAACGTATAATTGTTTTCAGTATATGGTTCTAAGAATAAATCATTATCACCAAGATCACTTAGTTGGAATGTAAATGCAGTTGTAGTTACATTTTTGCTAATCTGCTTCCTTACAATATAGTTACTGTCAAGAAGATTAATAGAAGAAATATTTTGATTAGGAAGACTAATCGTCTTTCCTGGTTCACCCGCTTTTTCTAAGACACCAGAAATAACGGCAAAGTCAGTAACATTGATCGTACTACCGGTAAGAGATCCATCACACACTCCTACAACGTTCTGTACGGCGGATAATGTAGCATCGTTGATAGCGACTGCGCTTACTCTGTTGAAAGTTGGTAGAGACCCACCTGGTTTAGAGAATTTGACAATATCACCAACATTCACAAGTTGTCTGAAGTCTCCAACAGATGGTGAAGTTACCTTATTAGTTGTATGATTAATATTGAAGGATGCACCAACTGGGAAAAGACCCTTTTCTCTGGTGAGCGCAACATTAGCAGCAAAAGTAGAAACGCCGACACTTCTACCAACTGATTTTACATCGCTTATATCATTATCTCTGATTGCTGTGATATTTCTACCTACTTCAAGTCCATTGATTGTAAGTGGTTCATTGATTTGAAACTGTCCTTGCACGTCTCTTAGTTCAAGAGATGTTCCATTGGAAACTGGTTCAAAAAGGTGACCGCTAGCACCACTAAATTTGCCCCTTACAAATGCAGATTTGTTAGCAGTAACACCAAGTGCAATTGTGAGAATTGTAAACGTTTGGATATCAAATAATTTTAAGTCAAATCTTTCTGTATTAATACCTGATATACTCTTTTTACCAAAGTCATAAACTCTAGCATTTCCAATTACATCTCCCTGAGTTAATCCATCTGAGTTGAGTCTTTGATTTTTTAATTCAACTGTGTAAGTATTATTGACACCAATAGTTGGTGAACCGTAAACATTTTCTACTTGAAGATTATTTCCAACTCTGACTGGAACACTAATATTTTCTTTTTCTCTTGTAGTTCTTGGTTTTTCAATATCAACCGAAGTAGAAGAAATTTTATCGACTTCATATCCTCTTACATACGCTTTACCTGAGGAAATTTGAAGTGAAAAAAGATCATCAGAAGGCGTATTACCATCCTGAGTCAATTGACCTGGTAAATAAACACCTTTGTTTCCAATTCTATCGTTTAAAGATTCTCTAATATCAACGGCAAATGGTCTAATGTAATAGTCTCCTGACTCATCATATGTTCTTCTTGCAAGTTCATCTTTAAAAATACTATAATCAGTTTTATTGACTAGTTTTTCTACAATTCCATCATCTACACGCAACAATTCTACAAAATTAGCGTCCTCATTATCTGTTAGTGATTTCTTGGTAAGGACTGCAGATATTTTAAATCTATCTGCACCTGGTGCAGACTCGTTTGAAAATCCCTTAGCGTTATCAAATAAATCAGGATTTTCAGAAGAAGCGGTTACAATATCCTCTGAAATTTGAAGACCTACTTTATAACTAGGTGAATTTGTATATTGATCTAAAATTACAGTGCTTGCAGGTACTTTTACGAAATACCCTCTAACAAAAAATACTCCCTCATTAATTGATGAAGAAGATCCAATTTTTGTAGATTCTGAAACAATACATCTTGCAAATTGATTATTTGCAGTAATAGTAGTTGATGAAAAATTAATATCTTCTAATGTAATTAAGTTTTCACCATCTAAGAATTCTGTCGTTACACCATCAGTTCCAGAGGCAGTATATTTGATGTATAAAGTATCCAAAGACTCTTCGGATTCAACATTTGTAAGGCAGTTGACTACAGTTGCCTTAACACCAGAAGTTTCACCTTGAATCTCAATATTATTATCTTTAAGATATGAAGTATATGCGCTAACAGGAATTTCTAAGAAAGTAGGATCAATTCTGATTGCAAAATACTTATTATCATAAAATATACCACCAGGAACAATCATTGACCCTTCTTTGAAGAAGTGCTGTCCAAACTTTTCAATCTGTCCCTGAAGAATGGACTGTAATGTAGTTAGTTCCCTAGACTGAATTGGAAATCCAGGTTTGAACAGTACCTTATTATAGTTCTTGTCCTCATTAAAATCATCAAAATAAGGTGAGACATTTAGATTGGTGTTCTGGGTCATGTTCTTAGAACTCTACTACGATTTTTACTTCTTCTTTTTGAGATGAGGACCTAGTGATGGGTGCTCTGTTATCAATGTAAATAATATCACCTGAGTATTTTTCAACATCTGGGTTTGCTTTTCCAGTAGTAAAAGTTTGTCCTAGATCAATTATTTTTCCACCGATATTTGTGCTAGAACCAGCAAATGTAATATCAGGTTGTAAAATAGATTGACTACTACTGTTAAATACTGCATCAGTACAAGTAATTGGAGCTGCTATACCTGCAAAATCAAACTGCTTAAATGCATTATTTGCAATTGTTGACAGACCCACCGGTTGATAATATCTTAAAACACCAGTGTTTTGATTGAATGAAGCAACATAACCAACTGCTGTTTGACCAGCGCCAACTGTTTGTCTAATTTCAGCATTCACTGGATAAATAATTCCAGAGGTAACTCCAATACCTGTAGGTGTTAATTTCAATGCACCAAGATTGGTTGCGGTAGAAGTATTTAGAATGGCAGTTGAACTTCCATATTCAGTTGGGTTTCTAACAAGACCAACTCTTGAAAAAGTATTTCCAATTACAAAATCAGGATCAGCATCGTACTTGGAATATACCATGATTCGGTATGAACCCAACTCACGATAAATGTCTGCTCCATGCCCATTTTTTGGTGGAATTATGACTTCAAATGATGCTCCACTTCCGGAAATTATATTTTTTGAACCAGCAGAAGTTTGATCAAAGTTAATCAATCCCCTAGTATAATTTACTCCGGGTGATGTGACCTCAACTTTAGTAACTTCTCCACCAGTGATAGTGACAGAAACTTCTCCACCAGTTCCGTTACCAAGAATTGGAACGTTTGCTACTGTTCCAGTGGCACCATCACCAGCAATTGAAAATCCAGAACCTCGGGATAAAATATTTACTGTTTCAATTCTTCCACGAACAGCAGCATTTTTTACATTTGAAGTATTAGCATCTCCCCAATTTGCTGGGAGAGGCATATAATTTTCTGTGGTAAACTTAACAATATCCGAAGGGGAGATTGTATAAAGATATTTCCATAGATATCCATCAGATCCATTTCCTGCTACTTGAGGAACTGTATCTACAAAGTTTGGTTCAATTAGTGATCTCTGACCATCTGGATTGTCAGGATTGGAACCATTGTTAATACAGATATAAACTTTAAATTCAGAATTTACAACATAAAATCGAGACTCATACAATGTCTTTGAACTAGTTTGAGGAGCTCCATTGGTGATATCATAATCATTTTTATACATGTCATAAGTTATACCAGAAGTCCAATTGATTCTAGGTACAATTCTTGCAACATCATTTATTGCAATTCTTTTCAGGAATAGCATTGAATCATGATATCTATCTTCCTGTTCAAATGAATCTCTAGGATCAGGAGGAGTTGATGACCAATTAGCAGTTCCATATTCTTCAATTGATACATTTGTTGGATTTGGATGTGCCAAAAATGTATAATAGAAGTTAGAAGTCGTGCCAATTCCAGTCAAAGACTTTGTAAAAGTCTCCGCATTCAATATTCTAAATTGGTCAGTAATTATGGCAGGCATGTCTGTCCGATTTTTTGATTATTTATACTATGTGTAGGCAACTCTTAACTGAATAAGTCTTGAGATGTGCGCTGAGGTATTAATACCCACATTACCATTTGTATTATGGAAAGTGAATGATTTTGCAGTCGCTATTGGTCTATCCCCTGTATTTATCTTACCCCAACTATAAGTACCGAAAGTTGCAAGATCAGTTGGTTGTGTAAGGGTATTGATTCCTGCCAAAGATTTTACGTTAGCAGATACAATAATTGAAGATGATCCAATGGATACTACCTTTGCAGCACGATAAACATTATCAATAAAACTTGCACCGACTGCAACAACATTATCTGCATGATTATCTATTGTTGTGACTCCGGCACCAAGAGTAGTATTTCTAATAACAAAATAATCACCAGTAGAAATACCTGGTCTTGAAATTTGTTTATTATTTGGAGTTGGACTATAAATTGTCGAATTTGGTGTAAGAGTAAATTCAATTTTTGGTGTAGTGGTTCCAATTCCTACCGCACTTGCGCCAATAGCAGTAATATTTCCAAAATCACCTTCATAGGTAACTTTTTTAATCTCCTCAACAACCGCAGTAGTTCCCAGTCCAACAACTCGGATATCATTCAATGTTTGTCCAAGATCATCAATTCTTGAGAATGACCAGCAATCTTCTACATATATTTCAGTATCAGTAGAACCAACCGAAGCAATTATATTGGTTGATGGTAGATAGAGAGGTTCAAGGTAAGATCTTTCCTTAGAAATAATTTGACCATCTATAATAACATCAGAAGTTTGTTTAGTCCATTCTACTGGTCTTAGGAATGATGTATCAGTAACAATACCAACACCGGCGTAAGTTTCAGTTTCAACAGTATCAGAAGCGATCAATTCGTAAATAGTCCTCTGATTTTGACTAATGACAAGATCCTGTCTTTGTAATCTTAATTTATCACCAGGTTTTACTGACTCTTCAATGTCAATTGAAAGGAAGTCTTGGTCGGAACCAGTGTAGAAGTAAATTTTAAAATTACTTCCTGGTTTTGGTGCTTCGTTAAATGTTAATCTTGTGCCTCCATTGAATATGTAATCAATTCCTGGTTTTTGTAAAACATCGTTCAAGAAAATCAATAAGTTGTTGGCAAGAACTATTCCTCGACCCGGTTGTGCAACAATACTATAATATTCTGTACTTGCAATAGTTCTAGTGAGCAGGAATGATTTTCTAGCACCATTGAATTGGTTACTAAAATCATCAAGTTCTAATAATTGTCCAAATACCCATCCAGAAAACTTATCTTGATATTTGTTCTTGACTGTAATACTGAAATCGGTGGATCCAACTCCCACTGGATTAAATGGAAGACCAGTTAAGAATAATTCATCTCCAACTTCATATCCAATGCCACGATCCGAAATATTGAATCCAATAACACTACCACCAGTTCCAACTGTAACATCCATCTTGGCACCAGAACCACTGCCACCAGTCATTGATAAACCTGTATACGGTGCTGGTTCATCTGTGAACACTTTGGGTGGTGCTGATTGACTATATCCAGTACCACCAGATACAACAGTAAATCCGGTAATTGTTCCCGCAGCGCCAACAGTTGCAGTAACCGCAGCACCGGTTCCACCACCAAGTGTGTCTGCAATCGAAACGTTTGGTGGGAATAAGTGCCCAGCACCACCAGAGCGAACACCCATGGTACTTACACCAACAGTGACTCCTGTAATTACACCGGAACCATTTACAACTGCAGAACCAATAGCACGAGTAGGAACTTGATAATTGCTACCAACACCAACTGTAAATTCATTAATTATGCCGCCGCTAGGAAGATCCTCATTTAAGTTAGATCCAGTAAATTTAAGATCTTCCCCAGTGTTTGTTTGTAGAACTCTATAATCAGATTTCAAGATAGAACCAACGTCACCAAAGAAAGGTTTCTGGAAAATATTATTAATTAATACCGCTCCAAAACTTGTAGTGATTCCAGTTACACCAATACCGTTTTGAACAATACTAAACTGATCCGTAGTTCCATCAAACTGTTCTGAGATGTCATCCATAATAAGATTGGTGCTATAATCCAATCTGTAATAGATTCTTCCAGAAAAAGTTGATCTAGTTGTCAAGTTACCAATTCCAGCGGGTCCATATGGTGGATCACTGAAATATATTTTACCCTGATTGATTCTATAATCACCGGAGACTATTGTAGTAGCGGCACCAACGGTATGTGCAGCGGCAACCGTACCCATTGCTCCTCGCTGAATATTAAGCACATTGGTCGCTCCTACACCGACTAGATCCACTTTAAGTATTTCATTTTCTATTCTGATGAGGGACTTACCTACAATATTTGATACATCTGTTACTGAAATTTGTGTTGATCCAATACCAACAGCAGTTGCTAGACCAACAATTACATCTTTTCTTGCAAGAGGACTTTGGATAATATTATCAATTGTGATAATACTTCTAGACGAAGCAAGATCAGTTTCTGTTGAGAATGACTGAGTAAGTCCAATACCCAAAGTATTGGTGAACGTCATCGCTATTCCTGTATCTGCTTTATCTTTACTAATAGCAAGTTTGAAAGTATCATCACCAGTTCTAATCGCATAAACTTCTGTGGGTAAAAGATTAGTCGCAGCAACACCAGGAGCACTGTCAGTCACAATACTGATAGATGCACCAGTATTAATTCCAGCATTTGTTGGATCGTATATAAGTTTTTCCCCAGTGTTAAAATTGTGATCTGCTACAGTAATCACACCATCAGTGGTGTTAATTGCAGTTACAGGATTAACTGAATGATGTAAAAGAGAATTTCCATTATTCTTTATAAAGAATGTGCTTAATCCTATAACTCCACCACCAACACTTGTTGTAATTCCAGTAAATGATGGACTGATATCATCTATCATAAGAACCTTATTAGTTCTAGATTCATTATAATCAGTAATTACTTTAGAATCAAATATAATGAGTTTAGATAAATTGGTAGCATTTGTATCTTCTGATGCAAGGTCATAACTCATTCTTGTATGAACCGATGCATCACTAACTATTTCAACATTAAGATTAATTTCAGTGTCTGTGCGATTATCATCAAACCTTGAATCTGGTTCAGTAATAATTTGATAATCCGAGAAATTTTTATATCCAGCAGTATGATCTAAACTGTCAACTGATTCTTTCCAATTTTCTAACGCAATTTCTCCACGAATACTATATGAAAATCTTTGATAGTAATCGTTATCATGAATTCTTTGAAGATTATCATTTAATCTACCAATATCATTCCTCCAAACACCAAAATCGTTTGAAGTACTTCCTACTTTCAAATCAAAATCAAATTCAGTTATATCTGAAATGGTCGCCTTGAAATTACCTACGACACCACGAATTACTGATTCTTCGGTAAATTCTCCAATGACATTTGTAAGTCTTAGTGTATTTAAATTTTCATCCCAACCATCTTTTACTACAATACCAGATACACTCGGATTATTGACATCAATGACCTTTTCACCTTCTGTAAATCTAATAGGTTTAAACTCCGGAGTAAATGCTGCCAAATCAGTTGATTTGATAACTCTACCAAATTGTGCGTTTTGAGCTGTATTATAATCTCCGCCAGTAGATCCAATTCCAGCAATAGAGTAACTTACACTTTCAGTTCCACCAACTGTATTTCGAGCAGTTATAGTAAAGGTTCTAAAATCATAATCACTAGAATTATATCCATCTACATCATTAGTAATCTGAACATTTTCGACGAAAATTTGATCTCCAACTTCAAATGGGAAAACAGTGAATCCATTTACAGGTGCTTTTAATGAAAGAGTATTTACTTGTGAATTTGAAACCGCTCCAATAATACTAACACCATTTGAATTATTTGTTGGTATAATTTTAAGATCCTGTCTCAAATTACTATCACTAGAAATAATATCAACTGATTCAACTGAACCACCTTGGAGATTTGCTCTTGTTATGATCGTGCTATTTCCAATTCCAATAACTGTTGGTGGGGTAGTATAATTAAATCCAGCAGTGGTAATACCGATTCCCTTTAAAACTCTAGTATTGATTAGTTTAAGGATGATATTACTATTTGCTTTTGGTTTCAGAGTGTTATCTTCTAAGTATTCAATACCAGGATCACTAACTTTTACATCTACAATTTCACCAACTTTTTTACTGTTTAATTTTAAATCTGCATTTTTTCCTGTGGTAGTTGCAATAGAAACAACTGCTGGAAAATTTTTGGTATTATTACCAGAATTTACAATTTTAACTGAGTGTATTCCACCAATTTCATTTTTGGAATTAGTGGAATAGAATGCACTACTAAATTCTGCAGAAGTATATGATGTTGTTTCTGCCGATCCAACCAAAGTAAATCCGAACGTACTTGATCCAATTGATGTAATTTTATAATTTTGATTGAATTTTGAGTCTACTATTGAAATCTTAGAAAACTCACCTACATTTTTATCAACAGATGATGGATATGTGTCTGTGAATTTATTGTCATCTCCTTCAATTCTGTAATAAAATTCATTTAATAGATCATTTGTAATATCAAATACGATTTGAGTATTAGGATCTCCATCACCAATAGTTCCTTCTCTCTTAATTAGTTTAGATTCATATCTAGAATTAAATCTTTCATCGGTATAAAAATTAATATCAAAATTTTGCAAACTAGTGTCAGAAACACTGAGTGCTAATTTTCCACCATTTATAACATTTAACTTTGGATTTACTTTTGAAATTTCATGTGTTCCATGTCCCTGCTCAGTTATATTGATATTTTGATATGGGAATGATTTTGAATCAAAATCTGATTCTGCTAATCTAAATTTGTCATCGGATATCTTAATGACATGATACTGTCTATTATCTTGCAGAGGTGTTGCAACACCAACAGAATTTGTATAGATGACAACATCACCTGTTTCTAAACCATGATTTGTAATCGTAACTTCTGACGATGTTATAGATGCAGGAAGGAATGTTTGTGGATCAACTACAAGTTTTTTGATAGTTTTATTGAATTTTAATGTAAATTTTTGAGTTTTATTAGGAATTATATTGAACTTAACTTCATCATCTACTCGTAATGTATGTGGATCATCAAGGATAACATTTGCAGAAACCTTTTTAACTATGCCAGTCAGATTATTTTTTATTTGAGATAATGTATGATTATTTCCTGTTGAACTACTAACAAAGAAAATAGAAGATGATGCGACACCTGCTTTTGATGTTGCTAATCCAATAAAATCAGTTGCAACATTTACGGCAAAAAGATCAACGGTAGAAATATCAAATGGATTTGTTAAGGCAGCATTAGCAGAAGCATTAATTGTTCCACCAACAGAAACAAGGTTTAATTGATCACCAGTGTTAAATTTATGATTTCTCAAATAAATTGCTCTTGGTGGAATTGAAACAGTTATACTTGTGCTTCCAGCAGTACCAACAACAACCGAAGTATAGGTTGAACCAATACCAACAGCAGAAACAGCGAAATTTTCTTTATTGCTAAAATCTATATTTTTGTTTTCTAATTTTTTACCAATGTCAAAGGTAAATTTCTGCAACTGTTTTGTTACTACCGTTCCTGCTGAATGACTACTTCCAGAACTACCATTAACAACTCTAGTAACTCTATACTTGTTATTAGTATTATCAATAGCAACAATTTGCATTAACTCATTACCAATTTTAAAAATTTCATCTTTCCGGAATTTTCCGGTAAATGTCGAGTCTGATAATTGAATATCTGTTGTGAGACCAGTAGTTGCTGTATTTGCTATAGCAACAGATATTCTACTGCTAAGTGTGGTTATTCCAATTTGTCTAAAACCTTCAACATTTTTATACAGTGAAGAAGAAATACCAGAGATTTCAATAATATCATTATCAGAAAAACCATGTGGAATTGTAGTAATACCAGTAATTGTATTATTTTCAACACTGAATATTGTATTTTCCAATATTGTGTTTGAAGTTGTGATATTGAAAATATCTTTTCCTAAAATTTCATCAATTTCAGCATCAATTGATGGTTCATTAAAATTGATTTGCTCTCCAACTTTATAATCAGAACCAGAATTTGTTACAGTGATAGAATCAATTCTGCCGAATTTTACTTCATTTACATCAAGTTGTGTTTTAGAAGTAAGAGGATCTTTTAAAAATGGATAGTTTCTAGATGAATCATCTAATCCAAGATGAGTTACATTTCTCTTATATAAACCACTATTCAAAATTGAATCACTTTGATCGATTAAACTATCATAGTTAAACAAATCAGTTTCATTATAATGTGATTTTGTAATATATGGATATGCAAGATTGTTATTTGAATCTAATGTAGAAAAATATGCATATGTACCATTGGGGAATTCTGGAGTTATACAGAATCTTCCATTATATTCATCGAGATCTCCACTTGCTTTGTAAATAAAATCTTGAACAAAAGTTCCGGCAGTAAATCCAGCTGGTCTGAGTGAGGTAGAAGTTTCTATATCCGTTTCATAACTGGAAACCATTTTTTTCTTACCACCAGTATTTCCATCAGTAAAAATTGCAATTCCATTTCCATATGGACCGTAAATTGGATTACCATCATATGCCCATCCAATAATCGGAGAGTGATCTAAACCAGAAGTTTTTTCATCTCCATTGCTGTCAAGATTATCGTTCAATAATGTACGAAGTTTTTTACCTGGATAGAAAGAAACTACTTTATTTTGTTTTGCTGATAAATTTGATTTAATTTGAACTAGATCTCTGTTATTGGGAATAGAAAGTGCGTTTGAATATCTTTCAACATTATTAAGTTTCCATTCATGAACTTCTGCGTTTAATTTTGCACCTGAACCAGTCGGAATAACTTCAACAGTTGTACCCTCTTCATATCCAGTACCGGGATTAATAATATCAACCGATGTTATTGAACCATCAACAATAGTAGCAATTAATTTTGCCAATCTACCCACACCAACTACGTTGATTGTTGGTGGAGTAGTATATTCTGAACCAGAATTTGCAATATAAACTGAAGTTATTTTACCATCGGCAACGATAACTTTGATGTCTGCTTCTTTTCCAGTTTCAACTTTTACAAGAGTATCTTTCTGATAGTTTATTAAATTAGTTACACCATAACCCACACCACCATTTCTGATGAATACATTATCAAGACTTCCTTTGACTACAGGAGTACCAATAGCGTTATAGTATGAGGGAATACCACTGGTTTCACCAACTGAAACCAATCCGTTAATTGTTACGTTGATACTAGGATATTTGAATGTATGAGTTCCTACACCAACACTAGTAAGATTTTCATATATTTTTCTTTCATAGTTAACACTACTAATAGATGATGCAGTTCCTGCTTCACTCAAATAAAATCTATGTTCATCTAAGATAGTTACTTTATAATTAACTGTCGTTGATAATCCAGCAATAGCAGTACCATCAAACGAATATTCTATATTATCTCCATTTTTGAAAGAGTGGTTTTTTGCATAAATGTAATTATTTTCAGTATTGATGCCAACAAAACTAGAATATAAGTTTTTTTGATCCGCAGGTGGCCAAGATACTGCATCAACAACTACTTTTCTATTAGAAAAATCATTGGTAGATTTTGTGATAACAATTCTATCAATAATTTTTCTAATTTTTCTTGACGTAATGGTATGTGTTTGATTACCAAAAGCATTGAAGTCAATCGTGCCAATACCTGCTAATGCTTTCTCTTTTGATGTGTGTAGAGAAAATTCAGTACTACTAATTTTGTGGATAAAATATACTGCACCGGATGTAAGTCTAGTGGTTGAAAAACCAACAGAGGTGCTTCCAATACCAATCGGAGTTCCAGTTGAAGAGTAATTAACTTCTTCACCATTTAATAATTTGTGATCTTCCGATATAGTAATTTTATCATCACTGAGATTTACACCAAAATCATTAAAAGATACAGAGTGATTGAATCCTCTCATTCTTGCTTCTGCCGTCGCCTCAGTTCCATTTCCTCCAGAAATTGTTACAGTAGGAGTATCAACATAATCAAAACCACGATTAGTTAAGACAACATCTTCAATTGTTCCTGTGTATTGTCCGATAAGAGAAACACCCGATCCATTGCTGTCTGCAATTGATACTTTTGGAGGACTTACAACATCATAACCATTTCCGCTGTTTAAAATGTTAATGGCATCTATTTGACCAAAGAAAATTGAATCTTCTCCGATTGGTGAATTTAATTCAATACCATTTAAAGAAACACCAATTGGACCAATAATATCAGTATGTTTAGTTGCTGGTTGTGGTGTCTTGTATATTCTTTTGAAATTATTTTGATTAACTAAATCCAATCCAAATATAGAGGATGGGGTCAATTTATGGGTATGACTTCCGGAAATAGTTGAAATTCCAGTAATATTCAAATAAATTTGATTATTAAGTGAAGCAGGACTAGGTGATAGTTTAATATTATTATTATCAATTACAGAAGCGTAGTAATTTCCCTTAGAAATTCCACTTATTCCTGAAATTAATTCATAATATAACTTTTCACCATCTTTAAAGTTGTGGTTAGGAATATTAATTGTATTTTCACCCATATCTACAGCAGTAGATTGGAACTCCTTTGATCTGTTTGTGATGTCTACATCATTGTAACCAGGAAATCCTGAGAATGCTACATATGTATTTCCATCATTATCTAAAAATGTATTTTGGATATTTGATAAAACACCATCGCTGTTGAGATTTGAATTTACAAAATCAAGTCTCTTTCTTACGATATATTTTTCATCAACTGTTAAAGAACCAGCATTGATCTGAAACTCAGTTCTACTATTGACTGATGTAACTAAACGATTTGATTCTACAACATTGTTATCGCTTGCTCTTAGTATATCTACATAATCATCAACATTGAGATAATGATCTACCTCAGTTATAACAGCAGTTGCAGTTGAACCTTTACCATTAGTATATGTTACATTATTATAAAACCATCTATTGAATTTAATATCTGTTTCTTTTACTTTTTTTCCAAGATGCTTAACTGAGATCGTGTCGTTTTTTCTAAACTGATTAGTATTTGATTTTTCATCAAATCCTACAATAGTTCCAACAACTCGCATCGTAACAAGTTTATTGACATCATTATCCTCATAACCATATACAAAATTTCCATCAATAATTGAATCGTTTTCTGAGAGAGAAGTAGATAAACCTACGCAATTAAAAAATTGATTAGCACTTTTGCCGTTGTAAGTAACCTCAGCATATTCACCATTTTCTAAATTAAAAAATGAACCACTTTTAGGAAATCCAATAGTAGAATCAACAGTTAAAGTTGTATCTGTAACACCAACTCCTAAGACCTTGGTTTTCTTACTAACTATAAATTCATTTTCAATAGAATCTTTTGAGAAAAAGATTTTGTTATATTTTTTTCTTCCTAAAACTACATCTTGCCTTCTTGCAACTACACCCTTTGCAGTTGGATTATCAACTGAACCTTGTAGTAAAGTTGTTTCTTGAAGTTTAGATGCATCTCCACTAATTGTTTCAAAAATTACAATATCCGAACGCGACCAATCAGCATATGATGCTAAAATTGTATTATCAAATGGTTTTAAAACTTCAACAAATTTTCCAAATAAAACGCTAAAAAGAATTTTTAGAGAAGAGTCTGTCCCTTTTGAACTATAAAAGTCTCTTGCTCTTGAAAGGATATTATCAATATTAACATTTTGGAATTGTCTTTCTTCGATTCCTGGTAAAAATAATTTTTTATATTTTTTGAAAAATTCTGCTAAGAATACTAAACTAAGGTTAGTGAGAGATGATCCTGCACTATGAAAACTAGAATTAGTAACATTGAAATTTAAAAATTCAGAATTACCATTATCAACATTATCAATACCACAAAAACCTCTAACACATCCAGTAAATGCAAAACTAGTTGCATTTGGAAGTGCTGATGAGTTTAATGGGTTATTATTTGTTAATGCGTATACATCATTAAGGATATTTTCTTCATCAGAAACTGTAATTGAAGTAGAATCTATAACTTGTGTAACGTAATACACTTTTCCAGCAACAATCGATGAAAAAGATCTATCGAAAATAATACTTTGATTTCTGAAAGAATCTAAACCAACACAAGATGAAAGTTGAATAGTATTATTTGTTTCATTAAAACTAATAACTTTTTGTTGATACGATGACTTGCCAGTATACGTAAAAATTTCATTATTTATTTTTACGAGTCCATTTTTAGGTAAAAATCCTAAATGATTATCAACTTCAATAGTACTATCAAGGTTTCCAATAAACTTAGTCAGTTTTGGTGTCGTTGCAGTAAATTTAAGTTTCGTAAAACTTTCAATATTTTTTAAATTTGAAATATTTTCAGCAAGATCAACTGTTCCATACTCATGCTCCTGAGACAGATAGTACTGCTCCAAAAATTCTTTGAAGAGTGGATTATCATCTAAAATAAATTCTGGAAGTTGACTTTCCAGAATATTGGAGATTTTTACTTTACTATCTGACATTTCTTATCGAGTAAATTTCGTGCTGCTGGTGTAACTTGAAGGAGGATTATAATCAGTACCAGATCTATTAGATCCAGAAGTGAGTGAATCCTCTTTGAGTGTTAAAACACTTTTTCCTGTAGTATCTAGGACAATATAAAGATTCTCTTTTGCGACAATATCATTTGATTCTGGTGTTACTCCAATTTCAATACGATTGAGAAGAGATGTGGATGAAATATTGATTGGGAAGAGAATAATTTCACCTTTTACGTAATCAACAGTTCCTGCATTTTCAATAACTGTCAAAATTTGATTATTTTCATCAAATTTAATAACTGATATAGATCCAGTTTTAGGTTCTGCTTGAAGTGGTCTTCCTGGTATGGTAATATCAGTATCAGGAACATCAGTTAAGAAAAGTGTTCCTTCGATACCAGAAACTGTAAAACCAGATGATCTGATATTGAAACCTTCCACCTCAGCATGGAATTTATTTGCATAGCAGAGTTCATAATTTGCTAGAGTATTAAATGCAGGAACTAAATTCCTCCTCATTACAAGATTTGTAATATTTGAGGTAATTCCTTTATCAACATTATCAATTTGGGAAAGAAGTTTACTATACTTTAATCTTCCACCAAAAGAATTAATATCAGTTGATTTTGCATAATTTTCAATTGCTGTAATAACTCTACTAAAAAGGTCTTGCTTATTTGTAACCAAACCGGGATCGTATGAAACAGTGGAATCGTACTCAACATACAGATATTTTAAGTCTAAAAATTCTTGTTTGATGCCAGCAATAGTATATTCCTTTAATTTACTTTCAATAGTATTTTTTGCTACGTCCGAAAGAGAGTCACCATTTTTTGGTTTAATTGTGATGAAAACTTTACCATATTGTGGTGGATCAAGTTCTTCACCTCCATATGCTGATACCGATTCAATATTTGGATATAAGAAAGGAATCAGACTAGTGTAATCATTGGCAGTAACCGCTCTGTACTGCGATGCATAGACCCTAGGAGCGAGGTATTTGATGGTATCAATACTTTCTATCTCATCACCGTTTGCAGACCCTTCTAGGGTCGTTATATTGGAGATATTACTTGTTATATTTGTTTCGGTTCCGCCCTGTAAATACGTTAATTTTCCAGAAAATGTAAAATTTGATGCTCCATTTGCTGCGGATCCACTTGTTTCAATATAAGTGACTTCAATTGTATTCCCAGAAGCAGGTTTTTTGCCTAAAATGTTATCGCCAAAAAGAATTTGATATTTTTCGTCTTCAATCTCTTGTATAAGATACAAACGAGTATCTGGTTCTACGTTAAAAATATTTTCATATGGAGTATACTCCTCTACACTACTTCCAATCGTCGAAACACGAATTGTAGAGGTATCAATATTGCTATTTGGTAAAATATATTTTTGATCTGGTTGCGAATCGTCTACTATAAAGGTTTTTTTCAATAAATTTCCTTCATAAATCTCAATTCCACTGAATACTGCTATTCCTGCGGAGTTTGGACTTACTGAAATGTCTTCTGGAATTGAAAAAATGTAATTTGAGTTATTTGCAGCACCCAAAGCGACAACGCCTTTCTTCAATTTGACAGATCTGGCACCAAAATTGGATCCCAGAGCAGCAGCACTTACATTTACACTAAAACTTATGGTTGCAATTGAAGATCTTTTCGATCTGGGAACATATCCAATATTTCTTGCCAAAGATACAACATTTTCTCTCAATGTTGCGCTATCAATGAACGATTCGTTCACTGCCATATTGGTATTATAGGCAGTAACGTATGAATTATATGCTAACGTGTCAATTAGAACAGAAAAATTGGATCCTTCAAAGTCAAAATCCGTAAAATTACTGTTCGACCTCAGATAATCCTTAATCTGAGTTCTTATATCATTAAAATCGAGGTTGGTAAACTGGTTAAATGACATTATACCCTAGAAGGTTGTAAGATAAACTCTATATTCTGTGTCGGAAGTGGTAATCCAGTAATATCATACTCAACTTGAATGAATAAACTGTTAGTATCATCCTGACCTTCAACGAAAACGTTAGTCAGATCGATTCTAGGTTCAAAATTTTTTAATAATGAAATAACTTCTTCCCTTAATACATCATTATCAAATGTACTTAATTCAAAAAGTGTATCACCAACAGATGTTCCGAGTAAATCGTTGAAAAATCTCTCTCCAATGCGAGTTCGGATCAGATTTATAACTGATTTCTTAATCGCATCTTCATTTTTAAGAGTTGTTATGTCGTTTGTTATGGGATGACGTTTAAAAGATAGACTTATATCCCTAAAACTACGCGAACGCTTAACTGGCATCTGTTTGGATACACTTCAACATACTATCTATAATGGTTTAGTAGCGATTTGGAATTGATTTGTACTCCTCATCCATCTTTTCGGGGGATAAGGGGTCTGCATCTGACAGAACTTGATCCCTTTCATTAAGATTAATGGGTTTTGACTCATCAAAAACCACTTCTTGAAGAATTACAGGTTCTTTGTAAGACGCATCAGCGGGCAGTGACCAATGATCTGTGGTCAAACATGTGGTTCCCCACACTTCTTTCATGTAATTAGTGTCTCTATCGACTGGTGAATTACCCATTTTCCTCCTCTTTTTGTGAATTTTCGTCATTTTCGTATTTATTTTCACGCTCTTTGGCAGTTTTCCAGAAATATTCATCTTCACGACCCATTCCGAGTCGATCAAATCCATTTTCAACCTGGTAATACTGAGTTGATACCTTAAAATCAGGCATCTTTGGTTCCATTGGCGTTAAACTATTGTCATAAATGCGTAATCTATTGTTTGGATAGAGCGCATATTGACCATTTTCCAACTCAATCAAGTTATGAGACTTGTGTTCAGCAGGATTTTCACTGGTCGCATAATCAACATAGTCTGGATCATGATGATAATTGTCAATCGTACACACATAAGTGCCTTTAACGTTACCATGATCCCTTGTATAGCACTCAAAGTCCATTGAACCAATGAACTTCTTATCCACTGATACAACCCCGTAGTCCATGCAATTCCAGAATTGTAGGTTAGGTAGACTCATATCAGGTGAAGGGGTCTCAGGATCGCTTACAAAGGCGCTGATAGGGAGTTTATCGTACATTGCCGCATACTCTGGTAAGTACGTCTCAAAATAAAAAGCACGCCCAGGAATCGATTTAACCGATACCCAGACGCCCTTTACGAATTCTCCATGACCAGACTGATGATCCGTTAGATACTCTTTACGTACCCAGACTTCCATCGAAGGAAGGTTTGCAATCAAGCAGGACATACAAAACTTTACAACTGTTTATATCTATTCAACCCCTACCCTGTCCACGATAACGCTTTGGTTTGGGGTTACCACTGGATGCAGCATACTTAGTATGTTGTCCAGAACCTTGACGAGTCTTCTTGGGGCGAGACTCGATCATCACGTTGCCACTCAGACTCTTCTTAATCTTTGCCATAGGTTTAGTTTTC
>Ga0163110_10000242_pt1 | contig 24840 bp, 22 predicted proteins | sample CRUFie1St17metaG_FD_108703 | JGI IMG/M metagenome (GOLD analysis project Ga0163110, IMG submission 108703) | Marine microbial communities from the Costa Rica Dome - CRUD Field 142mm St17 metaG | ecosystem: Environmental > Aquatic > Marine > Oceanic > Photic zone | place: Costa Rica: the Eastern...
CATAACCGAGTTGACCAATTCCGTTGTCTCCCCAACAGACAATATCATTGTTAGACATTATCACACATGTAGTTCCGGCTCCAGCTTCTATGTCGGTCACATGATAGTATCCGACGGTACCCGAACTCAATCGAACATAATCCAGGTTACTTCCCATTCCATTAGTGGATCCAGCTCCAGTTCCTCGGTTGTCTTGGCTACCGTATCCTAGCCTTCCATCTGCACCGTTACCCCAGCATTGAACTGGTCTGTATGAACCGTATTGGACGATAGCACAAACGTGGTCTTCACCAGCATCAATCGATTGAACGACTGCTGGTTGAGAACTGTAAACCAGATCGACGTTATTGATAGAAGACATAGAGCCGCCAGAGCCATCTCCGACATTATTCGTATTTTCAATTCCAAGTTGTCCAATGTCATTCAGTCCCCAGCAGAATGCTTTGTCAGTTCCACTGTCGTCTACAATAGAACAAGTGAATCCATCACCTGCTGTGATTGCACTAGCGCTACCAGGAAGGTCAAGGAAATTCAAATTGTCTCCCATCTCTCCTGCACCATCTCCGATGTAGGTTGTTGAATCCAATCCGAGTTGCCCATGGTCGTTGCCACCCCAGCAGGATACACTGTAGTTATCCCAGACGACACAGGTGTGGTCCCATCCCAATGCCATGCTGTCGATAGTGCGGCCACTAGGTACGCTTGTAACTTCGAAGTTATCTCCGATTTCACTAGAAGCGTCTCCACGCTTGTCTGTGTCGCCAAGACCAAGTTGTCCCTTGGAGTTGTCTCCCCAGCAGATTAGGTCATTGTTGTCCATGACTGCACAGGTGTGGCTCTTTCCAGCTTCAATCATTGTAGCGTGTCGACCAGTTGGGAATTCCAAGAACGGCAATGTGTCGCCAGTTTCTAAGTAACCGTCACCAAAACCGCCATAGTTTGTTGAGTAACCCAGTCCCAGTACTGATGATTCTCCCCAGCATTTGACTGAGCCGTTGGTGAATAGTGCACAAGAATGCTTGTCGCCCATGACAATCTTGTTCACAGACGCATTGGTTCCAACGTTTACGAACGGCAGATCAATTCCTGTTTCGTCAGTACTGTCTCCGACGTTTTGGGTATTACCTAGGCCGAGTTGTCCGTCTCCACCGTTACCCCAACACTTGATGTTGCCAGATGCGCCAATAGCGCACCCAGATTGCAGTCCAAATGCCAGAGAATCAGCATTTCCAGTTGTTCCCGAAGTAAAGGTTATTTGTTCATTTAACTCTTCAACTGTATCATCAGAGGCGGAGTCACTTGATTCGAAACTTTGTTCTGCGAACGGAGTCATGGGCATTAGAACCATGATTAAGGCAAGCAAAAGGGCGGACGTGCGTAGCGAAACTGGGCGCATTTTCTTTGCTGGTAGTCGCAGCACATATTAGTTACGACCTATTATGATAGGTGGTAATGATTTTGCATTATGGATAAGCCAAAATTTGCGTGTAACCACTTATCACAATTCCTTCTCGTCCATGAAGTTATCATGTGGATGCTTTCACGGTGAAATGAGGGAGAGCATTGGTAGACCGCTGGGTTCAAGATCACCAACGAGATGCTTGGCGTAAACAGGCCAAAGCTAGCGGTTATCGTGCACGGTCTGCTTTCAAACTCAAACAAATTCAAGACAGACACAAAATCATCGATAAGGAGGATAGTGTTCTAGATGTTGGATGTCACCCAGGTGGTTGGGCGCAGGTCGCTGTAGAATTGGTTGGAGAAAAAGGAAAGGTTGTGGGTGTAGATTTACAGTCTTGTGTTCCGGTTGAAGGTGCAAATCTAATTGTTGGAGATATTACTGACCCATTTACTCAGCAAACGGTTTTGGATGCTATTGATACAGAGGTAATCGATGTGGTGGTTTCAGATATTTCACCTCACATAACGGGCAAGTGGGATATCGACCAAGCAGTATCTTTGATGCTTGTAGCAGATGTATTTGACTTCGCATTACCAATTCTGAAATATGGTGGTCACTTTGTCACCAAATTATTCCAAGGTGCAGGTGTAGAAGAGTTGATTGAATTAGTGCGGCCTCACTTCCAAACAGTCAAAAGATTCTCACCAATGGCAAGCAGGAATTCCTCTTCTGAAGTTTATTTGGTTTGCAAATTCCATACTCCAAAGAGAGGCCCTGACTGGGAAATTAGACCGGCATTCGAACATGCTCTAGAAAATCGTCAAGGCGGCCCAGAGCCTTTGGACGACGTCGCTCCAGCAAAATCTACTTTTTCAGTTCGAAAGAAATCTACTCCAAAGGAGTAATACATTCACTTTCAGATAAGGTCTTGGAATGATTGAATAGGGTAGAGTTGATGTTCTGAAATTCATGGGAACCAAACCAAAAAGAACATCGGCAAGCCAAGAAATTGAATCATCAATTCTGAATCATATGAGAAATTCAGGTACCCAAAACACCTCTAGAAAATCTCGACAGAAAGTATCAGAACTAATTCCAAACAAGGAAGTTGAAAGACTAGAATTAGTTGTTTTGCGAAGGTATCCAAGGCGTTTGGTGAGTTCGAGTAATTTTACAGGATCGGTAGCTGCTGCATGCGGTCGTGATGAAACTGGAATAGTCGGCATAGTGCTTTGGGGTGACCAGGTGAATCAAGTGAATACGGGCGATATCATACGTATTGAGAAAGGTTGGTGCCGGAAACGGAGTGGCGAATTAGTAGTGTCAACTGGAAAATCTGGAACTCTAACTATCCTAGATAGATAGGTATTCTTTCCGCGCAAGGATAAAGAGGGAGAGGTCGTGGCCGTGATGCACCGAGGTGTATATTATGACTGAGCGAGCGACCGTCTGCACATCGTCCGGAGTCCCATTGGTTGACGAAGGATCTACAACATTCCCCTGCCCCACATGTGGCGACCCAATTGGCCGCAGCCCACGCTGCAGAAACCAAGGTGTAACCTACATTTGTCCGTCTTGTGGATTCCAGGGTCCTTGAAACCTAAACTGGTGATATTATGGGAATGGTAGCATTAACCTACAAAGTCATGCCTGATTCTGATGTAGAAGACGTTTCTGCTGAAGATATTGTAGCTCAAATTCAAGCACTGAAGGACGATACATACGACGTCCAATTGTGTGAAACTAAACCTCTAGCATTTGGATTAAAATTCATCCAAGTTCACGTCGTTATGGATGATAGTTCAGGTCTCTCAGATGTTTTCGAAGACAACATGAGAGCGATTCATGGAACTGGTGAAATCGAAGTTCTATCAATGGGCCTCTTGTGAACACTAGTGGCCTAACTAGCCTATGGCGCCATCTTTTTTGGTGGCAACTCATAATTGATGAAGAGGAGTTCGCATGAATTCTCTAAGTAGAGTTGTTGCATAACTTCCTGAAGGCAAAGTGAATCTGAACCTAATACAAGCACCATTGGGGTTCCAAAGTTCACCCTCTTTTGGACCATCAGCCCATCTTTCACCCATTGTTTCCTCACCGGCGACAGGCACAGGTTCGTATTGGAAATCACTGAATGTGATGACTAGAGGTCGTCTTGTTCCTTTTGTAGTAAGCCTGCCAATCTTTTCTACTTGCCAATCAGTTTGGTCTAGACCCATTTCTTTGAGAACTGATGCCTCTAGTTTGCCAAAGTCACCAGTTGGTTTCATCATGCTTGAGCCTGGTAATTGTGCTGTTACTGCTAATCTCCCTAGATTACAATTCCTTGAGATCCTATCCAATGTCCTCGCCTCCACGGCTACCATCGATGAGGTTTCTAGTTGCCCATTGTCATCTATTCGGCCGACTATATCTCCTTCGATTGGAGTAGATAATGGGATTTTTCCGTTAATTCTTGCTTCAATTGTCTTATTGAAAACTACAGATTGCAATGAGTGCACGGTCATTAGTTGCAAGTTATTTGGTAATTTTCTAAATGCCCCTACCCAATCTTCTGGGTTTTGAAGTAAATGTTTGAGCATGTCTCTTTCAAATCCTAGCCAATTAGGAATAATTTCAAGCGCTTTTTCGCTGATTCCATCATCTCTAATCATCTTTCTGAAAGCGGCAACATCATCATTTTCATCCCCTTCCATACAAAGATATGTCATAACTGCAGATTTCCAATCATTTCCAATTACGTGACGCCCCACAATTGGAGTTACTGGACGTCCAGCACCGAATCTCTGAGGCCCTATCCAATTTGGGAATAGTCCTTCACCCAATTTATCTTTCATTGCGTTTTCAATTTCAGCGATTCTATCCATTGCTTCCGAATTAGTCATAGGACTGCCATCTGGATGGCAACATCCTCGAGCAACAATTGTGAATCGATTTCCTTTGTGGTTTCCAAATCCAATTTTTTGGTGGGTTCTTCCTAAGATTTCAATTTCTACATCTGGAATTTCCACTTTTGCAACCTTATTTTGGGGGGCATCTATGATGAAAACTTGCCTAGTTACTGCTCTCTTATCTTTAGTTCCGGCAAAGAAGATACGATTTTTTGATATGCCACATGCTTTAGCTAATTTCCCTATGAATCGATTGGTTTCCCAATTTGTCAAAGTTATGTTTGCGGCAGTAAACCTTCCTCGTGGGTCCAAGGTGATTTTGGTTGAGTTTTCATCTACTCTGAAATCAGTTATTCGTGATTTGAGGACCCCCCCAATCCCTAATGATTCAACAGCATATCCTGTCAAACCGATTGCATCGGCGAGTTCATCCTTTACGGACATCTACTAACACATCTCAAAGTTTTAGTGAGGAAAAGTCACCTTTAACTTCTCCAATCAACTTCTGGAGTAGGTCTGCGGGATCTACTCCTTTGTTTGTTCGAATAAAAAATTCAGGCTCATCCAAATCAGGGTGCCCAGGGAAATAGTTTGCATAATCGACTCCCTTGTCGCTGTTTAGTCTTTCACGGAGTACCTGTAAGGAGGTGTGTGACTCTCCAATAAATCGTACTCGTAGTTCGTTATTGTCGCGTGCTAGAACTTTAACCGGCATAGTGACCGTTCTTGGCGGTCAGCCTCGCCTTCAAGAACCTTTGGCCGCAATTACATTTTCCGACTAGGAAATAAATCATCAAAAAACACTCAATTTTTGATGTTTGGACCCTTCTCGCTTTTGTACTGAATAGGGGCCGGGAGTGGTGTGAGTCAACCCGCAATCGAGGATTCGCTGCGGGGTCAATCCGACCGTTTCCGCAAATTTTCGTGGCCTATCTTGATATTATCTGCGGCTCTTACCATTGGTCTTGTAGCCGATTTGGCCTTTGTGGACACTCCCACGTTCCACACCGATCTGTCCGATTTTGCACCAGATTCCGAATCAGCAGATGCTCACGAAAGAATTAGCGAGGAATTCAGTAACGAAACTCGACCACTTTTCGTTCACGTTACTAGGGACGATGGTGGAAATGTCCTCGACTTAGATTCACTTAATTTGATGAACAATCATCTCGATGCAGTGAAAAATGAAAGTCAATCAATGGGTAATGTTGTTGCTAATTACATCACAGCACCTTCAATATTGCAACTTGCATTAAATGAGACTGCTAATCATACCAAATTATCAAGTGTTAATTCATGGGAAGAAATGCTTAATCTCGTTATAGATGTAAACGAATCTGATTGTCCCGGTGACGTTTCAAAGCAAAGAGAAGTGGCTCAATTTATCCTCGATGGAATGCTAAACGAGGATTTTGACGGAACAGAAATTTGTCTCTGGATCCAGACAAATTCAGCGGAGGGTTCACCATTTGTTTCAGCCTCATCAACTCTCTGGATTTTAGAAATCGACCCCGACTTGAGCAACTCTGAGAGGAAATCAAAGCAGAACCAGTTGAGGGATTTGTTCGATAAACTAAGTGCGGATTCAGATTTGAATTACGGTGTTGCTTCCCTAGATTTAATCTCTCATGATATCGACGAGGGAACATTTGACAACTTAGCAACCTTGATTCTATTGGCAGTCTTGGTTGTGGTCGTATTACTTGCAATCTCATTTAGAAGCGTTAAGGGAGTAGTTTTCCCGCTTGTTGGCCTATCCTCTGCATTAATTTGGACATATGGTCTTCTAAATTTGTCAGGTGCAAGATTTACTGCTCTAGAAGTCGCTGTTGCCCCATTGGTTCTTGGTTTGGGTATTGACTATTCCATACACCTTCAGAGAAGATATAACTCGTTTAAGAGTCAAATCAATGACTCAGCAGAGGCATGGTTAGCATCTTGTGGTAAATTGTCAACACCGCTTGGTCTTGCTGTAATTACCACTGTTGCGGCTTTCTTAGCCAATATCATCTCCCCATTACCGCCGCTAGAAACTTTCGGAATTGCTCTTGCAGTTGGAGTTATTTCAGCATTCATCAATGCAACTGTAGTCGTTGGTGCATTACATGTAGTCATTGATTCTGCAAATGACAAAACCCCTGCTGAGCCAATTAGAATGCCACGCCTTTCAAAGAAATTAGTTGATTTGCAAAGGTCTCAACAGGTACTGGTTCTAATCGTTGCATTGATTGTTTCAGGCGCTTCTATAATCGGTGCTATGGGTCTTGAAACCGAATTCGATCTAACAGATTTCTTAGATGAAGATATGGAAATTATGCAAGTTAGAGATGAGTTGGACCAAAGCTACGAGAGCGCAGGTTGGAAGGTCGTCTATGTCTTAATGGAGCCTACTAAGTCTAGTGGAGAGATAGATTCTGACTTTATTCTTCTCAACGAAATGCGAGGTTTGCATAATGATTTAGCAAATAATCACGATGTTGTTGGCGGCGGTGGTGTAGACTCAAGTCCATCATATGAAGGGCCGTACAAGGTTCTCTTCGATGCTGTAGATAATGATGTGATGTTTGGAGAAAGATATGGCTTGGTCATCACTAGTGGCGATCTTCGCAGGGGAATTACAGATAATTTTGACCTTGGAGCAGCATTGGTAAATTTGTCAGAAAACAATTCGGTTGCAGACCCTTACACCGGTGCTTCATGGGCTGATAGAGTCAAAGATACAGTGGATCTAGAAGACGACATGATCAAACATATTCGAATAGAAGTAAGAGTTGATGCATCTACATCAAGTGATACGAGCCGGGTAGTTGAATGGTTCGAGGATGAACTTGGAACTGAAGATGAAACTGGTAAATTACGTAGTGAGTTATCTGGAATTGCAAATGTATACGTTACAGGTGACCTTGTTGCATTGCAAAATGTCTTGGATGGTCTAAATTCCTCGCAGTTATCTTCTACTGCGATTTCATTCATTGTGTCCTTTGTTGTTCTTTTGATTTTGACACGCAGACCTGTGCCAGCAATCGTTGTACTAACTCCGGTTGTTTTGGCAACTTTGTGGGTTGTAGGTTCCATGGTAGTCCTTTCATTGAAATGGAACGTCCTAACCGTTATGGTTACTGCTCTATCATTGGGTATTGGTATAGACTATGTAATCCACATGTGGAGACGGTTTGAATATGAAAGAGAAAAGCGAGACGATGTTTGGGAAGCGTTAGAGGAAACCATTTCGACAACTGGAGTTGCACTGGTACTGTCTGCAGGAACAACATCTCTGGGCTTCTTGGTATTGCTATTGTCTCCGATGCCTGTTGTGCAACAATTTGGACTTGTTACTGCACTGACAGTAATTTACTCGCTAGTGTTATCGATAATTGTGCTACCTGTTTTGTTGCTGATGTCTGAAATCAACTCAACGGCTGGCGAATGAGTCGATTATTGGCCCCATGTCTAAGTCTTGTTCACGACTGATTAGACAAAGCGCAAGCCACATTGTGCAATATCTGAGAGCCTTCATTTTCCTATCTGCTCTTCTGTCAATCTCTTCCAATTCTATTCCTGATTGTTTTGAGATAAACTTAGCTAATCGTTTTTGCATCCTTGAACGTGGGTCAGCACTTGATGTGTTTTCGGAATTAGATTTCTTTACAACCTGCACCTTTGGCATTTCTGTTTGTTTTTTCTTTGGCTGGAAAGCCTCGTTAACGACAGGGTCTGTTAATCGTGAAGGCCTTGGTTGCCATCCTAAAGGTGCGATTATTGATTTGATATCGCAATTGGCAGATAACAAACCATCATTGTCTTTGATCCAACCTGCAAAGGTTAGCGCTTGAATTGCATCATGGGCTGTCTCTGTATCCATCCAACCAGTGTCAAAGGAAAGTATTCTTTCCAAATCATCAGCAGTTTGAGGTGCTCCTGTCCTAAAACAGATGGCCAGAACACGCTTTATGTCATCAGATTCTGCAGACATCTTTATCACTCGATTTTTGTGAAAGAACCATCATCTTCAAGTTTCCACTTTCCAATTCCATTGCCTGAATAGAATGTTCCTTCATTAAGATATTCATAATCTCCACCAGCCGGTAATGATTCATAACTAGGAACCGTCATTTTTGCAAAGTTTTCATTGCCTGGTAGAGTATCCAAAGACAATTTAGCCATTGCATCTGCAACATTGGTAACTGCAGCAGGCTCTGCGGCTTTAGTCTTCGGAGGAGGCCCTTTTTTGGGCTTAGGATTAGGTTTAGTTTCTAGCGAAATATTTCGGCTAACTTGAGGTGGGCCACTCCGTGGTAATTCTTCAATCGAGGGCTGTTTCTTTGCTTCGCTGATTTCACTTCTAGAGCGTTTTCTCAAAACAATGATTACAAGTATTACTGCAAATAATCCCGTTCCACTTAGGATGTAAAACATTGCCCCAGTCTCTTCTGGAGAAGAGTAAGACTTTGAGAATGTATTGTCATCTTCATTCAATTCCCATATTTCTTGCTCTTCATCAACTATTACGAGAACTTCCCAATCTCCATCTGGAACAATAATTGAAACTCGCTTTACGATTCCTTCTCCGGATGGAATTGATGTCTGTGAATATCTTCCAACAAGATTTTGCTCTCCTCCAGAGACTGTATAAACTGTGATATTGAACGGTTCTTCCAAGTCTTCCCCAGTATTTTTCACTGTTATTTCAGCTCGTAATTCCTTCCCTGGCTCAATTACTCCTTGCAAATCTACTCCTACTAATTCGATATTTGGACCATCACTAGATAGAGGAATAGTAAGCCAAGGTTGGCCATCGGGTAAATTTTCACTAAATGTCAGAGGCCAACCTGAATCATCACTTCCTTGCGCCCAACAGTCAAGTTGTGCTTCAGGAGATAATGTTGAAGGGTCTCCCTGGCTAGAGAAATCGAAGTTAAAAGAAAATATTGTCTTTCCTTGAAGGAAGTTATTCGGCTCAAGAGAAATAGTAATTGGGTCCCAGGTTATCTCTGTGGAATCTACTTGACATGTGATTTCTAGTTCTCCGGTCCAAGCAGTTTCTTCAACTATATTCACGCCGATTCCAACTTTGTTGAGATGATAGCGGGATAACTGCTCAATGCTAGAATCGAGTATTAATGGCGAAAAGGCATCAACTTGGAATACAGGAATTTCATATTCTCCGATTACCCTGGTATTGAATGGGTCCTTGAATGTAATTTCAAAGTCCATAATTCCTCCATTTGATGGCATTGCAATCGTTGTATTGAATTGACCTGCAAACACCTCGATTGCCGATGAACCAAACCAGTTTTCACCTTGTAAATTACCCCACCAACTAAGAGATAACTCGCCATCATATGGTTCACCAGATAAAGCGTAGGTCATTTGGCCAGTAATACGAATTTCATCACCAATTTGTACAATCGAATCATTTGTAACTTCTCCCTGAACCGAACCCGATTCGTCAAGAATTTGGGTAATTGAAATATCAAAATTATCTGAATAAATCCATAGGTTCTCAAAAGTAGAGACACTAATACCATCTATGTCCTTGATTTCTATTTCTACAAGGCCTTCTGATAGAGTTGAAATATCTATTCCCCAATCAGAATATATGCTAACAGAGAAAACCATTTCGTCGCCTGAAATAGAGTGGTTACAAGAGGACCGGTAAATATCAACGTTCAATCCCAGTGAATTACAAAATTTGTCAGAGACTTCATATTTTATCCCAAATTCTGAATCACCGCCAAATTGAACTTCAACTGAAATAATATCTGAGAGATCATTGTCGTCAGTAATTACAATGTCCCAGGAAATCTCTTTCAATACCTCCCAGTATTGATTTGAATTATGATTGTATATTCGTTCTACGGTTGAGAGTTTAGCATCTCTAGATTTCCACCAAATAGTTGAATTCAAAGTTTCAAGACCTGCCAAATCATCACCGACAATCCGCACGTACACCAATTGTTTGTCTTCGTTTATATCATCGGATTGTGTAGTATTGAACCACCAAAAACTGCCTGAATTTTCGAGAGTAAAATTGATGTCACTGTACTCAGTGTTCTGAGGGATATTATCTGGTATTGAGCCATCTGAACCGTCGTCTATATTTTGAACCCAGGTTTGCATTTTCACATTTTCAAGATCATATCCTGACAAATCACCAATTAGCATTGATATTTTTCGGTCTACTTCACTATCGATGTAGGTTCCTGATTCGGGGTATGTCGAGAGAAGAACTGGGTTTGAATTATCCAAATTTACTATAATTGGGTTTGAGTTAGTTAAAATTTGCAATGACCCATTACTTATCCCTTCTACTGTAATGTATACAATTCCTGAAATGTCTGATGGTAATGTCCAATTGATAATTGAAGAATCTTCAATATTGAGACTTTGCCACGGCGTGGTTTGGTTATTCCACCCTAAAACAATATTTTGCTCTGCATTGATTTCTTGTATGTTGAAATTAGCCCTTGCCTGAATCTCACCTGCAGAAAGAGTCTTCGATGTTGAAGGAAATTCAAAATCTAATTCGAGGGATATATTCACTCCACCAACTGTTGAGTTGTATTCGTTTATTCCGTATATTTCATTGATATTTATTGCAATTTCATTATCGATCTCAACAGGATTGTTGTGAATATATTCCACATTATTAACACCTTCACTACCCGCTTTTAAACAGACATGAGATGCGCTTCCTAGGTTATCAAATACAATAGACCAATTGAGAATTTTTTCCTGTTGGGTTGACAAATTCAGTTCTACAGAGTTTGAAAACAATAAATTCGCACTATCTTCTTCTAGCATTGTTGTACCATCATAACTTAGTTTTGACCAATCGCTTTGAATAGCACCAAAGGAATCACACTTTGCAAGTTCTAGATACATTTCACCTTCAGAAATCATGTCATGAGTCGTTTGAATAATTGCGGGTTCCGAATATGGATTAATGGTGTTTGGAACAATTGGTGTAAATCCAGCATGATTAGCAACTATTGACATTGAGTCTAATGATGGTTCAACCCAGTTCTCAAGGTCATCAATTGTGAATTGAATTCTGTATTGCATATAGTCTGCTCTATCTGGTATGTTTAGATTTGTAATACCCCTTGAGAATGTGGTATTTATCGTACCATCAGGGCCTTGCCATAGGTTAGAAGAGATGGTGTTTGGAGTTGACGAAGTCCGGTATTGGAATCTCAGGTCTCCACTGGTGAAGGTTTCTCCAGATAGATTAATTTGAACTGGTATTGCATGTGACTGAGGATTTGGTCTTAGGTCAATAACCGGTGATGTTAACCAAGCGGTATGGGGATTAATCCTATCCTGGAACTGGAAGTTATCCGAAAAAGTCTGCCCCCATGAACTGTATGGGGTTGATGATTTATCTCCTGTGGCCCAAATAATGCTACCATTAATCTCTTCAACGATTACATCGAAATGCCCTGATGGAGCGATATTATTTCCTTTTGACCATGTGTCCTCTATTGGATTCCAGTGGTATACGCTATTTCTGACACCACCATTGTATCCTCCGACTAAAACAATTTCATCGTTGTAAACAGTCCCGCTCCAACCAAACATCGCAACAGGTAGACTGGTTAAGTTTGTCCAAGTATCAGTCGAGGGGTCATATCTCTCCACATAATTTAAGGCTTGGCGGTTCCAAGTTTGTGTTCCTTGAAATCCTCCCATTGCATATAGTTGACCGTGGTAATTCACTAATTCAAATGAGGCCCTTGCATGATTCATATCAGCCATTCTAGACCAGGAATCATTTTTTGGGTCATACCTCAAAGTTACATTGCTTGCATCATTGGCACTTTGGTTTCTTATTCCCCCTGCATAGTACAAATATCCGCCGGATTCTGCCATAGCGCCTAGCCCTCTCTCTTCCAGCATGTTTGTACCACTATACCACGTGTCATTGCTTACATTGTATATCTGCACAAGGCCCCAAGGATATTCAGGGGGGTTCGAATTTCTTGGCCAATCACCAATGACCACAATCAAGTCATCAACCATTTCTGCCTCGCAATATTCTTGTTCTAGGGGTAATAAATTATCGTGTACATCCCAAGTTTTATTGGTATTGTCAAACACTTCGATGAAATTTGTTGCAGATTCATCATTAGGTTGAGTAGGGTTAGGGTCTTCTCTTCCACCCATTACCCAAACCTCATTTAATGAATCGATAGCTACAGAACAAGCAGCAGTTCTTGTTATGATTGTTGAAGTTGAAGATGTCCATTGGATATGTGGTTTAGTAATTCTTACATCTCCGTTGGAGTCAGTGTAAACTCCATCTTCAGTGAATCCGGTTTGATTGAATAGATTGTCTTGGTGAGTAGTATTTGAGTATTCAACATTTGGCAGTTCGTATTCTACAGTAGACCAACTCTGTAAAAGAAACAAAAAGATAATGCCACATGCAATTATCTTTCTGCCCATGTTTACACGTTGTGCATTTAGGGTTTGATTATTTTGGAAATTGGATTAACAAAAAATGGGAGGGTTCATTTCCCTCGAGGTTATGCGCCCAAACGACATGTCTCGCGAATACATTGCACGTGACCCTCGAACGGGGCGTCCAATCAATGTTGGTAGTAAGCGTAGGAAGGGGAAAAAAAGAGAGGTTAGAGAAGGCCCTTGGATGGCAATACCTCCTCAAGCAGTGATACCACTTGCCATAGGTGAAATCGAGACATACAAAGTCGGCTGGAAAGAGAAGGACCATCACATGAGGCGCCTAGATGGCATCAAAGCACTCTCGAATCTAGCCGGAGCAATGGCTATTGAGGGCCACAAGGTTTTACTTGATTGCTTGATGGATGATGATCCCAAAATTAGGGTTGCAGGATTATTTGCACTCCCTTCGGTTGCAGAATCGAGACCCAACGAATTGTTTGACCACCTATCTGTATTATTGGATGACAAAGAGGCATCGGTGAGACGTGCGGCTAGTGAGTGTTTGAAAATCGTAGCACCAACTTTCCCCTCTGCCACAGATAGCACTCTAGCGTTTGAGCTTCGACACCATGTGAAACAAAGACGGGATGCTGCGTTTTCAGGTCTTGGTGAATTATGTAGCACTTGGCCAGAGGTTGCTTGTGACCATATTGATGAACTGTTACAGGAAGATTCACTCGATCTGAGAAGGAAGGCATCAGGTCTTCTTCGCAGGGTTCTATCAAAAGGTGGTGCTGCAGCATGGGATTTGATTGGCTGGGCTCTTGAAGACGAAGACGTTGAAACCAGAAGAAATGCTGCAAAATGTTTGGTGCCTTTAGCACATAAGGAGCAGCGTATTGCTACTATTCTTGCTGAAAGAGCAATCCTAGATTCGGATTCGAAAGTTATGGTCTCTGCTATCAGATGTATCGAAGTTCTAGATACCGACCATGGTAGGGCCAAAGACCTCGTATTAGCTGGTTGTATTCACAAGAACCCTAGTGTGCGTATGGCATGTGTAAAGATTCTACCAAGGTTGATGGGAGACGAAATTTTACGCAATCACTGTAATGCACTTTTGCGAGAGGAGAAGGATGAAAAGATTCGCAAAGAGTTGCAAGAAATGGCCTTTGATGCACAAATCGAAGGTACTGAGGCACAAAAGAACACATTCTTGGCTCCCGCTCCAAAGGTTCCAAAGATTGACGTTGAAATTGCAGAATCTCAAGGCAAAACCGTGGGACTGGAAGAACTTCCGCCCCCCGTCAAGGATACTAAGGACTCGCGACATGGTTAAGAGGGGGTTGCCGGTCGGCGAAGCGCTCAAGGAGTACTACTCATGTCTGAGGAAGCATTCAACGATAAGGAGAAACAGTTCGATGACCTATGGGAAGGTGTTACACCAAACGGTGTAAACCGAACCAAGGCTCTAAAGTTCCGTCAGTACATACTAGAGCATGTTCGCCAGATGAAGAAGCCGCTCACAAGAGATAATGCCCACAAGTATTGGATGGGTATACTCAAGGCTGAGGCTAAGGATAGCGAAAACTTCTGATCGTGACACGGGGGTCACTCCTCGTCCCGGTGGCCCATGTTGGGAAGGGACGAACTGAGGCGACCAAATGTTCACAACAACTACATTTTCCACATGGAATTTGAACGAAGATATACTGAAAGGTCTGGAAAGTATTGGCTGGGAATTTGCCACCCAAGTCCAAAAAGAGACCATTCCAATTGCTCTGACAGGAAAGGATGTAATTGGACAAGCTAGGACCGGTTCAGGTAAAACTGCAGCATTTGGCTTGCCTACAATGAATGCTTGCCAACCAACTGGAAAACTACAAGCCCTAATTCTTGCTCCAACTCGTGAGTTAGCAAATCAGGTCGCAGAAGAGTTATCCAATATTCAAGGCGAGTCCGGATTAAACATTCAAACCGTTTACGGTGGAACAGATCTTGAAAAGCAAGCGAGAAACCTTCAGGCAGGAGTTGACATTATTGTTGGAACTCCTGGAAGAGTAATGGATATGACTGAAAGAGGTCATATCGATTTGCAGAAGCCTACTTTCTTTGTTCTTGACGAGGCGGATCGAATGCTTGACATGGGATTCTTCCCAGACATAATGTGGGTAGTTGAGAGGATGACCAATAGAGAACAAACTCTGCTATTTTCAGCAACATTCCCTCAGGAAATAATCGATGCTGCTAACGAATTCATGAACGATCCGGATTTCGTGTTAACAAACACAGAAAAATTAGATATTCCTCCAATCGACCAATTCAGCGTCAGGATTGGTCGTGCCAATAAGTTGTGGGTTGTAGGGCGTCTTTTGTCTAGAATGAATGAGGAAGACCAGACAATAATTTTCACCAACACAAAACGAATGGTTGACCTTCTTGTTCAGAGACTGAAGAAACACAGATTCGATGTTGAAGGATTACATGGGGATTTGTCTCAAAACCAAAGGGACAAGATAATTTCAAATTTCAAGGATGGCACGTCTAGTGTTCTCATAGCAACCGATGTTGCAGCACGTGGAATTGACGTTGATGGAATAACTTTGGTAATCAATTACGATGTACCTGATGATGTAGACAATTATGTTCACAGAATTGGAAGAACTGGTAGAATTGGAAGAAAAGGTGAGGCATGGGTCTTAGTTGGTCGTGATGACATTCCTCAAATCAAGAAAATAAGCGCAACGCATTCACTTGATATCATTGAAACCGAAGCACCTGAACTACCAGATGGCCTAGATCGAGATCCTGTCAAGAAACAGGAGGATAATGCCGAATCAGCGGATGTGTTTGGAATGGTTCCAATTAGATTGAATACAACCTCATTATCTAAATTTGCAATACATTCTGAGATTATTTCATCATTGAAATGCACCGAATTAGCAATTGGAGATATTATTATTCAAGACGACCATACAATTGTAGAGGTTCACAAGAAACATGCATCTCTTGCACTTAGGTCTCTTACCGCTAATGGTCATGAAGCAACAATTGTTGAAGGGTGATTACTCTTCTTCATTCCCGCTTGGGTTTTCAATTGTGATTACCGTAGTGGCTATTCCCAAGAAGCCCAGCGTAGCCAAAGACCATGAAGATTGAATCTCCTGAGACCAAGTATCTCTTGCTTCACCACATTCTCCTGTGACACTTGAATAGAATTCACACATGTCCACAGTTTCCTTTGCTGCCATCGCTGACTCGTCAAGAAGAACATTGGTGAATGCACCGATAATCAGTAAAATTGCTATTGCTATAATTGATTTGTTTAGATTACTCCAATTCTTTCGGTAGATAAATTTCCACTTGTCTTTGCCTGCTTCATTCTCTTTGCGAATTAAGTCTCCGGCATTGACCCACTTGAACCAAATTAGCCACATGATAACAAGCACAATTAGGAATCCCCACTGATATACAAATGCGTGGAAATCGTGCATTGGCTGTTCACAGCCTAACATGTTTGGATTTTCAACGCAACCAGAAATCGCTAGTGGATAAAGGACAAGGAGCCTTACTATGTTCAGGATGTAAACCACTCCACAGGCCACAAGTGCGCTCTTTATTCTCAATCTCTGAGGCACTCCTGTAGTCATCATGATTAGCACTGAAATGAATATCATTTCATGAACGCCCGCACATTCATCAGATACGTATAGCCTAATTTGATCTGCCCAAAAGTCTGGATGCTTCAAAGTAACAAGTGTAGTCCAACCATTGTATTCTGAAAGTGTAGCAGAACCGGGCCCATAAATCAGTTCAGTTAGGTGATACCAAATCCAAGCTTCAGATTCTTGAATCAGACCAAGTGTATTTGTTGGTTGTGTGATAAACCAGTAAAATGCTTCGACCAACAAAAGTGCTGCTGGTATCCTAAGGTAGGTTTTACCAAGGTCTGCAACTTCTGCCCAGGAGAGGTCATCGACCTCCTCTCGAAGTGGCTTCTTATCCCCGGCCATGCTGGGGAAACAATCACTTCATTGATGAATTCTCACATGGGAGAGGGTTGAAGAAGCCCATCCCTTCGCCCCCATTGTGGAGCCGACACATAAATTGGATGTGTTGGGGCATTATTGTCCAGTTCCGGTTTCACAGGCAAGAAAGGCACTTTCAAAACTAGAAGGAGGTAATGTGTTGCTGGTAATTGCGGATGACCCAGAAACAATGCATGATATGCCAATGCTGATTGAGAGGCTCGGACATAAGCTTGTTGGCGTGAAAGAGTCGGCAGGAGAGTATCAATTTACTATAGAGGTGTGCGGATGAATATAGATGAAATTCCAAGTGAAGCAAGACTCCCAACAAAGCATGGCGAATTCAACATTAGAGTATTTCATGAGTTGGAAACGGGACTAGATCATGTCGCATTATCCATGGGGGACATGACCGGACCAGATCCAGTATTGATGAGAGTCCATTCTGAATGTTTGACAGGGGATGCATTAGGTTCAATTCGTTGTGATTGTGGATCACAATTAGATGCAGCAATGAGGCAAATTTCAGAAAAGGGATGGGGTGTTATTCTTTACTTGCGTCAGGAAGGTAGAGGTATTGGGCTACATGCCAAGATTCAGGCATATCACTTACAAGATCAGGGTGCAGACACTTTGGATGCTAATTTGATGCTAGGTCTGCCTGGCGATGCACGGAACTATAGAATTGCAAGTACGATGTTAGAAGCTTTGGAAGTCGAGGATGTTTGCCTACTTTCAAACAATCCTGACAAGGCAAAGCAATTAGAAGAATATGGAATCAATGTTGTCGAAAGAATGCCACTAATTGTTGGAGTAGTATCCGAAAATCGTGAATATTTACAAACAAAAGCTGAGAGAATGGGTCACCAAATTGATTTGGATGGTGAATGAATGGTTAGAATCGAAGCAAAATATGATGGTAATCTGCGTTGCACAGCCACACATGGTCCTTCAGGAAATACTCTAATCACAGACGCACCAGTTGATAATAATGGGAAAGGCGAGTCATTTTCACCTACGGATTTGCTGGCAACTTCGATGTTGACATGCATCATGACGATTGTTGCAATAAGGGCCGAATCAAGAGGAATCGATGTAAATGGAATGTCAGGTAGCGTTGAGAAAACGATGGCTGCCAATCCAAGAAGAGTTGCAAGGCTTGAGGTTATTGTAGATCTTCCAACTTCACTAAATCACGAGGATAGAGCATGGTTAATCACCGAAGGTTGCAACTGTCCAGTTTGTGTTTCTGTTAGTGAGTCTATGGAAGTTGACGTTACTTTTCACTGAGGTGATTTGATTCCAAGTGATGCCCAACACTGGAATACAGCATACAATAATGCTGATCCTGAAAAATTAGGGTGGTATCAAAAAGAGCATGATGTAACCAATGATTTGCTTTCATTGTGTGAAGGAAAGAGAATCATTGATGTGGGTGCAGGTGCCACAACATTAGTTCAAACTCTGGTCGATAGAGAGTATGATGTTACGGTTTTGGATATTTCAAGTGAGGCTTTGAGAATACTATCTAGCAGGCACGGCGAAGGTGTTGATTACATACTAGGCGATTTGTCAACTCGGTTAGAATTAGGAAAATATGATATTTGGCATGACCGTGCAGTGCTACATTTTTTACTAGATGAACGCGAATATAGTTCATATGTTTCGAACCTTGAATCTTGCATAACTACAGGTGGGTTTGCGATAATTGAAACATTTTCGATAGATGGAGCAGAGATGTGTTGTGGCTTGAATTTACGCAGGTATAATGAAGAGATGCTGATTGATTTGTTGGGTGATAATTGGCAACTGATTAAGGCAATAAATCACGTTTATACAAATCCAAGTGGTGGTGAACGCCCATACATATCAGTGCTATTCAAGCGTAAGTAATTGTATGCTTACATAGGGGGCTTAATGCCTCTTGGGCGAAAAATCACCCATTTCATTTGCTTCATTAAATTCCAATAAAATTTGATTCCAGTTTTGATTGAACGGAATGGGTGTCTGACAATATTGAATGGGTTTCCAATGCCCTTTAGAGGATACATGATTTGATCAACCATATTTGGCTCAATATGTTCATCTACGCCGTATACCGATGGTCTCTTGTCCTTAGGCATGTAATAAGTTCCGAAAACTTGGTCCCATAGTGGAATAGCCGCCCCGTAATTTGTCCAAATCGCCTCTTCCTCGTTGCTGTGATGCCAATGATGCATTTCTGGTGTCCCGAGGAATGGATGTAACCATCTGAACCTGAATTTCACGTTTGCATGTAACAGCAATCCCAGAACAATTTGAAAGATTGCAAACAATCCAGTAATCTCTGGACTAAATCCTGCAGCGATTAGGAAAGCAAAAGCCGGTGCAATTAGTGTTCCGTCAAACGGATGGGCCCTGAATCCGCTTACCCAGTCAAGATGCTCTGTAGAGTGGTGTATCGCATGAAATTTCCACAATACTGGAATCTCATGGTAGAATCTGTGTGTCCAATAACTCACGAAATCGAATAACAAAAAGCCAACAATTGGTAGCCATTGGCTTGGGATCTGAGCAACGACTGGACGCATTAGTAATCCTGGTATCCAAGCAAATGAGATTACTGCAACGATCACAGCCGCAATTAATCCAATTAAATTCAACAGAGGTGAGGACATTGCATAACTCATGTCAAGTTTGTAGAGTGGACGCCTTACTTTCTGTCCACGATGTCTCGGGAATAATTTCTCTACAGGCACAACTAGAATGAACAGGACTAACATCACAACTAATCCTTCTGTTGAATAGTATACTCCCGCTCCAACAATCAATAGAGATAACAAGCGGATTAGGGCGACTCCTTTCCACCCTCTTTCTTTCGCCTCTTCAATAGCAGGGGGTGAATAATCGACCCTCTCAGCAGGAAGTGGTCCAAAACTAGATTCAACTTCCATATGTTAAATAAAACCGATTTTGTATATTAATCTCAAGTAGAGAAGTTTGAATATAATCTCTTATCGCTAGGATAGTCTTTCATCAAAGAATATGCAGAATCTTCATACGAATCCGGGATTTAGTTTATATTCTTAGGTAACCGAGCCAATCCCATGAAAAAATGGCAACTGGTTCTTGTCGCTATGGTTTTTTCTTCATCCTTATTTTGTCCTACTTTAACAACTAATTCAGAACTATCCAATGAGCAAATTCTAACTTGGTATTCGCAAGATTCTGAAGCCGAAAACATTAGTGGTTGCACAAACCTAAGTGCAAATAATTACAATCCAAATGCGACTTATGATGATGGTAGTTGTGATTATGACTTAGATGATGATGGTATCTTAGATGTTGATGAAGTTCCTGGTTGCACAGATTCTCGAAGTTTCCGTCTTGGTTATTTTGCCAACAATTACAATCCAAATGCAACTGATGATGATGGTAGTTGTAATTACGACATTGATGGTGATGGCGTTTTAGATGTTTACGAAGTGCCTGGTTGTACAGACTCAAATATCTCAAACGGTATGTACGCAGCGAATAATTACAATCCAAATGCAACTGATGAAGATGGAAGCTGTGATTATGATTTGGATGATGATGGTATTCTTGACGTTGACGAAGTATATGGGTGTACAGATCAATTCGCAAATAACCACGAGATCAATGCAACAGAAGATGATGGTGGTTGTGATTATTCCTTAATTGGTAGTTTCCAGATAATAGAATATCAAACAAATTATGAAAATTATACTGTTAATGACATAGATTTGTATTCAATAAAATATAGTCCTGATGGGAGATATTATGCTACTCAACACAAAAGTCTGATTCTTGTATGGGATGTTCAAAACAACTCTAATGCTACTGTGATTGACATTAATGGCAAGATTTTGGACTTTGATTGGTCTCCAGATGGCCAACAAATAGTTACGATTTCAACCTACAAGGAAGAAAGTTACTGGGTAGATTTTTATGATTTTGAATCAGGAGAAATAAGTTATTTCTTTGTAAATAATTATTCTATCATGAATTATGGAATAGTTCCTGGAGATATCGAATATAGTCCTGATGGAAACCATTTTGCAATTTCTTATCACAACAATACCTCTGTTTACAATTCCAGCAGTAATGAACTTGTTTGGAGTTATGAGTCACCAATTTCATGGTCTTACAGTAGTTGCAATTATTGGGAAAATTGTTATTCATATCCAAATATTGAATTTCACCACTCTGTATCTTGGTCATCTGATGGAGAGAATTTTGCATTTTCCTCAGGCCATTTGTTTTACTTGTTTAATACAACCACATGGAATGAAATAATGCATAAATCTCCTCTCGAGGAAGATGATCAGGCACCATTAATGTCGATATCAATTTCCCCAAATAGCGAGCTGATAGCATCTTGCTCAAATTATGGAGGATTAGTTGTGAGGAACATTTCAGACGGTAATTTTCTGTGGGAGTCTAAATTTGGGACATTTGATATTTGTTCAGAAATAATTTGGTCTCATGATTCTTCAAAAGTTGCAGTATCGTATGCAAACACTGGTGACTATGCCTCGAGTGTAGTTATATTGTCTTCATTTGACGGAGGAATGCAAGATGTGCTCAGAGTTGGAACATATATTGGCTCTTGCTATGGTTGGTCAGGTTGTCCTTCTGTAGGTGGATTTGATTGGAGCCTTGATGGCCAGAATATCATAACTACAATCAGCGAGGCTAGCATGGGGATATATCATTGGGAATTAAACGAAACAATCCCTGTTTATTTTGGTTGCACGATTGAAAATGCTATGAATTACGACCCTAATGCAACAAAGTATGATAATTCATGTTATTTTTATACATATGAAACACCGATCACAAACTCTTCATATTCACCTGGAATTCCACATTCTGGTAGTGATGTTGGTTTCCCTGCAATTACAGATTCAAATGGAGGGATGAACTTCAGCATTGGGCCAAGTGAAGAAGAAATGGCGCAAATGGCAGCCTGTTGCCTTTTGTTGTTCTTTGGCCTTGCTTTTATTTTGAGCACTAAATCAAAATCTTACGAAAGAATTGAATTAAAAAACCAAGATATAGAACGTAATGAGGAAAATAAACCAATTCAAGTGCCCAAAGAAACGCCCACAGAAGGTGGGGAAAGTAATGAGAAGAAAGGTGGATTCACTATAGAAATTAATTTACCAAAAAGGGGACGATTTTAGTTCCATACCTCCAATTTACGACTAGTTTAGTCTACATTAGCAATGGAATCATTTGAGAACTATGTCCCTTTGGAGGTGACATGGCCAACATTCTAATGATAACAGCGACATCTGATAATAACCGTGCGTTAGCTGATAAATTTGCTGATGCAGCACGTGGATTAGGACATGAGGCTAATGTGATTGATTTGGTAGCATTGGATATGCCAATGTTTTCAGTTGCTCGCTCAAAAGAATTGGATGTCGTTCCTGGAATGGCGGAATTGAAAGAAGCGATGTCTAGTGCAGATTCTTGGATGATAATTGCACCTGAATACAACGGTTCTATGCCTCCTACTCTCAATAACGCAGTGGCTTGGCTGAGCACTGAATGGCAGGATTTCCGTGCCCTGTTTAACCGACGCAAAGTCGGCCTAGCAACCCACAGTGGTGGCGGAGGAGCGCATGTAATCATGGCAATGCGCCAAATGTTCTCTTTCCTAGGATGCATTGTTCTAGGGCGAAGTTGTATTTCTAACAAAAACAAGGAAGCCAATCCTGAAACTATTGAGGATATGCTGAATCAATTGGCAAATTGATGCAGGCAAAACGCATAATATTGCCTAGCCTTTAGGTCTCGCTATGGAGATTAATGAGTGCTTTATTACAACCGCTGGAGAAGATTGGGTTAGAATCGAAAACTGCAACGTTCACATGAACGTAAAGCGCCGCTTACAGCGCACAGTTATTCGTGGAAATGAAGGAGATGACCTTCTCGATGAAGGAGCAGAATCCGCAGTATACACAATCACTGGCAACATGAACATGGATAAGTACAAGGAAATCTTGAAAATTTTTAGAACAGATCAGCCCTTCTTCCATGACCCATTTGAAGACAGACAAATGAAGGCTTTATTCGCTAGTATTGACTATGATAGTGCAACTGGTGACTACGAATTCGTTTTGTTTGAAGACGCAGAGCAAGACGAAATAATGTCTTGAGTTAATCAAATGACGGTATTGTACCACTCTGCTGTTGGCTTGTGCCAATCTCTGAGTTGGTCGGTCTCAAGCCTAAGTTGAACGCCTTTGCCTTGTTCTAATTCTAGACCATCTAGGCTAAAATCTACGACGTGTTCATTGCTTCTGAATGTATCGTCGAACAGGATTTCTTGGGCGATTACACTTCCTTCTTCGGTCCATTGGATTATCACTCTGATGTGACATTCTTGCAAAGGGTTTCTCAGAGAACATGACTCGCTTGAACCGTCGTGTTCTACTTTCACGTATCCTTCAATTGACTGCTCTAAAGGTAATGCCATCAAATCGATTACAGTGTCTTTCGCAGTTGGTGCGCAGGTGCATTCCATATTGTCAACTTCTGCAAAGCCAACAAGATTGACTGAGATATCAATCGTCATGGATTCGATTGAATCAGGTGATGAAGTTGTGGCTGTGACTACATAATTTCCTGGTTCATCATATTGATGTGAAATAATAGCCCCAGTTCCAGAGTTGCCATCACCGAAGTCCCAGTTTACAGTATCAAGCTCACCATTCACCGAGAATAAGAATTCATGGAGTATGAGAGTAACTTGCTTCTCTTCATTGTTATCCCCTTCATCTACCTCGATAAGTGTGTAGTGATTTGTTCCTTCCGCAAAATCAACTTTCGCAACGAATTCTTCTTTCTCTTCAGATTTGAGAATATTGTAGGTAACCAGTGTGCTAGCAGAAATTACAGCTGTCAGAATAAGTAGTGCAATTGATATGCCTGTAACCCTGCTCATCATGTCTTGAAATCTATCTTTGATGTTTATCAATAGATGTTTTTTTGGAAATCTCTGTAAACATATCTTGATAAGAAAATCACACCACACATAACCATGGAAAAGTTGCCATTGTTTGTCCTGCCTATGGTACTTCTTCCCGGAGAAATCCAAGAATTGAGAGTGTTCGAGCCACGCTACAAGCAGATGCTAGACGATTGTTTGTTGGATGGTAAAAACTTCGGATTAGTTCGCAGTGATTTCCTTTCACAGGTCAATCATTGGGATGGTCCTATGAAGTATGGTTGCGAGGCAGAAATACTACATCACGAAACTAAGGGTAGCAATCATTTTTTGCAAATAATTGGTAAAAGAAGGTTCACAATTTCCAAGGCTCACGAACCAGCATTGCCTCCATTCAACCACCCTTCGATGAGTAAATTTGCTGAAGAAGATGGCATTTATCCTGATTTGGAAACCTTACTTATGGAAATACCAGATCACAAGAACTCCTCCAAGTTATACATTAGCGGTGATGTCGAGTTTATTGACCCCACTGAAGGAATGAATGCATCACAACAGTGGGAGTTGGAAGAAATAGTTAGAACAATACTTCGTAGGGTTGGTTTAATCCTGAAGATAGATGAAGAAACATTCACCAATTGGATTCAATCCTCTCCAATAATGGATTTGATTGATGAAAAACCAGATGCAGTGTTCGCTGTATCAGGAATGTTACTTGGCGATTTGGACATACGTCAAGAAATCCTCGAAGCTAAAGATACTGAAGAAGTAATGATATTACTACACAAAGAACTAGAGAAATTCTCAGAAGAAGAATAATCACATCAAAGTCGATTGAATCGAGAATTTGCCAGGGTGCAAATCACAATTGTCACGCCAGATTATACCTGCAACTTGCCAAGCAACCGATGCTAGTGAGGTTAGGATTTCTCTTGCAGTTGCTGTATTTTCAATTTTAGGGTAATCTGCAAGTTCCCGTCCATCCTTAAGTTCTGAAATAACTAATTCTCCGCTTGAATCACTGGATATTATTCCGATTTCAGGATTAGTTGTGTCAATGGCAAGCATTGAATGGACATCTGAATATTCGAATGAACTACCATTTGCTAGGATTATTTTTGAAATGTTCCTGCTAAGTTCATCAGTTAGTGATTC
>Ga0163110_10000244_pt1 | contig 24759 bp, 29 predicted proteins | sample CRUFie1St17metaG_FD_108703 | JGI IMG/M metagenome (GOLD analysis project Ga0163110, IMG submission 108703) | Marine microbial communities from the Costa Rica Dome - CRUD Field 142mm St17 metaG | ecosystem: Environmental > Aquatic > Marine > Oceanic > Photic zone | place: Costa Rica: the Eastern...
TATAACCGAAGGCTTCATATAAATCCCTGATCCTGGCAAGTCTGGACTATCAAACTCACTTTGAGCATATATCGGCGGCTCCTTCTTTGTCTTCCGAAACAATACCCATAACAATAGAGCTGCTAATAGCAGCCCTATCAGTATGTCATATGTGTGTGTCAGCTTTAGCACTGTATGTTCAGTCTATTTAAGGTGACTTGATCCATTTGTGAACCCATACCGAAAGTCACTTGTCGTAAAGCATTCAAGGTCTTGTTCCCAAAAACGCCATCGGCTACAAGTGGGAGGGTTGCCACAGGGATATTGCTATTGAGCCAGTTCTGGAGAACCTTTACCTCGTTACCACGTACTCCTTTTTTCAGGACTTTGTTGCGATCACAACTGTTACTGTTGCTACCACTACCGCCTCCTGTATGATTGCCGCTACCAGACCCACTGCTGGAGTTGCTATTGTAGCCGCCTCCAAAGCTTGCACCTAGGCCAAAACCACCACTACCCGAATCACCAGTCCCCTTATCTTTGCTATAGAGATAATAGGCAACTCCAAGAAGGGCTACGATGATTATGATTTTAAGAGTGTTATCCATGATATTCTAGATTACGTTTTGCCTCTTCAATTCTTTTAATCGCCTTTCCTTTGGCAAAGCCAGCGACAAATGATTCATCCTTAATACGTTCCAGCAAGTTTATCTTGTAGACTTCTTGATACCCCTTCAACACGCTTATCACGTAAACATCATGGGGGATAGCAGCTAGTTCGTTAAGGGCTTCAGACCTTGCGTCTTCACTGAAGATGCCTGTTGTCAAACCCAGCCATGAAAACAGATAATTACCTTCAAGTGCATCTCCTAACTTTCTAATGAGAGGCTCAGGATTGTACTGAGTAGTGACAGTTTGACCTGAATAAGGGTCTGTATAACTACCTGTTACAACCTCAAGCTTTGGCCTTTCTTTCAGTCTACGGGAAAAGACAATCAACAGTATGATTATGGCTACAATTCCGCCGAAAATCCAGCTATGATACTTTGAATCTATCTTAGGCAAGTTCATCGTTTGCTCCTCCTGTATCGTATGCAGAATTTTCTTGGTCGTATGCGTAGCGTTCTGCTTCCTCTTGATCCTCTTCTTCGGAAGATAGATACTTTTCGTCGGCCACCTCTAGGGCTGACCAAGTCACATATCCAAACAGGGTCGTTGCGATTAGAAGCCCCATTACTGCCCACCAACGAGCTTGATGCTTCTGTAGAAATACTACAACACCTAAACACGCAAGCGTCAGTGTCAGATATACAATACTTCTCTTATTCATGTCTTTATAGGGAAGAAAAATTAAAGGTAAAAACATCACTTACATTGCCTGAATTTGTCCATGTAGCAGCCTGAGATTTGATACTATCCAAGACCGTTTCTGATGGTTCTACTTCGAAATGATCCAATAGGACAAGGTCATAACCTGTACCATTGAAGTTTTCTATAGATTGGTGGTGAAATGATTGCACATTTGGTTTTTGGGCTTGTGCCAGATAGGAGCTATCTTCTTCAAGGTATTCTACCGTAACCTGACTCATTCCTCGGAAAGTAATGGCTAAGGCTACTTGCTGTGCATGAATCCCGACCACTAATATGCGTCGGATGGGAGTAGAAGCGACTAGGCTTTCTAGGGTGTCCAAAAACGCATTATAGCCTTGCATAATGTACTCATCCCATAGAATCCCTTTTACGAACTTCATCGATTCACTCTGGTAGATTCGTCCTGAGAAAGGATAAGATACCCCGTTACTTACGAGCTGTTTTCGTTCCTCAGAAAGAAGCCCTAATTGATTCTCATTGTATGGATGTGGTCGGATAAAAGCAACACCTGTATCGTCGTATTCTTCTAAACAAAGGGAATGTGAGACAGATTGACTGAAGGCCGCATCTTTATTATTGGCCATCTCAATAACGCCCCCAACACGGTTTTTTGTTAAGGCCAATACCCCCTCACTTGATTCAAAACTGGCATCTTGTGGGGTCATTCCCTCAGAATACAAATCAAATGCTGCTTCCTCAAGTTTACAAGCTCCTCCTTTGATGGTGGAACCATCCTCGGATCGAACTGAAATACCAAGGACTAGTCCCCCTGTGGGTTCTCCTCCTCTTTGGGGAAGGGATATGACGGGTAATAAAGATAGAACTGCTTTTTCAAGACCGCTAAATGTTCCGTTTCCTCTCATTTAATCAAAATGAATATAATGATGAATATTATTAGTAATGGTAAAAAAGCGGATGACCTCTTGAGTACTTTCGGACTAGCCTTTTGGAAATAGAGAGCGGCTTCTTGTTTCCGTCTCTCTGTAAGCCCACTAAGTACTTGTCCCTTTGATTTGTTCCAACGGAGGAACTCATAATGAATAGAGGGATCATTGACATTGACTTTGGCCTTTCTCAGAAGGGTGCTTGCTCGAAAGGCTGCTGCTCCCACATTGTAAGTGAAGGATACCAAGGCATCGAATTGGTTTTGATTCAGTCCATTAATCTCTTGGTTGATGGCATGCTCAAATCTCCCAATATCCTTCTTCAATAAGTCTTCTCCTTGGGCTTCGCTAATAGTAGCAGTGTGTAACCATTGTTCTGAAGTACTGTCTATAAAGGTTCCATACCCTATTGACCTTCCATGTCCATCTGGATAGCTCACGGGACTGAAACGTTCAAACCTTTTAATCAGCTCAATACCTCGTTTACTTGTTTTCACCCTGAAAGTTTTTTGATAGCGAAGAAAACCACGATTACCACAACGACGGTAAATCCTATCAGTCCGATGGTCTTGGGAGGAATCAATACATCTGTTGCAATTTGGATAGGATTTGTAGGAACAATTAAGTCCCCCAAGGTTCCTCCCACTTTATTCTGCTTCTCCATCTTTCGATTTGAAATAGAAGATTGCTGCCAATCCGAGTATTGCGACAACAACGCCTGTTATAATCCAGTGTTTCTTAGTCATGTGTTTATTTGGTTTTAGAGGAATTCTCCTACTTTTATAAGCTTTTCGTGACGAGGACTATTATTCAAATATTGGTCTATCGAGTCTCTTAGAACATTTGCATAAACCCACCCATTTGGGGCAAGATCATGGCCTTTGAAGTACCCTCTGATCAGAGGAAATTTATTGCGGGTCTCTGCCTTGCCAAGTAAGCGTTCCATATGTACCCATAATGCTCCCTCTGAATGGTTTTCTTTCCAACCTCCTATCGAAGCTCGAAGATCATCTAAGTTTAACTCGTTGGTGTAGTCTCCTTCCACTTCGATTGTATCTTCAACATCCTCAAAAGTAGGATTGGAAGGCTCACTGTTTCGTCTGCGAGTCATTAACCACGCCATTCCTATCAATAAGAAGAGGGCTAACCCTCCTAGAAGGTAGTTTAGTTTACTCATTATCCTCTCTTTTTGAATATGAAGAATAAGCCAATAGCAAGAGCTATCCCTCCAACAACATAAATGATGGTACTCATTGAGTCTGACTTGGGAGGCGCAGGTGCGGGAGTAGGAATAGTATTCTCCTTTGCTTGTAGCCATCCGAAGAAACCGTTGGCTGAGTTTAAAAAAGCGGTCACCGCTCCCACAACTCCGTTATTCCCACCACTATTACTATTAGTGGCTTCATTTGCCTCTGGAATAGGAGGTAAATTAGGATCTACCTTTCTAAGAACAGCCCCTTTCGGAGGCATATTGGCCAAGACTCCTCTTAGCACGTCTACATCGTTGATGACGAATTTGTACTCGAATTCTGAATAAGAAATGTTAGGAAACAAACTCCGAATGTAATCAGGGTTTGTTTCCCACATTTCTTTAAGAATTCGCTTCTGTTCGCAATTGCACATTTAGTACTCCTTAAATTTGGGATAAAATCTTCCCATCTTCTGCATAGAGGAAGAAGATTTCTAGGGAGATATAGGAATTGGCGGCCAATTCTTCGAGGAACAATGTTGTATCAAAACCCGAAATCAGAATAGGTTCTGCTGAAAGGTCAAGATCATGACGGTAAACACTTGGTGTGTTCACAGGCTCACTGAAAGACGCATCGAGTTCCCATGTTTTACCTTCTCGCTGACGACCTGTGATTTCTAGACCATAGGATTTTAGGACTGTTCGGATGTTCTCCTCCTTATCTGTTCGGATTTTGATCCGACCGATAATGCTGGCCTTGTTCCCCAAGAGAGCCGTCACGAATGTATAGAAGTCTTTGTCTGATGGGCTACTTCCTAAAACGGCACGAGGAGATTGCTCCTTGAAATTCTCAATAGAGAATTTAATGGCTCCTCCTTCTGATGCCAAGAAGCTGAGATCTTGGTTATGAGGATAGGCCATATACCCAGCCATCAAAGGGAAGTTACTATACGCACTTGCTCCTGTATTCTCAATCTTGATTTTTAAGGGAATGTCGCTGATCGTTTGACCTTTAACCAAAAGGGCTGCTGTCCGATCCTCCCCATAAAGATTATCAACAGTCAAGCCAGATGTCATGAATCCACCTCTACCAGAATTGTTGTTTTGTTGATTCTGATTCCCCCCACCTTTGCCATTAACTGTTTGCATTTGCAAACCTGAAAACTGGTTGGTATTCACTGCAATTCGTTTTTGTGCCATGCGATTATATTTTCTTTCTTTAGCTTGTTGAAATATAAAGAGTATCAATAACCGCAACATTTTCTTTCCTGTAAAGAATATTTACTTATCCGTACAGGTATCTCTTTATTTGGGGGACTCCCTACTGAAAAGTAAACTCTTATACTTTTCCTTACCCTTCGCTCCTTTTTGGGCATTTTCAAATCTCTCCCAAAATTCTTTCATCTCGGGATAGACCTCCAGCCTTTCAAACTTAGGAGCCAACGTTACTCCTTCATAAAACTTGACGATATACGTGAATTGAGCCATAAGCTCTATAGGAATTCGCCAATTGTTGTGAAATCCCATATATAAATCCAAGTTCAAATGTCTTAGGGTATAGAGCTTTGATTTCAGTGGTTCACTTAGACGCGAGTTTTCATGAAAGCTCGCATCTGGGAAGAAGAGACTACATCCCCCCAATCGAGAGGCAAATTCTAAGGCACTAGAGTAGGAGACTCTTCCTGAGGAGAGTCTTATGATTCGGTTGTATCTCTTGGGTACCTTAAAGGAAATAGGAATAGGGTCAAAGGTCTCATCTCCATCCGTATCGTATATGACGAACTTCTCACGAGGCATTTTCTTCAACAAATTAAAGAGCAACCACTTCATGTAGCTGCTCTTCCCATACCCTTGTTTTCCAACGAGTACCGTTAGGCATCTTTTTCTTCTACTAGCCATTTGTTTTGAACGATTAGTTCTATTGCTTTAGGTTTATCAATTCCCCATAGAGCTTTTAGGGCTTCATAAACTCTCTCATGAGGCTGGTTTTTCTTCTGAGACCAATTATCTCTAAGTACCCAAGGAAGATCCGTTAAAGCCATTGTCTCTAGCAGTTTTCCTTTTAGGCTTTCATCAGGAATATATCCACCTGTGAAACTGTATGACTTACGATCCTGCTTCCGAAGCCGTCTATATCTACCCTGTTTGTCTATTTGAAAGCTCTCGTTTGCCCCTCTAGAAGCCGAAGATTTTATCCTTTTGTTGGACTCCTTTTTAGTCTTGGTTGCTTTTTTTCGCTTCTTATGGACACGATTCAGAACCAATCCCGTTTCTGTCAGGTTCCAAAGTATGATAACAGTCATACAAATCCAAAAAGCAGTTTTGTCAGGGATTACCTCACCAATTCCCCCTATCCTTGCCAGATAAGGACGCATCCCTTCCATAAGTACTTCTTCTAAATCAGGAGGCATCGAGTTGGTTGGTTCTTTGTTCAGTGCCGCTACTGTATTGGGCAACATCTTAGCGAAAGAAATCAGCAACTTGGCATTGTCTGCCGATTGGTTTTTAAATTCCTCTACTCGTTTGGTTTTCTTCTCCTCTGTATGTTTGACATTGTTACTACCATCATCATTTCCCACCTCACCATCATTGTTTGTATCTTCTCCGTAGGAAGGAGGGGTTTGAGCGAAGCCCAACAGCTCATCTGCACTTAATACATTCTCTGCGTATTCTTCTCCACTATCAGTCACGGGTGGTAATACTTGTTGTTCGGTTGTAGACATTTCCTAGTATGTTTGATAGGTTAGATATATCAATGGTTTTTGAATTCAATTCTATGCTGGTTCCTTTGACTCCCTTTTGGAGTAAGCCTCTCACTACAAGTACTTCAGGTATGGTTCCTTCCTTCATGGCTGCTTCTATAATTTTGGGATCTTTGGCATATTTTCTCACCATGGCCATAATATTCTTATCGATTTTCCATTCGACGGTGAGGCTTTCCGAGCCACTGTGAGCCATCGTCCCGAAAATGATCGAGGATATGGCAATGGAGAGGTTCTTCTCCTCAATAGATTCCCCTGATTTAAGTCTCAGAGCGGTACTTGATAAGGTATCAAATAAGTAATAATTGCCATACCGTTCTTTCAACCTAAAAAAAAAGCTAGTTATTAACTTTTTAAGCGGCAGGGCTTTGATTAGTTTCATTAAGTCCATCTAACTTGTCTTATAACAGATTTATTTTCTTTGAAATAGCGGGATTCTAAGGGAATCCCAACCTTTTCCATGATGTCAAGGGAACGGGCTATAATCTTATAGGTCAATTGCCCCTCACTGGCTTGGAGTCTCTTCATTCCTTCAGCTTGAATTCTCTCATAAGAGAGAAATTCTCCTTTGTAGTCTAGGAGGATTTTCAGGGTCAAAATTGATCTTATATCATAATTTTTATCCATTATTGACTTTTATTCTCTAATATGGATAAAAATACGTATTTGTGAGAATTTTTCCCAATGGATTTATGGACTTGATTATGGGTTTGGGAATGGATTTGAATATGGGCTTGAAAATGGGTTTCGCTTTGGGTTTCCATAATGGGATATGTAATGGCTTTGTGGATTCCCATGGATGGGTTTTGGACTAGGCTTTTGTGGGAATGAAAAAAGGTCTAAGCAATTAGAGTTGCTTAGACCTTTTTATCACTCGAAGTAGAAACTAAAGCGATTTAACAGTGTTTTGTAATATTTCCGCCAATTGTGGTGAAATTTTGAATCTTTCTACCCCTATTTTGATTGCTTCTTCCAAATCCGTCCCACCTCTTTCTGAGGCGGCTACCCAATCAAGAAGCATTTCAACTAATTGGAATAGGTTCATTCCCTCAATTCCTTCCTTAAAATGTTCAGGGTGGTGGTCATTATTCTTGTAGTGGTGAATTAGTCCTTCACCAAGAGTCTTTTTCATCTCTATGTACTCGTCTGTCCCATAACTAGGCCGTTGGCCAGTAATCTTTTCAAAACATTCCTTTTCAGGAGATGAAAGCTTTGATTCATCATGTTTCAATGCACGAGACAGCAATTCTTGAGCAAATCTAATGAGTAGCTCATGTACTCGTTTTTGGTGTTTTAGCGTATCAATGAGAAATTGTTCTTTTTTATTCATTATGATAGTATTAGGATATTCTCAGATAATTTCAAGCTATGTCTGAATCTATTTATTTTGATACCTTATAATCCACAGAAACCCAGTCTCACACCGCGCGACATTATCAAACAGGCCCCCTGTTTTAGGTTTTATTTTCATATTTTTGATCTTCTCATAGGAGAATTAGGGAATCCTGACCTTTCCATGACCGCGAGAGAACGGGCTATAATTAATCTTACATCATAATTATTTCTCATATTAGAGAATGTGAGTCAATAATAGATAAAAATAAACATTTATGATAATTCTTCCAATGAATTTATGGGCTTGGGAATGGATTTGAATATGGCTATTGATTTGAGTTCCCACATAGGATTCTCACCAAGTGCTAATTGCAGCAAAGCAGCATTTTTTACTCTAAAAAAGAAAAAATCAGCAAAGTGGTTGTAAAAAAAGGATGTGTATTGTACTTTTATTAAGCGGATTTTAGCCCAGTAAAGTTGTTTTTATTTGAAGTTACCCCAATGTATTGACAAACGAATAAATTTTATATTATGGCAAGAAGAGGAGGGGCTGCAACAACGGCAGGTATTGAGTATCAATATTGGTTTACTGCTTGGAAAATTGCAGAATTGTTTTTTGATGAAAGTGAAAGCAATAGCGTAAGCCCAGAATGTAATTATCGAAATAGTTCACCTATTGTGCCAAAGGAATCACCTGAAATAAGTCGTCTACTTGAGGTTGATGACTTAAGAGTTGAAAGAGAAAAGGTAGAATACCTCTATAATATTAAGTATAGAACTGAGGGGTATTGGACACTTAATAGGCTTAGTAAAGCAGGGGTATTAGATCAGCTAAAAAATGAGTTTACAAAGAAACACAAGCATCCTTATGAATTGGTATTCATTAGTGAAAGTCCTTTAAAACCTCGATTAAAAGAAACTTTAAAAAGAGTTCGGGGAGCTAACAATATAGTGGGGCAATTGGATACGAAAGAGAATCAGAAGGCTTGGGAAGCATGGAAGGCGGCCTTGAAGTTCAATGATAAAGAGATGTTCGATTTCGCTCAGGTTTTTAGCGCAAAAACTTTACTTCTGGAGGATATAAGAGAAAGCATAAGAACACTATTTCTCTCTCATGTGACAAATGCAAAGGCTACACCTGACCATCTTTATGCTTTGGCCACAAGAGCTGGCAGAAATCAAAGAACTATAACTAAGGAAATACTCATAAAAGAACTTGAAAAAAAAGGGGTAGAACGGCGACCTCATTTGGCTGAGAATCTCTTATCTGAGAGATTAGCCAGTTCTTCGAGGATGTTAATAGATGAAATAACAACATTTAAAAATCGTTCGGAAAAGTGTTATTACTTAGAAAGGGATGTCGTTAATAAGTTATATAAATGGTGTTGCCAAGAACCTATAGGGAAGAGAGGAATATTGGGCATTGTTCACGGTATTGCAGGAGTAGGTAAAACAGTTATCTTACAAAAGGTATTTGAGGAGTTGCAAAAAAACAATATCAAAGTGTTAGGGCTTAAAGCTGATTTAGATAGCTTAAGTAATGAGAAGGAGCTTAAGGAGTTACTTTTTTCGGCTAAATATAGCTATGATAATGTTGTATTGTTAGTAGATCAGCTGGATGCCTTATCACTTAATTTAGCTAAAGATCGAACGCTGATTCGTAAGTATCAACACTTCATAAGAGAGTTTGCCAGTAAACATTCGATAAAGGTCATTTTATCTTGTCGAACTCCTGATTTGGAAGCGGATCCTCTTATCAAGAGGCTGGTAAATAGTAAGGATTTACATGTACGAAAATTTGAGATAGAGAAACTTACTCCAATAGAGTTGAAACGTGTATTTAAAGAGTTAGGAATACCTAAGAATGTATCTCGCTCTTTGTTCCCGTTATTACAAATACCTGTCTATCTGCGACTTTTCTGCCAAATATATTCAAAAGATTTAAAAATGGCGCAGATTACTACTGTATCCAAGCTGTTTGATGAGTTTTTGGAAAATATCAAAGATAAAGCACAAGAAAAATGGAATCGTATTGAGGAGTTTCTCTTAGATTTAGTAGGAGAAATGTCCAAGGAAGTGAGTATAGGACTTCCCACTAAGAGATACAGAAGAAAATATCAAGAAGAGATGATTTTTTGTAGATCAAATAGTCTTATTAAAGAAAATAAGGATCAAATTCAATTCTTCCATCAAACCTTTTTCGATTATATGTTTGCTTCATACTTTCTCAAACATGAAAAACAAAATCTAAATAAATATGTATTGCGTCATATTGATCAAGGTATATTTATTCGTAATAGAATTGTTCAGGTTTGCGATTTTATGAGGGATGAATGCCCTAAAGCATATAAAAAGGCGGTAAAGAAGTTGTTGGGACATCAAAGGACTCGTATACACATTAAGCATCTGCTTGTTCAATATATTGCTAAACAACAAGAGCCCAGCCAAGAAGAGTGTTGGTTATTAGAAAAGAAGATTCTTGGTATTCCTTTTTTGGAAGAGGTATTTCAAGAGCAAGTATTATATAAGGGATGGTTTCGGCAATTACATAAAATGGAGTTATTGAAAGAGTGGGGAAAGCAGTTTTTGTCAGACTCTAAAAATAAACGACTACCGTTTTTGTTTCGAAGACTGAGTAAAGTAGACCCTGTATTGTTTACAAAAATTTTTTCTAATCGTGAATATACGGAAGCAGACTCTGACGAGATTTTGTGGTGCTTGTTGATTACAGATGAAATTGATTGGCATTGTGAAGGACTTTTAGGGTTATGTGATAAATTGATGGAGACATCAACATCTAATATATGGATTAAAATAATGAACGGTATTGTAAGGATAAATCCTGATTGGGCTGTAAAGAAGTTTATGAAGTTCTTTACTTCTTTTATCCATGAAGCCGATTATGATATATCTCATCCAGTGATCTCCTTTCTGAAATCAAGTCAAAAATATGTAAGTGCTTTAAATGCAACTAATCTCAGTCAAGAAATAAGTAAAGAGCTAATCTTGAAAGACCAGTTTCCTCGGAGAGATGGTTATTACATAGAAAGTGCCACTTTTGAAGATGTTATCGCATATGATGATGCCAACAAACAGATACGAAAACTCGCGAAAAAGCTGAAGGAGTTCTTTTTTAAGACATTACTCATACTTGAAAACCAAAGTATTGATGATTTTAAAAAACAGATTCAACATTTACTAAATTCTGATATGTTAGAAATTGTAAACTTCGGCTTGGAATTGCTTTCAAGTACTCACAAAAAGTATCCTGATTTATTTATGGGGGCTTTTCGTACTGTTAAGGCGAAGGCTCCTCATTTATTAGAGCGTAATAATGGTACAAGTTTTCTTTTCCGAAGAGGACTCACAAGTTTGTATGAGGTACTTTCTGATGTAGAGAAAGAAGTTTGGACAAATTTCATAAGCCAATTAGAAGGAAAAGTGTTAAATATTGGGGGCGATATAGATGAAAAAATGTGTTATGTAAAGGATAATGGCTTTCTACGCCAGTCGTATTTACAAGCAATTCCAGAAAGTTTGCGAAAACAAGATAGAAAACTAAATAGATTATTTTTAGAAGGTGAACAGAACTTTCCTCATTTAACTGATATAAATCCGACCAAGTTAATTAGTCGGTTATATGCAGCCCCTTCCAGACTTGAAAAACCTTTAAAGTATTTGGCTCCTTCCTCTTTAAAAAAGAGAATTTTAGAAAATGAACTATATCAAACTTCTTTACTAACAGAGAGGGATAAAAGCGAGTATAAAAGGGCTTTATGTGATGAGTTTCGAGATTTACTGAAAAAAAACCCGACTTATTATACCGACTTATTACAAGAACTAATGGAAGAAGTTGTTTCCCCAGCTCTATTATGCTCTGGATTGGTTGGTATTGTCGAAGGCGAACATTCTCCCGAGGAGGTTCATAAATTAGCTGAAGCATTTATTAAAGTTTTGAACAAGCGACCTCATGAGGGACTTGAGGATATACAAAAACGTTTCTGTAGGGTTTTACGATATTTGATTCGAAACAATCAAGTGGGTGAAACCCTTGTAGATTGTCTTATTACCATTGTAAGAACTAATTGTGATGCCTCCCTTCCAGAACAGGGATTACCAGAACAGGGGCTACCAGAAGAGGATTTATTATATATGACAGGAATTAATAGTACTAGAGGATCTGCCATATGGAATTTACTTCTTATTAATCATACTAATAAATTTCAGGATAAGATTTTCTCTCTCTTGGAAGAGATTATTCCATCGTCAAACGAAGCGACAAGAGCCATTATTGTTTATAATATTTATCATAAAAATGACTTTGATGTTGAGGTAGGTTTTAAGCTATTTAAACTCGCTCTTGGTAAGAATCCAAGTACTGCGTTGCTCCAATGCTCCATACGATCTGGGCAATATTATTTGTGCAGAAATTCTGGAGAGGTTCGTTCATATTTAATGCAATTATCTCGCTCTAAGGTGAAGATAAAAGACTTTGCCATTCTTGTTGCAAGAGCCTCTTTATTAGGGATTAATGTAAATGATTTTATGGAGCCTTTCATTACAAAGGCAGATTCGTTCATAACTGGAGTATTAAATGTTGCGATTGCAAACTTTGAGCAGAAGCGTTTTCACAATAAATGCTTACAATTATTACGTAAATGCCTTACAATAAAAAAAGCTTTTGTTGTAGAGCAATTAGGATCTTTATTACGTGTTCATAAAATGAATGAAAAATCTCTAATGATTTTTAAAAGTGACTTAGAGAAGTTTCTAGTTACTATGAAGGTGATCAATTCAAGAACACTTAGTTGGTTGGTATTGTATTTAGATCAATACTTAGTTGATGCTCCTCACATAGGTTTAGAACTGCTTAGTAAAGTGCAGTTGAATTTCATACATTTAGTTTATTGGAGGGAAGTGCAGGATTTGATAAAGGTTATTTTAGATTGTTATCATAATTTGTATAAGAATAGGGAGAGTTATGGTGACTTTAAAGAATTGACAAATTTTGCAATGGATATACTTGATCAAGTTATTAAAAATCCCAATTTGCGAGGGGAGCTTTCAAGAAAGACTACCCCTTTCGTCCGCTCTTATCTCTCATTAGAATAGTTTAGTTAGTAGCTCTGGTGAATGTATGTTTGCATATTGCTTGGAATTAGCCTTTTTCATTTGGGAGAGAATTATGATGCTTTTGTGGAAGCGTCCAATACAGTTACTTTTGCCCTCTCCTATCTTTGAGCTAGTTATTAATGCTACCTTTCTTTCGTATCAAATCAATGGAAATAGATTTTAGATATAAAAGTAGCCCAAGAGAATTTTCTTCTAGATAGCGAGTTAAGAGTTAGAATGGCATTTCATCGTAAGTTTTCCCATCAAGTAATCGTCCTAATTTCTTCTTACTTATCCCACCCCACTGCTTGAAGAAAAAAGCAACATTTTGATTTCGGCACTGAGCCAATATATTCGTAACCCATTCTTCCTTCATTGGCCGAGGATTTCTCCCTGATTCACCGCCTACGATTACCCAATCTATCTTCGTAAGATTCAACTTAGGCAAACCTTCTAAGAGGGGTTCAAGCGACAGAAACTTAATCTTAGCTCCTATATCTCGAAGGTAATCGATACGTTTTACAACCTTCTGATTCTCCACAGACACTCCCATCCACACATTACTAGGCCATGTGAGTTCAGAGTCAAGGGATGCTAACCTCTCAGCTCTCTTTGTGAGAACCTGAAAGGTGTGATGAGGATTCTCTCGCATGACCTTGAATACCTTCTGGATGAACTCTAGCGGGACATCTTTATGGAATAAATCGCTCATTGAGTTCACAAAGATCATTCGAGGTTTTTTCCACTTATAAGGCTTGCTCAGCTCTACCTCATGAGTCGTCAATTCGAAACCGTCTTTGCCATTCTGATACTTCTCCAGACCCATAGCTTTGAGTCGCTTTGACATCGATAGAGCATAGCATAACTTGCAACCTGCTGAAACCTTTGTACAACCCGTGATAGGGTTCCAAGTCGTTTCTGTCCACTCAATCTTACTCATTATGTACCCTTCTTTATGTATGTTGCTCCTGAATTAATCTGTTCTAATATGCTTCTCAGTCTATTTAGATAAGTCTTCATCCCTTTTAGGCCATCTTCAAAATTCAAGTAATACACTTCTTGAAAGATGTGCTTTTTTAATTCTAGTAGTTCCTTAGAAGATGTGCATAAACTTATGACCAATCCTCCATACTTGTTTGGTTTAATGTCATAATAACAATAGAGTTTTCCTACGGCATCAATCTTCCAACACAAAGTTATCTCTTTTGAATCCATTCGAACACAGTCAAATTCTCTTTTAAGTGAGAGAATTTGGTTGGCAAGATCGGTTGAAGTATTAATGAAAAGAGTCTCAGACTCTTCGTCCCAATTCTTTTTCTCTCCGTCATGGGGGTTTAACTCCATGTATCGGAACAAGCCAGTCGAAATATTTATCATAATTGTTCTTTTAAGTCTAAAACAATAGGGCGTACGTATGAATAAACCTCAATCAAAAAACTTAACAGGAACGCAATCCATAAGAACCCAAACCAAGACAATAGGATACTTACAGTTGCCCCAGTTATTACTGCGGTTAGCTTTGTCCATTTCACCTTTTTGAAGGCAGGTGACAGATATAGCCACCCCAAAAGGGTGACTAAAGTTAGAATACCTACATAACCCACCCATACGACTAGAGATGAAATTATAATCGTATTTGTTAAATAAGATTGGTTTTTCATAGGTTAATCTTGTGAGCTTATTTCGTGAATAATTGGAGTTTCAATAGGGAGTGAGATTCCCAATTCCTTGTTATTAAAGACAAGACAACTTGTCCTGTACATTCTGAAATTGTTCCCTCTGAAGAGAACTTTTCCATTTGCATCTCTTAGATACCCTATATTTGCTGTTTTCTCGCTTTTCTTGAAATACTTGCTCTTTTGTAGCTTTCTCCTCAGATCTCTTAAGGAGACATTTTGAACATAACTAGGTAATGAATCAGCAAATGCTTTATGGGTACTCCTTAAAGACACCCTTAGCTCATCCTTTTCGACAAAAACATTGTTATCATTGATCTTTTTCCCAAACTCGTTTTGTATGAATTCAAAAAATCGGGCTACAATACCATTATCTACCATTCCTGAATGGTTGGATTTGGCTTTTTCGACTATGTAGCTCCACACTTCTTTATAACTGAGAGGAAGAACCCCTAAACTGATGAGAGTCAATATCGGAGCTGCAATAATCCCAAAGTTGTATGCAATGCGAGGACGAATTCCTTCCTCTAGCAATTTCATTTCTAGTATCTCAAATGTTTCATCGAATCCGCTCATCACTACTTCCCTAACCGAAAGCAATCGCCCTAATAAATGGCCTAGGTTCTTTATTCTCTTGAGCTTCTTAAATGCTTCTAATTGTGCTTTCGTCCGTTTATTGGGTTCTGTTTTGAGTTCTACGAGTATGGAACGTTCAACTGCACTTTCCACTGAAAGTAGCTTGTCTAATGCCTGAACCATCAATATCGTAGCTGATGTAGGTTTATGAACCGTGATGTCCTTGAAGCTTTTGGTATTATCCATAACTGAAGGTAATTCATTATCATAAAAGCCCTTTGATAAGGCAAAGATGAAATCCTTCAACGTTTTAGGGTCTGCTTCGTTTATCACTGTAATCGCATCGATATGTGCTTTGGTCACTTTCACCAAAGCAGCATGGGAGCAACCAGCTCCATAGTTCATAAAGTATAAATCACCGAATAACTTGGTGAGAAACTTCACAAACCGACCTTTTCCCCAACCATTAGGAGCGGCAACCCACATATTTGGGAATTGTCCTTCGGTTAAAGTGATAATGTCACTGCGAAAAACCGAAGCGATTACGAAACAAAGCCCCAATAGCCCATTTTCGGGAAACGCTTCTCGTAAGAGCTTAAACCACTCCTCAAAAGCAGTCTTCCCTTTTTTAAAAAGAAACCCTTCCCCAATAGGATTTTTCAATTCAACTGATAGGTTACTTGCATTGCGAAGAAAATATCGATTCCCTTTAATCTCGACAACACCATTCGAATCTGCTTTATAAAACTGGGTATTCGAATAAATACCATTACTGAAAACATATCCATTGATGGGGGGATAATAACCCAATGTGTCTAGTAATAAGGATTCCTCATGAGGTGTGTTTAATAGTAGAAAGTACAAATCTCGTAACTCCCAGCTACTGAATGAGCAACTAAGTCCAAAGTTGATAATGTTGCCCATCTTTTTACAAAATGCTTTTGCATTCTGCATGATTTCATCAGTGAGAATGATTCTTCTCTGTTTGCCATCAACTTTCGTGACGTTGAAAAGCAAGAAGGATGTTTCTCCATCAGTGAACTTCTCCTCCAACCTCATTACGAAGTTAGACTTTGAGATTTGCCCTCTCCTGAAATGCACATAGTACTGTCCATCTTCCTCCCAAATAGATGCCTCTGTTTCCTCCTTCTTCTTTTCCTCCAATCCAAGTTTTGTCTTCAATTGAAGGGAATAATCGTGAATCATAACTTCATCACCAAGCGAGTCAATCAATTTCTTACAGTATTTAAATACTTTTGACTTATCACTTGGACTCGATAGATTGAGTGGACTTTTTTCCCTGACCCCCAAATAGTATATAGCGAATTCCAGCCAATCGATGCTAGATTTCACTAATTCCTCAAGAGCTTCTTTACCATGTTCACGTATGAATGAGTCTGGATCAGACTTTTCTGGCAACCCTACTATTTTAGGACATATCCCTTGCCTTAAAAATACCTCAATGTCTCTCATGGTTGCTTTGAGTCCTGCTTTGTCTCCATCACGGCAAATGAATGGAGCTTCCTTCATATCCATGACTTGCTCTGGAGACAGACCCGTTCCGCAACTAGAAACGGCAGGGAGTCCATTTCTTATTAAGCTAATCACATCGGTATAGCCTTCGACTAACAGATAATAGGGCTTGGTTAATGTCCTGTTGATTTCACGGGCTTCTTTTAGACCATATAGAATCTTATACTTTTGGAATTCGGCAGAATCTCGTGAATTAAGGTATTTCATTCTCTTAACTCCATCGATGCGTCTTCCACTGAAACCGACGATTCGACCAAATTTATTCTTTATAGGAAACATGATTCGCCTTTTGAAGAAAGCCGTCACAGGTTTTCCTTCTACAAAAGAAGCGAAGCTAGCATCTACTAGCTCTGAGGTTGTGTATCCTGCCTTTAAGGCAGCCACAATGAAAGAATTACCTTCACACCAACCTAATTGAAAGGCTTTTATGTCTTTTTCAGACAAACCCCTTTTAATAAGATAGTCTTTCCCTTTTTGATCTGCCAATGTTTCATGAAAGAAGTTACTGGCAAATTTGTTTAGCCCTTTAATCCTCTTCTCTCTTTCGATTTCCTGTCCCGATTTTTTGGTAATATTGATATCGTAAAGGTTTGCAATATGTTCCATTGCTTCAACAAAGGAGATTTGCAAATATGCTTGAACAAATGAAAAGATGTCCCCTGAGTTGCCTGTTGAGAAACACTTAAAGGTTTCGGTTTCTGTGTAGATGGTAAACGAGGGGGTTTTTTCACTCCCAAGAGGAGAATGTATTTGTTTGATTTTTTTCCTTCCTCTTATTTTGGCTGCTTTTGCACCCGCAGAAGGATGAATTTTGTCTATAAGATCACAGAGGGATACCGCTTCCCTTATTTTCTCTTTGTCACTCATCTCCTTTTTCGTTATATTTGGTCTTTGTCAAAAAAATGGGGGATAATTCCTCTATCCCCCTTATCCTTCGATCACATTAAAATTAGTTTGCTTCAATTCAGCCTGAAGCAGGCTTTTTTTTATTTATGACAAACGTATACCACTTACCATAAAAATGGCATTACCTCCTTTCATCTATTTAGTTAGTTTTATATTGATCTAATTTTCGAGCATTTTGGCGGCTCTTTCGAGCATTGTTATTAACCAATGTGATTCAAAATTACGATAGGCTCTTTCCGCAGAAACTAATGCCTCTAGAAACTTATCATCGGGAGCAGACATTACATGCTCCTTTAGGGATTTTATAGTTTCTTCTCGCTTAGTTTTGAATTTGTTCTTTAAATCCTCTGGTAGGGTTGAATTCAAGATTGTTTTTTGATCCATGATGATGTTTAATGTTTGTTGTATCTCTTCCATACCTTTCATGATATGGCGTATGATTATTTCTCTGGCTTTTAGAATCCTATAAGATTTCGTGTTTGGGTTATTAGATGTTCTGTCTCCGCGTATTGCTGCCCTCACTGTTGAAGGTGAAAAAGGCAAAATAAAGGAGAGCAACCCGTTCATATTCCTATTTTCCTTAATTGATTCGAAATTAGTATAATTTATATTAGTTTTAATCATTCTCTTTTTAGGATAAAAGCCATTATATTTGTGTAATAGTTCGTCACAAATATAGGAAAGAATTTCTCTAAAACAATAGAAATTCTCTAAAATGACTAAAGATTACTAAAAAAACATCAAATATGGAAGTTGTAAACATGGGGAGAGTATTACTCTCCCTCCTAAAAAAGCAAGATATGAAGCCTGCGGAGTTAGCCGAGAAGATAGATAAACCTGTAACCTCTATTTACAGGTGGTGCGATTCCGAATGGATTGGGAGTAGATCTATCCATTTAATGGCGGAAGTCTTAAAGGTGAATCCAGAAGTTTTCTTCTCAGGTGACCTAGACTCTAAAAAACGCTTAAAGCCACGTGAAGAGTTGGAAATACTCAGAAACTTGTCTACCCTCAAAGAGCAACTAGAGAAAGGAGAAGAACTCAAAGTCACATGGGCGGAAGTGGGGACTTTTTCGATTATTGTAGAAGCTTTAATCAGCGCAATCGAAAAAGTCAGGAAGCCATAAGGTTCTAATTTTCTTATAATTGGAAAGAGTTTTGGTGAGGGGAAAAGGTTCATTATCAATTACTTAGAAACCTGACTCATAATCAGGTGGGTCCACAAAACGGCATTGTATAATATACTTTACAATGCCGTCTCTTTATTTAGTTCATTGATTATTAGAGCTTTACGTTCATATCCTTCAATTGCAGTTCATTATACAATTTCTCAAAAATGGGTAGTAGCTATAATGTTACTATTCAATTAAAAATGGAGGTTAAAATGAATGTGACGTTAATTAGGCACTCTTACAAGTCAAAAATTCACAATGGGCATAAAATTTATTTATATGTCTGCATGGAAGGAAAGAATGTATATATCGCTTCCAAAATATACATAGTTGATGGATTAGAGGAGTGGGATAAGAGATACCAACGTATTCGGGGTATTTATGAAGACAATGAGGAAGTGTTCCGCAAGAATGCCCTTCTCAAGGATTTTGTTGGTAGAGCCAACCGTATTATAGGCGAGCATATCTTCAATAGGGAGTACCTCTCCCCTAGTCGGTTTAAGGAACTCATGAAGAATCCTAAAGGGATGGATTTTCTGGGCTTCTATGAGGATAAAATGAATCAGAACTACAAACGTGGCTTAATAGCTAAGGGGACGTTAGAGGGCGAAAAACGCACCTTAAACAAGCTGCGTATTTGGAGGAAGAAATGCTATTCTTCACATACATGGTATTTCGCGGATATCGACAGGGCTAGTATTGATTCCTTTGATGCTTGGCATACAAGAGGCTTAAGAGAGAAAGGCTTTAAGGGGGATAGAGAACGGAGAAAGGCAGTTAAGTTTATCAAGAAGTATTTGAATTTAGCCAAGGTAGAGAAGCATAACTTTGAATGGCCCTTTGAGGGCTTCAAATTGCCTAAGTATACATCTACTACCGTTTTCCTAGAAGAACATGAGGTCAAAGCATTATATCATCTCTATAGCGATGAAAATCTTATTTGGGACAAGATGCTTGAAAGGGCTAAGTATATCGGAATGCCTGAACATAATATTGATCAGTATGTAAATTGGGAGGGAGTACATAAGACCCAACGTGTACTTAGATGGTTCCTTTTTCAATGCTTTACAGGGGTTCGTTATTCTGACTTGGTTGCTTTATCATGGAAGAATGTAGAACGAAAGCATTTACGTTTCATTCCTCAGAAAACATCTGCTTCCTCGGGTAAGCAAGTACGTATGCTTCTTACTCCTATTATGAAGAATCTTCTAGGCAAACGCCCTAAGGTAAAAGGGAACCTTATCTTTCCTGATGTTCTGAGTAACCAGAAGTACAATGCCTACCTAAAGACCATCGCAGAGTTAGCGGGTATTGATAAGCGAATTACTACCCATGTAGGAAGGCACACCTTTGTTTGTATGTCTGCCTCTAGGGGTATATCGATGAAGAATATCAAAGACCTGATAGGGGTTACTTCTATCAAGGTACTTGAAAACTATATCCATTTATCTCAACGGTCTATAGATAAGGATATGGAAAAAGCGTATATAGATTTCTAGCTTATATATAGCCATCGCTTTTTTTGTGTGAAATTACTCACGTTTTCCCGCAAGGCTGCTTTGATAGGCATAAAATATTGTTTATCAGACAGTTGTCCTTGTGGGAAAACTCCTTTTATTTGTCCCCTATGCGGGAAAAGGTTCTCCCGTATTTTATAGAACCTAGCCAAGTCTATGATGTGGTTATTGGGCGGTATTTCTTATTAAAAGAACTTTAGTGTTCATGTGTAACCCACTAAAAGGCTGCTGCTGCTTGTTTTTTTAAGCGAAAATACTATCTTTTATCCTATTATAGAATGTTTAAGTATTATTTAGGATGGATCGAGATTGGTACGACTTTAAGAGATTGTATGGTGGTTATGAAGGAGCAAGAAAACATTTTGAGGATGCATGTGAGACTCTTTTCAGAAAGCTTCATCCCCAAAAAAATGTTAAAGGAGTAAATTCTAGTTCTGGAGATGGAGGGATTGATATTTTTACTGGAGATTATGGTAAAACTCCTCTAACTGTTGTTCAATGTAAATTTTTCTTAGAAGAGTTTGGAGAGTCTCAGAAAAACCAAGTGAGAAGATCGTTCCAAAGAGCTATTGAAAACAAGGATTATGAAATGAAAGAATGGATTCTTGCTATTCCAAGAGAGTTCGAATCAAAAAATCATGAATGGTGGAGTACATGGATAGGAAACTTACAAAAAAGCACGATTCTCTTCCCAAGATTAGTTTAAAATCAGGTAATGAGCTCATTGATTTAATGAAAGAAAATGCTATCTATAATCAAGTATTTAAAATAGAAGAAGCTAATCGTCTTGAGAAGATTGAGAAGACCACAGAGAAGATTGAGAAGGCTACAGAAAAGATTGAGAAGAAGCTAGAGAAACTAAAAAATAGGCCTAACGTTAATGATGAGATTCAAGACTCTGATACCCAATTTCTCTCAGCCTACACTCGCACAAGGGAATCCCATTTCATTGGTCGTAAGCAAGAAGTAAATGATATTCATGCGTTTCTTACTGAAAGTAAAAGTGTATTACTCATAAACGCAATAGGTGGCATCGGGAAAACCACTCTTGCCAAATTCTACCTCCAAACTTACCAACATGAATATGACCATATTATTTGGGTGAATGTGCTTCCTGATCGAAATAAAGCGGGTGGAGATGTAATGGCAGCCTTTGTGAGTTATCAAAACGCAATTCTCCATCATTTAGAACTTAAGTTTGAGCCTAAGACCACCGATGAAGAGAAGTTTCATGTCTTGATGGCTCGTTTAGGTAAGATAGAAGGAAATAACCTACTGGTCATAGACAATGCAGGTGAAAAAATCATCGAGGTACAAGAATACTTGCCTAAGTCACCTCGATGGAAGATTTTGGTTACTTCTCGTAATACCTTTTCTCATTTCGAAGTCTATAACCTAAATCTTCTTCCAAAAGAGGATGCCCAAGCCCTTTTTCTTCAATACTACCCGAAAGGAAAGGATGACTCTTCGCTTCCGTTTCTCCTAAAGCGTATTGGGTATCATACGCTTACGATTGAGTTATTAGCGAAGACCCTCCATTCACATAAAGGACTTAACCTTCCCAAGCTTTGGGAAGCCATAGATAAAGAAGGTTTGAAAGCAGCCAATCGTAAAAAGGTCACCATCAATCATCCCTTTTTCAAAGTCCCAATTAAAGCAAATGATTGTGTCTTAAAGCTCTTTGCACTAGACTTTCTCACGGAAGCACAACGACTTCTCCTACTTCAATTTGCTGTGCTACCTCCTTTTGCTCTTGAATATTCAATTCTATTGGATCTCCTACAGATAAGTAGTGATGAGGAAGATGATTTCATGGAGCTTCTAGACGAGCTTACGCAAAAAGGTTGGCTCACGATAAAAGACAGTACTTACACCTGCCATCAAATCATACAAGAAGTTATTCGACAGCAGATTCCTCCTACAGTTGAGAAATGCAATTCCTTAATTCAAAGTCTTATTGCAAAGCTGTATCTAGACCAAGCGAAAGATAATCCCATAGATAAATTTCCATGGGTACCTTATGGGAAGAGCTTGATACAATGGATACAAGTTGCGAAAGATGCTCCCCCCCCCGATTGCCGTTCTAGGCTCGAATTTGGGTCTTGTGCTTCAAGATTTAGGGGATTATCAAGGAGCCAGAGAGCAATTGAAAGCAGCTCTGGAAAGTGATCTCAGAAATTTTGGGGAGAATCACCCTAAGGTGGCTAATCGGTGTAATAATCTTGGTACTCTTTATTTTGCCATGGGAGATTTGAAATCTGGATTGTCCTATTTCCAAGTCTCTTACAAAATATTTCATCAATGGTTGGGAGAAAGTCATCCGCATACGAAACAAGTAGAGCAGAGCATTATGATTGTTCGAGAAAAAATTAGATCGACTGAGAGTAAAGGTTTTCTCCGTAAGGGATATAGGACTTTCAAACAATGGATAAAACGTATTGTGGGGCAGAAGTAGTAGGGTATGGATGGTGTATACAAGAGAAAATACACAGAGTCGCCTCATGACTCCCCTCTCCAAACGAAAACGGGGGCATCTACATGGATGCACTCCCGATTCTGTTGTATAATATCTCTTATCTTCTATTTATTACGCATACAATCTATAAGCTGTTGTTGGAGGTTTATTATTTGATCTTTTTGATTTTGAATAACTTGATCTTTGTCAGCTAATATCCTCTTTATCTTTGCATTTATATTGGGGATTTCATTCTCTTGTTCCGAATTAGACGACTTGCCTAATAACAACCAATTAAGATCCAAGCCTAGTTCAACACATTTTGAGATAACTATATGATAATTGAGAGCGTCTCTATTCCTCCAATTTCCTAAACTACTGCTAGTAACTCCTAATAAAATAGCTAGTTCAGAGTCTTTTTTGAACCCATTTATTTCTTTGAGTCTATCCAACACATCCCCAGCTGTGATATATTTATTCATTTAGTCACTTTTTTTGATGAAATGATTTGTTTTTCCCATTTAGTGATCTATATTTGTGACGTATTGCACAATATGGGATAAAGCTACAAAAAAATATCTCAGGAAGTGCATTGGGAAAATATAAATGAAGAATTATGAAAGAAACAGACAAACTCACCCTTAGTATTATCGAATCGGATGAACGTTTATTATGGTCAGAGGCTAAAAATGAGTTATTGAAAACATTGCTTCGGTGCTTTTTGCCTATCCATAAAATAGATGAGTTATTGAATGATAGCTCGGCTATCCTGCCTTACTATGACAAAGCGGTAAGCCGATTTGAGGAAGGCGAGCTATTTGGCGAGAACCCTCCTACTGAGATGATGAGAACAATCACCCAGCAGATGCGGAAGGTGAGTTAAACTGACAGTGTAAGCAGCCTGACCATCATCACATTACACCAATCCATAAACACTTGTATGTTTAGAACTTTTTTATTAGCTACTTCGTTCTACGTGTACCCTACTAATGCTATCGCCTACAATAATGAATATTCTTAAGGTATCAATTTTAACTGACTTAGTAAAGCTGCTTACAGCAGAAAATCGAGTCATATTACATTGGTATATTATTCTGATAATTAAATGCTTTATGGAAGAAATTCGTTTAGATCTCGTTGAAGCAGAAGAGAAACTGTTGTGGACAATGTCCGTAAATAACCTACTCATAACCCTCCTCCGAGGTCATATGACAACAGAGAAAATCACTTCATTGATTGAAGACCCCCAGCTAGTAAAGATCTTTTACAATGAGCTTGTTGCCAAGATGGAAGATGGGACGTTGGTTTTCCCAAATCCCCCGACCAAAGTCATGGAAGACATAAAGGCGGATAGAAACCTTTTGGGTAAGCAATGAGCAACACTTTAAGCAATGAAATCATGAAAAAATCAATTGTTATTCAAACACACAAAGAACTTGATGAGATTATGTTTCCCGTGAAGAAGATTCGGGCAACAGATTTGTTTGGCAAGTACTCCTTTCCAACGGGTAAGGATTGGGCAATCACAGATGAAGACAGCAATGTCTTGAATATCTGTTCTGAGAAGTATAAACTGATTAAGAACGAAGATTTAATCTTGCCCATCTTCAATAAGATGCAAGAAGTCTTTGGAGAAGGCAAGGTTAAAACCATTGTGAAAAGCTATGGAGGAAGTCGATTTTTTGTGGATCTAATTCCTCAAGGGAAGGTCTACAAAGTAAGAGAGGAAGATACCGTAAAGCCTATGCTTTCAGTAAAAAATAGTTATGATGGAGGGGTTGCCCAATCTATTGCATTAAGCTTCCATCGGCAAGTTTGGGTTCTATATGATTTGGGTGGAGCCTCTTTCTTGTGCACAATGTAATCGAATCATAATTTTGAGGGTTTCGAGCTTCTTATATCCTCTTGCATTACGCTTCATGGTTTGAATTTTGGAGTTCAATCCTTCGAGCCTGGCATTGGTCAAACCGCTCTCGAATACTTGTATAATGCCTTGATGAAATTTGTTTAAGGAATTGGCTAATGTGCCCAAAATCATTGGTTGTATTTCTTGAATAGCATCGCCCCAGAAGCTTAGAAATGCACTAGCCTTTTCCCTATTTGATTGCTTCCAAAGTAGTTTAAAGTTGTTTTTCATATGATAGGCTTTATCTAGGATTGGATACTCATAGAGCAAGCGATCGAGTTGGTGCTTTTGTTCTATAGATAAGGCTTGGGGAGCCTTGAAAAAAATCCACTTATTCAATCTTACCTTCGCTTTGCGAGCCACACTTTTGCGTACTTTATTAAAGA
>Ga0163110_10000245_pt1 | contig 24667 bp, 19 predicted proteins | sample CRUFie1St17metaG_FD_108703 | JGI IMG/M metagenome (GOLD analysis project Ga0163110, IMG submission 108703) | Marine microbial communities from the Costa Rica Dome - CRUD Field 142mm St17 metaG | ecosystem: Environmental > Aquatic > Marine > Oceanic > Photic zone | place: Costa Rica: the Eastern...
AAAAGATTTAATGAAAGAGGGAATTCCGCATTTAATACATAAAGAAGCGTATCAGATAGAGAGTTTGAGATTTACACCAGATGGGAGGGTTGATAAGGATTCAATTAAAAAAGAGATAAAGGAGTGGTTTGAAAACATAATTGAAATCCATCATCGTCTACTTAAGGCTGGATTTTGGGAAGACGGTGAACGCTTAGAAAGATTTATAAAGAAAAAGAATAGAAATGATTCCCTAAGGAAGGATGTGGATGCTTTTAAAGTATACAAAGATACGGAAAGACACATTTTTAATACGCGCACAGCAATATTGAGTGTTGAAATGGACAAGAAATATTGGGGAGCAGCGAAAAAAACAAATAATAAAGGTGAAGATATTGGAATAAGTCTATTCAGCTCGTTCGGCTCTACGTCAATAGAACAAAAGTTTCAGGGGCTTTTCTTGTTTTGGCTAAATTGTATAAGTTTGACTGCTAAAATGTCTTTACAACAAATTAAAGAATTTGTAAATAGTCCGTTTTATGAAATGACTGTCATACAGATGCAAGAATTAAACGGGAACCTTCCTATATACCAATGGAATTTTGAGATGGTAAGTAGAGGTCTACGTGTAGGTTATATATCTGGAGCTGCAATAATTGCTGCATGGGTTGAAAGATTACGCAACTTAGAGACAATAAAATTACAAAACGAACAGACTCTTAAATTAAGTAAGTGGTGGTCCGAGATAGCGTCGCATGTGGGTGATGGTACGCAAAAAGGGGGAGTAAAGCAAAAGAGATTAAAATATTATCCACCTGGTTTTTCATAGAGTTATGAAGAAACTATATTAAATAATCTAAAATTACTTTACTTATACAATTATTAGGTAATTTTTTTACAATACAAACAATAACTACATTATTTGTTATTTCCATTTCTTTTTCAATATTTCTTATCCATTTATGAATTTCCCATGCATTTTGAATTTTCCGACAAAATGATGTTCGTATTTCATATGGCAATGATTGTAAAGGAAAATTTTCACATTGTTTTCTAAAATTTTCTACTTTTAACAAACACCATGTCAAAGCATCTAATACACTTTCTCCATTTTTTATTAAAATCTTCGCTTTTTGTCTCGCATGTTTTTCATCAAATAAATATTCTCTTGATGCAAGGTCATATAGTTTTGAAGATTTTAACATTAATGGTTATACTTTTAACTATTGTATCATTTTTTTTATCAAATAATTTCTTATTATTAGATTGACACTCTTTGTTGGCAAATTTTTTTTTATTGAAACACGAATTGCCATTTCTGCTCTTTCTTCATTTTCCATTTCTTTTAGAACATCTAATATCCATGTATGTAATGTTTTTCCAGCTTTTATAAGTCCAAGTGTATACCAATAATTAGAATTTCCAAAATCATCTGATTTTAAAACACATTCCAGACGTGAGAAACATAATCCCAGTGCATCTGACACACTTTCTCCATCTTTAATTAATTTTTTTGCTTTATCTTTCCAATAATTGTCATTTAGTTCCTCGTGTAATAAAGCACCACCCGCCACGTTATATAACTTAGACATTTCTATTAATAATTACTTAATTTTGGAGTTAATTTCTTTTTTTACTATAGTTAAAAGTTAGTCTTGTTAGTCTTTAGTTTTAGAAATTTCTTAGCCCTTCTTGTTTTTCTACCACCTAGATATTTAACAATTTTTTTATCAAGATCCTCTGGTAATGTATTAACAGTTTTGTTACTAGTTTTGGCTTCTAACAAAAATGTTAATTTTTCCAAATCAGTATTTTTGGCATTTATAATTGATTTTGTTTCTTCTAATTCTGATTCTTTGGCTTCTAATTCTGATTCTTTGGCTTCTAATTCTGATTCTTTGGCTTTTAATTCATCTAATAATTCTTCGATAATATCGTGATAATTTGAAAATGCCTTATATGTAATACCGACAACTTCATCAGATGTTGTAACCTCAAAAAAATCGGTCTCGTGATTCCACCTATTTACAATTGCACTAATGTTTTGTGATACCATAGCTTCTATCGGCGGATCTCCCGCGACCTCGAGCACATTCGCATCTACGCGCGCGTTCGCAGCCCAATAACGCTGCAAAAGACCCAGATCTTCATCATCATTTGCCTCTGCGTCGTCTTCATCATCATTTGCCTCTGCGATGAGAAGCCTAGTGATATCACGCAAATAATTATTCATCATTACCCTGAACCGCTCACGCATGTTTGTCAATCTGGTGCGGTATGCATCACTGACCACAAAAATATCATTGAGACTATAACCACTTTTCCCAGCACCCTCGTCGTCGGTTGCAGTCGACAAATTACTTATATGTATCCGAAGAGGTAGTGGATCGTTATCAGATTCTGATGATGATGACGATTCATCACCCGATTCGGAGAAGTCAAGATTATTTAAATCAATTTCATCCATTTGATTTATTCCATCTGCCATTAATTGATATAGAATATAATTTTTGAAAGATTATAAGTTAAGAGTTAACTCTTTTTTTTCGAACAATTTTAGGTTTTTTGAAACTATATGTTGAACCATGTTGAATACTTCTATTTCTAATAAATATTGTATTATCTACTGAATCTTTAATATGCTCAATATGACTAACTAATATAATTGAATTAAACATTTCCAACAAACATTGTAAGAAATTGGGTATTTTATTCAAATGTCTTGAATCACAAGCTGTAAAACCTTCGTCAATAAAAAATTGACCACCTAAATTATCACCCATAGTTAATGTTATAAACGCCAGTCGAATTGATATAGCCAAAATAAAATATTCAAATCCGGATGCTTTTTCTAAAGATACTTCATGTTTTTCATTTTTCACAGTAAAAATGAAAGTTCCGTCTTCTTTTATGGAATAACATAATGATAAGTATAATTCAACATTAGAAACAAACTTGTTTGCTCTCATTACAAGCTTTGGTAAAATATGCTTTTCATATAACCAAGATCTATATTGATCAAATAATTTTCCAAGTTCAAATAATTTATCCATTTTTTTGCCTATATTATCACTTATTTCCTTCAAATGAAGGTTCTTTTCATTTACTATATTTTTCTCATTTATAGAATGTAATAAAACCTCTTTTCTCCCATATAAATCTTGAATTTCTTCAATAAGTATTTGTATCTCTAAATTTTTTTTTGATTGTTTATCGTAATCATCTTTATTTGCTCTTATTTCAGTCCAATAATTATAATTTTTCAATATTTTTTTATAATTATCTATATTTTGTAATACTTCACAAATACGATTTTGAATATTTTTAAGCTTATTTTCATAAACCATATACTGCTTTAATTGCTCAAATTCTTTGTATATTTCATTATATTCTTCATATTTTTTATATTTTTTATACAAATACCATTGTGTTTTTATTGCTACCACAAAAGCTTTTCTTTCATCAAAATATTGACTCTTTGTTTGTATATACTCAAATTTTTTACATAATTCTCTACAACTATTTAGTTCTTCCTTTATTAAATTCTCATTTAGTTCATATTTTTTATGTTTTAAACGAACTTCCTTGACTGTTTTTCTTAATTCATCTCGTTGTGCGTCAATAAGTTTCAATGTTTCATCATATTCTTCAAATTTTTTCCATTTGTCCAAAAGTTGTAAATAGTCATAAAATAATTTTGATTTATTCTCAAATTTATTAATCCAAATTCTAAGTTCATCACATTCTTCAGAAGAAATTTTAACTAATTTATTCGTTTTTTCCTCAAGAATTATAGATTCTTCTACAAATTTCTGACTTCTTAAATACAAATTATTTAATTGTTTCCTTAATGGCTGAGATTTACAAGCATTACAATTTGGATTGAATGGAATATCTTTCAAACTATGACGAGTTTCTTCAATAGAATTACAAATATTATTATATTCACTTTTGTTTAATTCAACTTTTTCAATATGTTCTTCCCAAATTACTTTTTGAGCACAATAAATTGCTAATAATGCTTTATTTTCATCATATAAATCTTTGTCTCTTTTTACATCATCTAACAAAACTTTTATAGTTTCTTTATCAACATTTGGCATACTTATAACATTTTGTCGTATATAAGCATATTTTTCAGATAAATCGTCATCTTTGTTCTCTAATGTCATTTTTTCTTGATGAATCTCTTCTTTTTCTTTTGAATATTTTTCTAATTTATAACTTAACCTATCAATATTTTTTAAAGATTCCTCATATTCTTCGAATGAAATTGTTTGATATTCAATTTCACGACTAAATTCATCTTCAATCTTAATTATTCCATCTTCTTCAAACAAAGGTTTATTTGTATATCCTATTTTTTCAACTATTTCATTCGATTTTTTTTCTAAATATTCATAAGATTTTACTGGTTTTTTACACGGAGGTTCCAATTTTGACTGTATTATTTTTAGATTTTGTAATATAGTTTTTTCTGAAACAAAATCGAGTTCAATATTTTTATATGATTTACATTTTGATATTATTTCACAAATATCTAACTCCAAATCTTCTACTTTGCAAATACCCCATGATTTTTTTAGAGATTCATTGTATTTATTTAGTATATCCTTTTTTACATTATAAATTGCGATTATAGCATCTAATTCATCTTTTTGTAAATTATTATGTTCATTATATTCAAAAGATACATCTAAATTAGTCTTAAAAGATTTTGTAATAGAAAATGCTTGTTTAAATAAATTTGCTTTTGAATTTGCTACTCTCATACCAAGCAGTTTTTCTAAATGTAACCGTTGCTCTGTTGGCTTCATTGACAAAAAATCAGAATCGTTATTTTGACTAACTAAAGTTGTCATTAAAAATTCATTTATATCTCCAATATTTTTTGATACCCATTCCTTTATTTTTGGAGGATCAATACAAATAGTTATCCATTCATCACCATTTTGCTTAAAAACACCACCTCCACGAGTTTTTGGTTTTCCATCTTTATCGAAAATACGATTTATTCTGTATATTGATTCATCAATTTCAATATGAACAACAGTATAAGCCTGTTCTTTTTCACTTTTTCCTTTTGAAATTAAAGCTATTGGATTACCTTTTGTACTACGACTCGGAATTGGTTTTCCATAAATTGATATACAAATTATTTCTAAATAGCTTGATTTACCACCACCATTTGGTGCTGATATTAAATTTGTTTTGTTTTTCATCAAATCAAAATCGATCCAATTTTTTTCTGAATAACATAATAGTCCAGCCCATTCTAGATATTTTATATTGAATTTTGTAATTTTATCAGAAATTTCTAATGTTTTTAAGTAAATAGAATACTCTTTCTCAAAATCATTATTTTTCTTTTTTATGATTTTTTTTAATTCATCATTAAATTCTGGGTCATCTTTTATCAATAAATCATTCAGTTCTGGTACTTCATAATCACTAATATTATTTTCAATCATATATTGCTCTAACAATCCTTCTGATGAAAAATCAGATGAATTTGTTTTACTAATATCATCTTTTATTACTGTTTCATCTAAAGTATATTCACAATATTCAAGAATTTCCTTTAGCTCCTGTTTTTGTTCATCATTGTAAGAACCAAATATACGAACTCTTAATTTTTTTGGAAAATTTGGATTTTTAACTGCATCAATTAAAGCATATTTTTCCAATAACCATGTATTATTCTTATTCATCAATTTCAAAAAACCGTATTCATTCTTTATATCAATGCTTTTTACAGAATCTTCTTTTAAATTCCAAATTAGAATTCCATGTTTGAATAATGTTTCACCATAATTTTGTTGTATTAAAGAACCACTATAAGCTCCTATCATATTCGTATTTTTACGCATTGGAAATATTTGTTGTTTATGAATATCACCAAGCAAAGCATAATTGTAACCAATGTCTATCCATTCCCAAGGATAACCCTCATTTGTAGTTCTATTGTCTGTAAATTTTGACTGAACCATGGTTCCATGAAATAAAGCAATTGTTTTATTAATTTCTTCATCGAATTCACTTGGATCTGGAAAATTAGGCAATTTTTCAGCCATCCCAGAACCAGAACCTATTCTTAATGTATCTTTTATATCTACCAATCCAATTCCCAGATTTGCACATTTATATAACCCCGTTTCTTGTAAAAATACAATATTATCAGAGATTACATGCCCAAATGCATCCAGAAAATCAATCGAATTATCCATTTGGTCTTGCTTAAAATCATGATTACCCAGTATTATAAACGTTGGTAATATGCTCCCAAGGTTCTGTAGTAAATATAAGAATAATTTTATACCAGGAGTTTCCAATTTTGTTTTTGCGTGAAAAGTATCACCACAAATTACACAAACAGCTTCATTATTCTTTACAGAACTTAACTTTTTCAATGTATTAAACAAATTTGAAAATACTTTGTAATATTCGTCATATCGTGAAACTATTTCATCCCCATTTCGGATATGAATATCTGCAATATGAATTATTTGACTGACTTTTCCAGACTTAGGAGATATAATTTTTTGTATTTGTGTCATGAAGTCTATTCTATATTAAATATAGTATAGTGATCTAGCTTTAAATCACTATCCAGAAAATATAACATTTTATCAAGAACTATCAATCTATGTTTCGCTTTTAATTTTGTTACAATATATAATTCTCCTGAAATTTTAATACCAATATCAATTGGCTTTACTTCATAATACAAATCCGATTTTCCGCCATCAACTACACTTGGATCATTAATATTTATTTGTGATACCATTTCCTGTGCATCTTTTTTCTCCCAAAAAACACATTCCAAACTTACAATATCATCAAATCCAGTATAAGTGTCATAAATATTTGTACAAGTTACTGCATAAACTGTTAGAGAATTTTTAAACAAATTTAATTTATCCCTAATACGTTTTTCAGATAAATAACATTTAGTATTTGCATGATTCGATTCTATTAAAGAGTGTTCATCCTTTTCTTTATTTTTTAATTTACACCAAAAAGCCATTATATATAATTTATTAAATTATCAGTTATTATCTAATCGTCTGAGCCAATTTTTTCTATATTTTGTAATTTTGCTAAGTATTTTAATATATTTTTTGTATTCACACTATCTTTATATTGGGGCGTTATAATATACCTATCAGGTATGAATAGCTCTCCTTGATGGTCTTTTGTTAAATTTAGTAGTCTAATTTCATATTTATAATCCATGTCTGTATCCAGTTCTTTTTGCCATTCATAGAATCGCTTTGCTTTTTCGTAAGACTTGAAACACCCCACCATATTTTTATACACATTTTGAGTATTTTCAGTTTCATATAAGTCTTCTTGAGTTACAATATAGAGTTCTATTTTGGATTCAAATGGAATTTCAATTTTTTTAATCAATTCATCTTTTATTGAGTTTTCAATTATATTTTCTGAACTAATATCCATTTATTAGTTATTTATCAATAATATATTATATTTGTTTTGAATTTATAGAAAACATATCTTAATTTAATAATATATTTTCATTTCAAATTTTTTAGGATTGGTAGTCACCTTATTAATAAATAAAAAGTATCCCATATACTATCTTTTACATAAATTGTCCATTAATTTAATTATAGTCTGTCAATGATTTTTTGTATTTTTGTTTTAAAAATGCATACTAGTCAAAAATATTCAAAATTTAGAAACCAAATGTATGACAAATTACTTATAAAATATAGATGGATCTACATATACTACTTTTTTACACAAATGTTCATAGTTGGAATAAGGATTCTACCGGTTTCTTGGTTGAAACAGAAACCGAATTTGAGGGGGTATGCTTTTTTATTTTTTTAAATTTTTTCTAGAAAAAAAAAAAAGAAGAAATAGAAGATATACTAAGAAATACAAATATATCAGAAATCACAGATTTTATAAAAAATGGTAATTAAATCACATAATTTTATAAATATATACATTATCAGAAAACTACTGATTTTGTCTCTAAGCTACTACATTTTAAAAAAAAATAATTTACAAACAAATTTTTAACCAAATTAAAAAAATACATACTTTGTGTTTTTTTGTTTCTTTTTTGAAACACATCATTTTGGATTTATAGATTTGATATATTCAGATGATTATAAAACAATTAAACTCCAGATAATTTTAATTTTTTATCAAATAAAGAATTTAGACTTTCTGCAGAATCATCAGAATCATCGTCCATTCTGATATCTTCTTGTTTTTTTAAACGTCTTTTACGTGATTTCTCTTCCGCCCTATAGCAACTTATTCGTATGAGTTTTTTTTTAAAGGCAGATACATTCAATTTTAATTCTTTATGGGCATTTATCTCATTTTTGACTCGTTGATTCAAAGCACCATTTCGTAGACTCCAAAGACCTCCAATACCAAACCGATAATCATTACTATTTTCTCTATTATATGGTCTTATAGGATTCGAATTCCAATCAATTTTTTCAAATAAATAATAGTTATATACAACTACAAGATTAAGACCGAGATGCCTTATAGTTCCAGTATGATTATGAACTCTTGGAGTCGTCGAGACAAATATTTTTAATAATTTTTTAATTTCAATACTTGGTTGCTTCTTAAAATCTCTTATGAAATTTTTAATTTCCTCCTCTGTTTTAAGTTTTGTTTCATTAACATTCTCTTTATCGCTAAAATAAATATCTCTTCTTAGAGGAGTATTCGGAATAACACGCCCTCCAATATAAAAACTTGCGTCTTCAAATGTAAGTTGTAATGTAAGTAAAGTATGAATCATCCACTTTTCAAGTTCATCCAGTTTTGATTCATCTGATTTACAATCAAATCGAGGATGTTTTTTATCAAATATATCCAAGTATTCATATATTTTATTATTTACTCGATAAGTGCTGAGTAATTCTTCTAACTTTTTAGGAGTTAGATCTTCTGGTTTCATGCCACCTAAAAATTTTTGGATCTCTCCATCAGAAAAACTATTATTACCAATTTTTTCAAAATTATCGGAACCACCAAGATGTTTTTTATATTTATATTTCAATAACTTTTTCTTACCACCTGCCCTAGTTATACGATTAGAACGAACATTACACGTTCGAGCAACTTGTTGTTTCAAAACATTTATTCCTTCCAGAATTTCTGGTAAATCTTCTTCTATATGTTCCAGATTAAATCCATTTATTCTAAAAAATATAGGACCTTGGAGACCTCCAACTGGATTTTCACCAGTTCGTTTTTCAGAGATATTTATATTATATCCTTCAAGTTCATGTCCTTGTACTTCAACATCCCAATTTTGAAAAATATCATTAGCTCTATATGATAATAAAATTGATAGCAAATTTCCACCAAGTGGATTTGGTCCAACTACCATTTCTTCTAAAACAGTTTGTGGTATTGGACCTTGTTGAAAAATACCTCCGGATAGTCTTACAACCCCCATAGCTATATTTTTCAAAAACTGTTTTATAATCACTTCCGCATCTTCTGATTGATTAGTATTTCCTAATATTATTTGTATTGTTCTTGACAAAGTGTCATGATTAAATATTTTTGGAGGAAGATTTTGAAAATAATTTCTAATTTCAAAATGTATATTCGGATTGTTTGGTTGAAACTTATTTATAACTTTTCTCATCCATCCTTCTAAAAAATCGATCTTATCATATATATCAGGACAAACAAATTTTTGATGACTCCTTTCTAAAGGCATTTCATCTGTTCTATCTTTTTCCATTTGAACAAAGTCCCATGCACCTGGCATATATCTGTCTAATTTTTCAAGCTTTTCCTTATTAAATGGTTTCAAGTTTTCCATACCACCAGATTGATTATCAGAAGAAACAGACGATTCATCTTCTGCCAATCTTATTTCTGCCAATCTTCGTTCTACCGAAGCAGGTGTATTCATATCATTACGCAAATCTTGGGCTCTTAATACAATATCTATTAATCGCTCAACCTCTGTATTTACTTCACGCTGTATTGCAAGTACCCTTTCTCGAAGAGATTCGACTTCGTTTCTTTGTTCAAGTTCTTCTCTTTGCTGTGCTGTCACTGGAATTTCTCTTAACCACATATTTTGCACTCTTTCAGATAATCTTTGATAAAAGTCACGAATTTCTCTTAATATATGTAAAGGCATTCGTTCCAGATTTTCTCTGCTCAACAATGGAAACCCTGGTTCAGATTCCCAATCTTCGCCAAAAAGTCTTAAAACAGTTGTTAACATTAGTCGTCTTTGTAGTTCCTCATTCTCGCTTTCACTTTCTGAATCACTTTCACTGTCTGAATCACTTTCGCTTTCTGAATCGCTGTCTTGTTTCGTCTCGGCGGCGCCGGAGACTCTTTCCTGTAGTATTACAAAATCATCCTTCGCCACATCAGCCACCATAACATCACGTACCTTCCTTGCTTCATAAAACTCATTTTCCAGAGTTTCCAATCTCTCAAGCAAATCATCTACTTGTTTTCTGTATGTTTTTAGCAATTCTTCCAATTCTGAAGAAGAAGTCTGTGATAGTTTTTTACGCCACTCCAGTTGTATCACATCTTGATGAGCAATTTCTGCTTTATCAGTATAAAATTCGATAAGAACCTTCAATTTGGCTACATTGGCCTCCGCGTCTTCTGCATATTCCACAGCGCCGAGACGAGTATCCTCATCGCTGCCATGGCGAGTGGTTCGCTGTGCGCGAGATATTGCGCGATTTACCTCTCCTCGAACCTGCTCATCTTCATTTCTTGCGTCTTCCTCGGCTTTTTTCCACCTTGAATGTGCGTCCCCCCACAATTCATGCGCATTTTCATATTCTATTGTGGGCATATTGTCTCGTGCTCCGGGTTCTTTGTGTTGAATCACTCGCAAATAAGCATCCTTCATGTTATCATCCGTTTCGTCTCGTGCCGCCGCCAAAGCTGTATTTATCATCTCTGATATATCAGGAGTAAGATTTGTATACCATTTTGAGAATATGTCTTGTTGCGTTTCCTCCGATATTTCTTCTGGGATCTGAATATATAACTTTGCATCAATTATTCGTCGATATGCGCGCCATCTGGCGGCGGCGTCCGCCATAGCATGTACTTCGCGTTGTTGCAATGGCTCTTTATCATCTTTTTCCTTTATTGCCTTTTCTTCTCGTAATTGTTCACAAATTCCAGGGTTTCTACACATTGGACATTCTTTTGTGTGTGAAGTATTACACCATCTATTAACACAATTTTTATGAAAAAAATTTCCACACCCACCACGTTCAGGTAGGCATATTATTATTTCTTGATATAAATCATCTAAATTAATATTTTCATGGCAAATAACACACAGATTTGTTGAATGTTCACTCATATTTAATTAATTTATTTTTTGGTATAGTAAATGAGATTCATTTTTTATGGTTTATATATGAAAGAATTAAGATAATTATTTAAGAAATTTTATATTATAATATTTAAGGATGTCTAATAGCAAATCAACTTTACCCAATAAGTGGCATTGTGCTTTATGTAATCAAAATTTTTCACGAAAATTTTTCCTTGAAAAACATTATGCAAGTGGAAAGCATTTAAAGAAAGCAAAAGAGTCGAGACCTTTGAATGAAGTAGAAAAATTAAGAGAGGAAAATGAAAGACTATCTTTACAAGTTCAAAAATTATTAGTAGAAAATGGTAAGCTAAGAAATCAAGTTACAAAAAGACCTAAAACAAATACTTATTCTGGTAACTCGAAACATTATGAAAATTGTACTATAAATAATATTCAGTTAAATGTAAATGTTCTTCCTCATGGAGATGAGAATTGGGAATATTTAAAAGACGATGTTCTTAATATTATGCGGGGTGTAAATACATGTATACCGGAAATAGTAAGAAAATTACATTTTGATAGAGACCATCCAGAAAATCATAATCTAAAACTGCCGAATAAGAGATTTCCGGATATGAAAGTATTTAATGGTTCTGACTGGATAACAACTCATAAAAAAGATGTAATTGAAAGTATGATAATTCAATTGGTTGATAAATTAGAGGAAGAATATGGTGAAGATTTTAGGAATCAATCAACTAATTTTATTCAAAAACTATGGGAAGCGAAAACAGAACAAATCGTATCTGAACAGAAGGTTGATATAAATTTACGTAAACAAGTTGAATATTCAATAATTGATGGTCAAAGAGAAATAAAAAATTCTTAAAAAACTAATATTATAACATTTAATAATAATAATAGTATGGTTTCAAAAAAATCTGTATATAAAAAATCTAAGAAATCAAAAACTTTGAAAAGAAAACATATTCCAAAATCAAGAAGAAAATCTTCTATAAAGAAAGGAGGTATGAATTTCGAAGATGATGGAAAAAGTATAAATAGCGATTTTAATAGCGATTCAAATAGCGATTCAACTAGTAGAAATAGTAAAATAGACAGTCTTGGCTCATTTGGAGATTTAGGTTCAATGACAATGTCTCCTAGTATTTATCATAGTCCAAAAACAAGTAGAAGTTTAACTAGCATATATTCAAGAACACCACCTCCTGTAGTTGTTAGTAAAGCATCTAATTTTGATCCTAATTATGAAAAACCTCCACGTAATAGATTTTTAAAAGAATCGATAAGTCCTATTCCAAACCGTTCTTCTCCAGCAAAAAGAATAAGAAGTTTAGATGATGAGGAAGGAGGATATCTTACACATAATTGGAGTATGGGTTCTTTGGAAGGATTAAAAACACTTGATGGTTGGGAAACAATACATACAATAGAGGGGCTAACTATATACAAAAAGATTTCAAATAAGGAAACTCCTGAAAATATACATTTACAATTAGAGTCTCCTAATGCTATTGTTAGTAACTTTAAAAAAAGTGCAGAATATGATAATATAATAAATGTTAATAACAAAATTCTGGATGATATTCAAGAACAAACGGGAAAAAGAGAATTTCCCAAAAAATTAGAAGAAGGGTGGGAATCATATATAACAATTGAAGGAATAACAATATATTATAAGATACATGATAAATATAATAGTATAATTCAAATATCAACTATACATCCGACATACATAGGTAATCCAGAATTTGTACTAAAACTTTAAATACAAAGTAAAAATGCGAATATATGTATCTAAAGGATTCAAAATATGACATAAATAATATGGAAAAATTATAAATAGTCATTGCCATTTGGAAATAGAAATTTATTAAGATTCGTTCTAACTTTTCTGAAAAAGTCATCATTAACCTTAATTAGTTCTATATCAAATCGTAGTTCAGAATTTGGGGGTATAGATGGTCTATTTGAAACATGAACATCATGTTTACCATATCCTAGTTCTGGAGGCAGTATAATAGTTCTAAAGCCTCCTTCTTTCATATCTTTTAGCGCAAGTTTCCATCCTAATATAATAGGAGCTATACCATATTCAAATTTTAAACCTTGTGTTTCATTATTCCATCTAGAATCATCAAACTGTATTATGTTGGTATCGTTATGTGTGACATACCACCCTTTATAATGTACTTCAAGCAAATCTCCATAAGATGGAGATTTTCCGTATCCAACGATTTCATCTCTAAATAAAAATCCCTTAGTTCCTTTTTGAAAGTCTTCTATTTTATTTTTAGTAAGTTTTGTAATTTTCTGGTTAGAATCAGGACTAAAGCTAAAAAAAGAATTGAACAAACTCAAAAAGATATAAATAGATAAATTCATATTGTATACTAAAATCTAAAACTTAAGCTTCTTTTATGTATTTTGTTTTAATTTTACTTAGTGCTGTGTAATAATATTAGATATAAGATTACTTTTAGTAAGTATTAATGATAAAGGTTGATTCAATGTGTGATAACATATTTTTAAAAACACAAGAGCTAATTAAATCAGAAAATGTCATATCTTCAACATTAGAACGATTAAAGCAGTTAGAAACATTGCTTTTATTTGAATTTATAAAATTGAGTCCTTTGTCTATGGAAAGAAAAACTCGTTCTCATAGAAAAGTTGATACCGATAATAGATTAATAATAAATGGTCATACTTTATGTGTATGTTATATTAGTCAAGATGGAAATAAGCCGCAACAAATAGATAATTTAGGTTGGGGTTCTTATATTGATATGAAAAAAAAGACTTTAAATTATTATAAAAATAAACATACTACACCTGTTGTATATGATTTAAATAAAATATGGAATTCTATAGTAGAAATAGTTAAGTTTAAAGAGGAAAATAAATTAAATATGATTTTATTTACAAATAAGAGAGCACAAAAATATGAATTATATTATCCAAATTCGAGTCAAAAACATAGAAGTTTTTTGAAAGATTCATATAATTTAGTGAAATATTTAGTTGAAAAAAATTGTGGTTTTGGAAAATTTGATAATTATCCAACAATCAATTCAATATTTGTTTTTATGAATAAATATAATATAGACAATCCACCTCAAGAAACATCAGAAAATTTACACGAATTAGAAATTGAAACAAAGGAAACTGAAGAAAATTCAGTATTAAATGGGGGAGCAAATTCAGAATTAGATCCAGAATTGATGTGGGAAGAAATATTTGAGGTTTTAGGAATATTACCAAGAGATTGTCAATGTAAACAATATGGGATTTCTTTATATGAACGTTGTGTAATTAATGGAAAATCTCGAAAAGGTTTAAGACCAAAACATAAACCTGGATGTACAAAAATTATTAGTCCATTATAAATCTATTCTTCTTTTTCACCGGCGCATCCACCTGCACAACTAGAACAGGATGCAAATTTTTCAAGTTCTTCGGGACTGGAATTTCCATAAGAACCAAATTTTTCTCTAACTCCAAATAGAAGACCTGCAATAATGAGAATCAATAAAGCAGTACCTAAATATCTAAAAAGGGTTTTTTCAGTTTTTGACATCATATTTATATAATATAATATATATAAAAATTTACACAGAGTGGTGTATTGTATAATCGTCAATATAGCTAATAATCAAATTTTCTACATTTTTTGGCAAACAATTTAAAGAAGGATATATTATTCTAAATCTAATACATTCTTTTTCTCTTTTGTAAAAAGCTTTTTTGAACAATTCGCGAATTTGTACATTTTTTAATCTTTTACCATTAATATGTGTTTGAATTTTCCATTCTTTAACAAATAGCATTGGATTATTTTTATCAATAAAGTCACAAAGAAATTTAGGGTTAATAAATATATTATGTTTTTTTAAATCTATAATAATTTGTTCTTTTATTCCCCTTTTTATAGAACCATATTTAGAAAAATTCTCTTTTTTAAGCCATGTAAGTATTTTGTGTATCATATTTGGTGATATTGATTCTTCAAAATTGCCCAAAATACGTTTTATAGATCTTGTGTTTTTTAATCTTTCTTTTGTAACCAAATTGACTCTATATTCGATAGTAGACAAAAATCCTTTTAAATAATAACTTCCAGTGCTATAATATATAAATTCAATATTTTGGTTGGTAATATTATACAATTTTTCTATCAATTCCAAAGTTTTGAATACTTCAGTTTTGTTATAATTATTTTTTTGTGTTAATAAAAACTGTGATTCAATTTCTTTAAATTTTGATACAATAGTTGAAGCAGATCTTCCATATAATTTAGCAGAATATTCGATTGTTGGGGGAAAAGAGAATTCATTATCTTTTTCAATTTTTAAGTTTAAGAGTATTGAAGGCATATTATAATTATAATAGTAAATATTAGTTATTAATATTTCTTATATATTGTGAGTCATTTTTAATAAGAAAGATGAGAAAAATAGGATTTAATTTGATAAGAGCTAGTTATTCGCAATATACTGATATGAAAATACAACTGAAAAAGGCTTCTGATTTTATATTAAGTGTTTATGAATTTAGAGAAGACAAGACTTGTTCAATTGAAGTGGCAAATGGAGTTGTAAATGCTTTAGCTTCAAATAGTTCAGGAATACAATTAAGTGAATTGCTTCCGACTCTTAAACAATTAGCCCAATCTTATGAAATGGGAAAACCTAAATATCTTGATTCATTGGTTGATGCTGTTGAAAAAGAAATAATTGATAGAAAACACAAAAAACAAATTAGCTTTTCCATAAAAGCATGTAACTCGAAATTCAAATTATTAGCGTACGAAGGTGAATCTTTATATGATGTAATAAAAAAAGAGAAAAACAAATCTGCGATAGCTTTGAGAGAACATATTGAATGTGCGTGTTGTGGTATTATGGCGTGTTCAACATGTCACGTTTATGTGAATAAAGCCTGGTTTGATAAGGTTGGAAAGCCATGTGAAGCAGAATTAGATATGTTGGATTTGGCTTATGAACAAAATAAATATTCAAGACTTGGTTGTCAACTTGTATTTAGTGTAGATTTAGATGGATTGGAACTTGAAGTGCCTAATGGTGTTAATAATTTGATGGACTACATTCCTTTTGAAGACAACAAATATTAAGAAAGAGAGGGGTTTGCAAGGGGAGAGAAAGAATACTTAAGATGAAGGTTAATTGTATTAAATATAATGCATTATAGTTTTGATTTTAAATAAAAAAAATAATCACTATATTTGAATTGTAATAATAATTTATTCTGATGTAATGGTGATTGAACACTAAAATCTAATTTTTTAGTATTATTTTTAATAAAACTTTTTATTTTGAAAGAAGCATTTTTTAACTGTTTTAATAATTTGCACTGATTAATGGTAATATCCTTTAAAATCAATGGATGTGTGCATTGTGTTAATCTTAATAGAGAACGACTGTTAAAATCTCCAAATATAAAATTAATATCTGAATCGTCAAATTCGTTAATAGATTTTAAAACAGATTTGAAATAATTAGAATATTTAGAAAAATTGGTTGTAAATGGGGCATGAATATTAGATAGCGTAAGTGTTATAGAGTTATGTTTATCATATAGTTTTAATTTAGTATTTTGACAACCTTTTGTTATAGATCCAATATTAGATTCTTTAAAAATTTGTTTTACATCAACATATTCATTATTCCATAATATTGTAGTTTCAAGTCCAAATCCAACAATATGACCAATTATAGATTTAATATTATTACCGTGTAATGTAATATAAGAATTGTATATACCATCCCATATTTCAACATTTGGAACTGTATTAATAGAAGCTTCTTGAAAAGCTATAATAAATATATGGGGAACTTCTCTAAACATTGAAAAGTATTTGTGAATACTATGTGGTGATATATGTTCTGGATTACCTTTACCTATATTCCATGATAATATACCTATATTGAATGTATTAATATTACATAAAAATAATATTGGAAAATGATCATTACCAATTAAACGAATAGAATCGTATAAATAGTTTTTAATTGGACAAATTGTATTAAACATAACTCTGTCTGTATATCCAGGCAATCGTCCTACACTACATAATCCAAATTTTCTTTTTTGAAGTTTAAAATTTCCAGTATATGAATTTCTTTTATATGTTGGTTCAAAACTTATGGGAAATTCAAAATAATTAGGTAATAAAGTGTTAATAGAATTCAATATTAAATCATGTTTAATAAGATATTTGATAACTTTTTTTGGGATTGGTTTATTTGATTCGAGTAAATTCTTGATATAAAAAAATGTAATTGCCATTAATTGTGAGTTATCTTTTTCTAAAGAAGTCATTAATTTGTGTTTGTCCGTATTTTCTTCCTTCTTCAATTTGAACAATTTTTTTGAATAATACATCGTATACAGCAGCTGCCTTTTTTTCCATTATTTTTTCACGAATAGTAGAAGGTTCGTACATTTTGTCACTATTAATCAAAGATTGTTTCATTTTATCGAAATAGTCTTGAGGAAGTTTATAACCATGTTTTCTTAAATTTTCGAGAGCAAGTGCAAATACTTGACAAACTGGTTTATTGATTTGGTTAGTAATATAGAACAAATAATCAATTTTAAGATTATTTTCAATTATAAAATCTGGATGCTCAACACGATCGCCTTGTAATTTTGGTATATTTTTTGTTTTTACATAAACAAATGGAATTCTATCATTTGATTGAGGTTTATTACCCGGGTCACGATCACCCATTCTATCGGCAAGAACTTTATGTACAATTGTATCAGGATTTGCATATGCGGCATTTAATCGTTTAGTAATGATAAAATATTGCATAGGGAATTTACCATCAAGTACATTTTTTACACATTCTTTTAGAAATAATATAGCTGCTTCAATATCTCTGTCATTCATAATTCTTTTTATAATACCATCATAAACATATTTAACAATAGGTGCATTGTCTCTTCTTTTAGTGACAACTCCCATAGAACTTTGTTTGTATTTATTTAAATCAAATTCATATTTGTTACCAACATAGCCCTTTTTACGTAATAATAGAAATGGAAAGAATGTTTTTTCATATTCCAATTTATGAGGGTATTGTAATAGGGGTTGAATACCTTTTTCTACAGCAATTGACATATCTATTGATTTTTGTAATAATTCATCTTGTGTTAGTTTTTTGTCTGAATCAAGATGTGGATTAAAATTGACAAATACAGAATCTGTATCACCATATACTATATTTGCATTCGGAAAATTTTCTTTTACATAATCTTTAGCTAAATGAAGATGTTTTCTACCAATTGCAGTTGTAGATGCTGCAATATCCTTGTAATATAAAGCACTAACTTGGGCACCAACACCGCCATAAAGAGAATTTGCTGTAATTTTGTATGCTAATTGTAAGCCATCTAATACAGAACGTCTAAAAGGGTCTTTCTCATTTTTGATTTGTGTTCTTGTATCTTTTCTTGCTTTAAGTAATTTCATAAGAATTTTGGGCAAAATTCCTCTTTTTGTGTCATCAATTTGACCAGTTTTTGAATCAATAGGTGGTTGAATATATCGACAATTAACCACTGGATTTTTTTCATCAACTTTTTTAACCCAAGTTTTTCCTCTTAAAACTTGATAATAATTATCATATGAAATATCTTCAAATTTGATACCTTTTTCTGTTAATAATTTAGCACCTTTCACACCTTGATATTTTTCTTCTGTAATAATAGTGTCGTGACTAATATTGCTTCCAATCATACTTGATGGATATAAAGAGCCATAATCAAGTACACTAACTGGACAATCAAGGAAAATTGCGGGTGTTGGTTCTAAAACTTCAGCACCTTCATAAGAATCTTTCATATCTTCTGGTGGTCTTGGTAATTCCGGAATTAAATATTTTTCCTTTTGACATTCAGATGCAACTAAACTAAGTGTTTTGATCATTTGTCCTCTGAAGAATAAATATGGAAATGGTACAAGACATACATTAGACATACCAATATTGTTAGTAATAATTTCAAGTTTTTGTAAAAGATTCAAACATAATTCACAATCCTGAACACAATATTTAGCAACAATTGATCTATCTTTATCGGATCCTCTTTGTTTTGCGAAAATATCTTGAGGGCTAACATTATCCTTACCAACCGCCCAATAATAAGATTTTGGTTCTTTTGGAAACTCTTGACTTTTATCACCAGAATCAAGATCAAAACTAACATTTTCTTCAATACGCAGAATCTTTCTACGTTCTCCAATAAACTCTTTACCAATAATGCTTTGTTTAAATATTGATACATAAGTACCAACATTCAAACTGAAAGTAGTATTTGTATATACTTTCATAGGACAGTTTTCACTATCATCTTGATGTTCAATTTTGGAAATAGAACCGTGAATAAATTCATTTGATACATCATCTAATTTATATGATGGTAAATTATGATCTTTTTGGATGATTTTCATCAAATCAATAGATACAATTCCTGGCATATCAAAATAATACATCAACATAACACCTAAAGCAGATGATGATAAAGTCTTTTCTTTTAGAATTACAGTCTTATTTTTGCGAGGACTAAGTTGTTCTAAAATGTGTAAACAATTGTTTTCTTCTGCACATTCCCATAGAAATTTACAATCAAAACCGAATATATTATAACCAGTAAGCACATTTGGTTGAGATTTTTGCATAAATTTGAGCCATTCAACATATAATTCTTTTATTGTTTTACAAGATACAACCTCTATACCATCAATAGGATCACAACCTCCAAGAGCGACAATATGTCTTTCTATTGTAGTTTTTTCTTTACCGTATCTATAACAAACAGTTCCAATTTGAATTAAATTATCACCTTTTACCTTAGGTAGACTTGAATTCAATATTTTTGTTAATGAAGCAATAATATCTTTTCCCTTTCTTTTTTGTGTTTTTGATTTATTAATCATAACATAGCATTCTTCCCCTAAAGCATCGAATACTCCTTTTTTAATATTATATTCATTTTTGAGTATAATAGTTTGAATAGATGATTTCAGGTTTTCATCATATTCTTCATTTGTGTAATCTCTGAAAGCTACTTTTATCCATTGTGAAATTAAACTTGGATTAATTCTTTTTTTGGCTTTAGAATATCTTACACTTTCTTCATAAATATTCATTGCAAGCTTGTAATAATCTTTTTTAGCAACTGGAAAGTCGCCATGACTGGAGTCTGCTTCAATATCAAAAGCTGCAATTTTAATAGGTCCAATAGAGTCAGACTCGACTGGATTTATATCTTTCCAATTAACTGTCCAGTTTTGAGAATATTTGGTTTCGCATAAAAGTTTATTGTTGTTTCTTGTAGCAGAAGCTCCAAGACTAATCCATCCAGAAGGTTTAATTTTTCTAAGATGAATCAATCTCAATTCTGGTGACACATTTTTTTCGTAAATTGGAAATATGTGGTTTCGAAGTTCAGAAATTGAACCAGAATAAGGATCTTTCAGCATATAATAAATATTTCTCAATGCTTTTGAACTCCTGAATACAAGTTGCATAAATATTTTTGGTCTTTTCCACTGATAATCTTTAAACTTAAACCTCTTTTTCAATGATTTTGTTGCGAAATCTTGAATAAACTCATCTTTAGTAGCTTTTGACAATCTATCTCTTATTTCACTTGCAAGTATATTTGACCAAGATTGTTTCCAGTTGTCTGGTAATTCTATCCAAAAATATGGTGTAAATCCGGTTACTTTTATACTAACATTTTCCCCTTCTTTAGTAACACCATACAAATATGCTATATAATTCTGTAAAATACGTGGAGAATCAATATCTTCTTCTTCGTCTGTATCTAAATCATTTTCAACAAGTTCATCATAAGTTTCCCAGTCATAAATCTGATACATTTATTATATTAATTAACAAAACACTAGTTAAATTGTTTTCATTTTTATGTGAAAAATAGAAATAAGTATATTATACAATTTCTCAATTTATCACAAAAATAATTATGTGTATTTCCAATATAATCTAATTCAGTTTCGGAATCATAATCATTATTATTAGAAAACATCGGATTCATATTAATCAAATATTAATATTTAATTTAATCTAATCTTAAACGAATTTAGTTATTATATGTGGAAATTGCGTATTGTTTTGTTAAGAAAAATATTATTTTAAAAATAATGTCTAATAGTCAATTTAATGGTATAGAAAAAATAGATGATATTGTAAAAGATTTTTCAAATGTATTGGTTTTATTTTTTGATGCCAGTTTTGATTTAGCCATTTCTGGTTTAGAACAAACAAAAACAGCAGTAACATTAATACAACAAGAATTAGCTGATATTAGTACTGGTGATATAATATTTAGTCAAAAATATTTTGGTGTTGCGTAAATGTAAACTAAAAATTATAATATTTGAAATAATGGAATATCAACTTGCATCACTTGGATTAAATCAAAATCAAATTGATAATGTATTGAGAAGATTATCTCCAAACCAGGTACAATTATTTATTGAACAATGGAAAAAAGAGAAAAGCTTATCTAATAATACACAAAATATTAATCAAAATAATACTAATCAATATAATTATCAACCTTCTAGTATTTATGAAACAAGAAGAAAAAATTATCAAAATGATTTAAAATATTCAAGGGATCAAGAATTTGCAAAAGAATCTGTAAAAATACCTTATATGCCTAGAATGTTACCAAAACCAACAGAAAGGGCAACAACTGAAGAAATCGAAAGTAAATATCAACAAAAAAATCAAAGTCGTAATAATCCTTCTGCTAATTTGGATATAATGTGTCGCCAGTTGTTTGGAGAGCCAACACAAGGATATAATGCGCAATATTTACACAAAAAATATAAGCAATTAGCAATAGCTTTTCATCCTGATAAACACGGAGGTGATAATAATCCTTTTCATATGTTGACAATGTGTTATAATCATTTGAAAAATTCTCTTCCAGATGTAGTAGAAGAAAGAAAAACAACCAGAGAAAATATTGCAGTACCACCTCCAGATAGTTTATTTGATCAAAAGTTTGATCCATCCGTTTTTAATGAATATTATACAAAAAATGCATTTGTTGATGAAAAAGTAGGACACGGTAACTGGTTAAAATCTCAACCCGATATAAAACAACCAACACGACCTTCTGAAAGTAATTTTCATTCTGAATATGAAAAACAAAAAAGAATTTACACAAATAATATGGATTCAAAGACACTACAGCTTATAAAAAGGCCAGATATACCAGAAGAATTAGCAACAAATAATAATACAAATGTTCAATTATTAGGAACTGGAGAAGAAGATATTGAAGATTTTTCAGGACAAACAGAAAATGGTACTAAATATACTGATATTCGTAGAGCATTAGAAACTCCTCATTTAACTTATGAAAAAGGAACTATAAATGAAACAAATGTATCACAAAGTTTTGCTAATGCAAAACAAAATAGAAGTAATACTCCTGGTAAATTGACTCAAGAAGAAGAAAGAATGTATCAAGAATTGAAATATAAGCAAAAAGAGCAAGAAGACTATAGGAGATACAAGTTAAGACAGCGTGATGAAGATATAGAAACACATTTTCAAAATATACATCATAATCGGATTGGAATGGGATAATGCGCCTCTTTTTTATATTTATATTTACTTTCAAAATAAATAATGTTTGAAAATGATCATTGTATATTTCAAGATCATTGTATTATAGTAGCTAGATATGATGAAAATTTAGATTGGTTAAATTCTCTAATTGAAACAGAACCCTGGATAAGTAATGTAATAATATTTAACAAAGGTTTAGATAATATAAGATTGTCATCAATAAATAAAACAAAGAATATTGTTAAAATTAAAAATGTCCCAAATATTGGTAGAGAAGGTGGTACATATCTTAATTATATAATTACAAATTATGAACGTTTACCAGATAAATTATGGTTTATACAAGGAAATCCTTTTGATCATAGTCCCGATTTTTTAAATTTGATGACATATAATGTTGCAAAATTGTACATTAATAATGAGTTTCAAACATTAACATGGCGTTATAATAGTAGTATACCACCAAATATAGAATCTGATAAACGATTTTATATAGATAAAAATCGTATTATTCAATATTATATTAATACAAATAGTCAACAAACTGTAGAAGCGCATGAATTTTATGATTTAAGTCATGATTGTAAGGTAAAGACTTTAAATATTAAAACTCCAAAACCATATGGCAGTTATCTTCATTATATGTGTGGTTCAAATGGATTTCCATTACCATCAAATATAATTCCATATTGTTGGAGCTCTATATTTTATGTTAAAAAATCATCTATACTGAGAAATAGTAGATTATCTTATAAAAGATTGTATAAATCTTTATTATACACAAACGATCAAGGTGGAAATGAAGGATTTGTTCTTGAAAGATTATGGCAATATATATTAACTCATAAAACTTATGAAAATATCAAATTATTAAGAAAGGAACTTGGTTGGAAATATAACGATTTATGTGCTATGTGGAATTCATCTTTAATGTATATAGCTATATATGATAAATCTTATATGAATCATCCTTCTATAAAAGATGGAATTGAAGAATATGATTCAACAATGGTATATTTTAATAATGAAACTGAAAGTTTTGAATGTTCGAAATGTATAGGTTATAATAATAAACCCTTATCAATTTTTCCGTGTATTAATTTAGAATCTGCTAAAAATATTTTAAAATTTCAAATAGATTTTCATTCAAAGAAGATGGATATTATGAGAGGTGTTCAAAATTTAGTAAGTAACAATCTAATACCAACATTATTTTGGCCATTACAAAATCAAAAAAAAGTTCGTATTTCAGAGAATGTAAATATTCATAGTTATGAAAAAGAAGAAGATGATAATATCAAATGTTATGATCATAAGATTGAATTGGCTCTTGATAAAAGGGGGGCGGAAATAATGACACTAAGAAATAAAGAAGTACATTGAGTCCTATATGGTGTTATTGTCCGAATCCGAAGAAGATGAAGATGAGTCAGGAACCCATACTTTCGAGGGGGCTAATAAAAGATAGTAGCCTATTACTACTATAAAAAAAGGAAGAAGAGAGCGCCAATAACAGCCCCAAATGTCACGACATTTGATTATACAGAAATTCATAAATTTCAAACCAATCGAAACACAAACTTTTCCTGTTTTTTTGTTGTATTTAGTACTAATAAGACTAAGAATAAGTAATCCAAACACAAGAAGTATATATATGTATTTAGGGATAGTTCTTGTTTCAGATTTTTGTGTAAATTCTTCTTTACAT
>Ga0163110_10000249_pt1 | contig 24495 bp, 18 predicted proteins | sample CRUFie1St17metaG_FD_108703 | JGI IMG/M metagenome (GOLD analysis project Ga0163110, IMG submission 108703) | Marine microbial communities from the Costa Rica Dome - CRUD Field 142mm St17 metaG | ecosystem: Environmental > Aquatic > Marine > Oceanic > Photic zone | place: Costa Rica: the Eastern...
CAAGATAGAAAACATGATAGAGCAAACGATGCAAACCGATAAAAGCATGATGGCTAACTTTAAATTGCTTGTTTCCATACCAGGAGTCGGGAAAATAGTAGCTTGGTACCTTTTAGCTAAAACCGAGAATTTTGCCAAGATAAAAACAGCCCGAAAGTTCGCTTGCTTCGCAGGGGTAGCTCCCTTCAGCAAGCAATCTGGATTGTTCAAGGGCAGCGGCAGGCTCTCCAGTTTTGCAGACAAACAAATGAAAAAAATGCTCCACTTAGCCGCTTTATCCACCATTAGACTAGAAAACAATCTAGCTCATTATTACCATCGAAAAGTGGCGGAAGGCAAAAATAAAATGAGTGCGCTCAACGCTGTCAGAAACAAAATCGTCCATATTGCTTATGCCGTCATCAAAAATCAAAAAAAATACGAAAACCACTTGCTTTTGTCATAGAAATCAGCATGACGAAATTATTTAAAAAATAACTTACTGATTATCAGTCAATTAAGAACTCACTTAAACATTATTGAAGTTAATGGAATAAACACAATAAAATTACTTTCAAAAATGTTTATAAAAGGCCTTTAACTTTTACCAAAACAACGAGTCAATTTTTTGAAATATTGAAAAGGGCTCAAAACAACAAATGACTTTATTTTTAAAGTATTTAGGATATTTAATTAAAGTAATTTTTAACTTTACTTGGCTTACTATTTTAACACAAGTTGGCGGTGTTATTTACTTAATTTTTAAGCCATTTGCAGCACTTTACCTTTATAAAAAACCAATTAAAACTAAATGGAAACAACGCTTGTTTCGGTTTGGTGGTTTTACCATTTTCTATATTATTGTAAGCCTAACAATAATACCGCCATTAGCGCAAAATTGGGGCAAAAGCCCCCTACCCTGGTTTAGCAGTAATAATACGCCTTTAGCGGCACGAAGTTTTATATTCCCCTTACTCAATAGGCATTATGTAAAAACTGAACTTAAAGATATTGCTGTTAATCATGCCCGAAATTTACACGAAAAACACCCAGGCAGTAAGCTTTTATACCTTGATGGCAACTTCCCCCTGTTTGAGCGTTTTTTAATGTTTCCGCACCTTAGCCATTACGATGGCCGAAAGCTTGACCTGTGTTTTTTGTATGAAAAAAAGGGAAGTAAACAACTTGTAAATACTACGCCTTGGTTTTGGGGCTATGGTGCTTGCGAAATTGCTAAAAAAGGCGAAAGCAACCAAACTGAAAAGTGTAATAATCGCGAGTATTGGCAGTATGGTTTGCTTTATAATTTTACGCCACAGTGGTTTCAAAGTTGGTATGCCTTTGATGAAAACAGGAATAAATACTTGTTAACTGAAATGGCAAAGGATGAGCGAATTGATAAAATTTTTATCGAACCACATTTAAGTAAACGTTTAAAAGTAAAGCGTTTTAGCAAAATTCGGTTTCATGGTTGCAAATCAGTACGGCATGATGATCATATACACATACAAATTTAGTTTTTCCCCTACTTGTTAATTTTTTTAAGGGCTTTATATTTGTATCATAAACACACCAATAATATGAAACAACTATTACTATTAAGCCTTGCATTTTTATGCTTTAGCACCACAGTAAAGGCGCAAAAACTAAAAAAAGTAAAACAACAAACAGCCGATGGTTTACACACCGAAATTTTTACTATTGATAAAAATAGTGGCTTAAAACACGGCGAGTACAAAAAAATAGTTGACAAGTACGAAACCGTTGAAATAGGTAATTACATACAAGGAAAAAAACATGGCGAATGGGCCTTTTTAAAAGATGGATTTAAAGTTGTTGCGATATTTGAAAACGGACAATCAAACAACTACTATTACATTTACTCTGGTGGTTTTTCAAGCAATGAAATAGCATCCGAAGGCGAAATGATAAACAATCAAAAAGTTGGTGTTTGGAAATTTTACGGCTTTAAAAACAAAATTCATTCAATTTATGATTTTACCAATAACAAGCTTTTAAAACTTGATGACAAAAGCGTTAAAGATAGAGAAATTGACTACTATGATAATGGCGTACTAAAAACAGCCCTTGCCGATAATAAAGCATTTACTATTGGCGGCGAAATACATTTGTTAAAAACAATTGCAATGAGTTTAAGGTATCCAGCAGTAGCCAAAAAATATAATATTGAAGGTAGAGTGATTTTAACCGCAGTTGTTGATATTGATGGAACAATAAGTAAGCCCAAAATAAAAAGTAGCCCCGACGAAAGTTTAAGCGATGAAGTTTTGCGCATTTACAATAAAAATATATCAAAACTTAATTGGTTACCAGCCAACGTAAATGGTATTGCCGTAAAATCAATTGTTGAAATTCCAGTACGTTTCAAACTAGAATAAACCTCCCCTACTCGTCAATTTCTTTTTTAAGGGCTTTGTATTTATATATTAGTATGTCATCAAAATGGTCGGCCATTTCAAAATGGTTCAAAAAGATTTTTAAGCCCGTTTCTTTAGTTAAATATTTATCAAAAATTACAAAGGAAAGTATAATTTCTTGCCCCGCTATTGAAAAGAACAAATCAGGTAAACGGTTGTTTTCGCGTAACAAAAATTCGTAAATTTTGTCAATATTTAGGCGTGGCAATAGGGCTAAATGCGCATCGCCCATTATGTAGCCTGTTTGCTCAGAGTAGGTAATACGAACCAAAGCACTACCCTCTTTTATCTCCCAAATGTTGCGCCCGCGCCTTGCCAAGCGAACGTTTTTGCCCAAATCTTCAATAATTTCTTCAATTAAAACGGCATTACCAACAGGTTTGTAGTTATCCGATTCAGGAAACTCTAAACTAGTGCCACAATGTGGGCAAAATTTATCGGCTAATTTTTTATCCTCAACATAATTTCGGCATGAGTTGCAACGCACTATGTTTTTGCCTGCGTATTCTTTATAATCTTCTAAACTTTCTTTTAAATATTGGGTTGGTAAGGCAAAACCCAGGTTATCGCCGCCTGATATTATAAAGGAGTTTACGCCAACAACTTTACCGCGTTTGTTAACTAAGGGTCCGCCACTATTGCCAGGGTTTATGGCGGCATCAAATTGTATGTAATTAATGTTGTTTTGCTTGCGTTTTGCTTTTGATACAATGCCTTGCGTTGCTGTAAATTTTAAACCATAAGGATGCCCAACAGCAAATACCTCATCGCCTTCCGATACTTCAATTTCGGCTAAATCAATTTCAAAAGTTTCGTTAATTATTTGCGAAGTAGGATAAATAAATGCTAAATCGTAGGCGGCATCAAGGTACACAACTGGCATAATTGTAGGGTCAATATGTATGGTATCAATCACTACTTCGGCATGGCCACGCACAACATGTTCGTTTGTTACAATTAGGTTGTAATCCTGTAAAAAAAAGCCCGTACCATTACCCGAAGGCGTTGATATTTGCACAATTGTATGCCGGTATTGCTCTATGTACTCTTGTACCAACATAATTAATCGTAGCTAATTTGGCTTAGTTGTTTAAACATCGTTTCAATAAAAATGGGGATTGAATCGTAAGCTATAGCATTTGCATCAAAATTAAAATTTTGGTAGCGGTTTTGCGCTTCGGTAATTAATTGTTCCAATTTAAATTTTATAGTGCGCTTATTCAATTTTTCCTCAACGGCATTGTAAAGTTGGGGTTTGTAACCAAGCTCGCTGAAAAAATCGTAATTAATTACTTGCAACATTAGGTGCATAAGCCATTGGCTTGGCTGGTTTATACCAAAGTAATACAATATGTACTGTATAATGTACTCCTGTATATTTAATTGTATTTGGTATTGCTGTTGGTTTTTAATGTAGCTTGTTCGCGGCGATTCGTTGTCAATAAACTGCGAAACAACATCGTGCAGGGTTGGTCTAGTAACACCAAAGGTTGCTTTTGAGTAGTATAACTCATTAAATACCAAATCTTTATCCGTATTTAAAATGCCTTCGAGTTTAGCTATTATTTGTGCATTTTTTTCAGTTAATGCTAATCCATTTGGTGCAAAATAAATGCTTTGTATTTCTTCAATTTCGCCCATTAAGTTGCCTTGCGGAACACATAAATAGTCAATTTTAAAGGCAACATTAAGTAATATTTGAGAAATGATTTGTGCGTACTGATTACTATCTAATTGAGCAATAAGATTAAAGGCTCGGTTAATCCACACCTGTATATATCGTTGCTTAATTTCCTTTTCAGCATCAGATAATTGCCTAACATGCTTATTATTTATGGTGCGCAATTGGTTAAATTGGCTAATTAGTAAATCATCCTGTTTATCAGAATGGGTCGCTACTTCGCGTAGGGCGTTATACAATTTTTCGGGCGAGCCATCAATCGTGCTCGACTCAAACCTAAGATTAATTTTATTATCGGGCGTAATCGAATAACGGCTGTATTTAAGGCTGTAATTAAACTCAAGCAATTTACGCATTACCACAACATCCAACTTATTAAACTTGGCAACATCCGTTTCTGCTGCAATTGATTCTTTAGTGGCCTTGCCCGTAATAACCCTTGAACCTTGTTGAATTTCAAAAACAATATGGTTATCTAAAAACTCAAAGCTTACATTGTTTTCTTCGTCATCTTGTAAATAATGGAAAAAAGCTTCGTAACTGTGTAGGTAATCGCCTTGTTCAAATTTGCTTGTGGCTTCGTTCCAAAACTCCATTTGCCTATCCGTTTTAAACGAATCGCTATACCGCCCAAATTGCATTTGGGGCTCAATAAATTTGGGTTTTATAAAACTAAACCAATCCATTAAAACAAAGCATTTAATACATTAAGGGTGTAGTTTAACATATCATCCGTAAAATCTAAATGCGTAACAAGGCGCACTTTTTTAGCATCTACCGGAACGGTGATAATGTTATTTTCTTTCATTTTACTTACAAATTGCTCGCCAGTAATTCCGTTTTCAAGGCTAAACAAAATCAAATTTGTATCAACTGGCTCAATATCAGCAATATAGCTTTGTTGTTTTAAACAATTTTCAATGGCTTTAGCACGCTTATGATCCTCTTTTAGCTTGCTAATATTATTATCAAGCGCATAAATACATGCTGCGGCTAAAATGCCTGCTTGGCGCATGCCGCCGCCAAAAGCCTTACGGTAAAATCGGGCGCGAGCCATATCCTCTCCATCGCCAACTAAAACAGAACCGACTGGTGCGCCCAAACCTTTTGAAATACAAATAGACAAGCTATTGAACAAACCACCCAATGCTTGAGTATTTATATCTGGCGTTTCAGTTAGGGCATTAAAAACCCTTGCGCCATCCAAATGAAATTTAAGCTTGTTTTGCTTGCACGTATTTGACAGGGCCACTAATTCATCCCACTTATAAAAACTACCGCCACCTTTATTACAGGTGTTTTCGGCTACCACCAATTTTGTTCGCGGATACCAATCATGCCGAGGTAAAATATTATCAGATATATGATGCGGTTGCATAATGCCCCGCTCGGCCTCAACTAAGCGTATTGAAACGCCTGAATGAAATGCCCAAGCACCGTTTTCGTAGTTATATATATGCGAAAGGCGGTCGCAAATAACCTCATCCATTGGGTTGGTGTGCAACTTTATAGCAATTTGGTTGGCCATAGTGCCACTAGGGCAATATATACCTGCTTGTTTGCCAAACATTGCTGCCACTTTTTCTTCTAACTGCTTTACTGTGGGGTCTTCAGCAAACACATCATCGCCTAATGGGGCGTTAATCATGGCTTGGTACATGCCTTTGCTTGGGCGTGTAACGGTATCACTTCTTAAATCAACTATCATGCGCGCATCATTGCAATAAACTGGTCGAACAAATAGCGAGAATCGTGCGGACCAGGCGATGATTCGGGGTGATATTGTACCGAAAATGCTTTTTCGCCTTTTATTTGGATGCCTTCAACCGTTTGGTCGTTTAAATTTATGTGTGTTGCCACTACCCTTTCCGATTTTTCAACCGCTTCGGGCACTATACCAAAGCCGTGGTTTTGGCTGGTAATTTCGCACCTTTTAGTTTTTAAATTAATAACAGGATGATTCAAACCTCTATGCCCATTATGTAATTTGTAGGTTGGTATGCCATTAGCCAATGCCAATAATTGATGCCCTAAACAAATACCGAAAAGCGGTTGCTCGTCGGCAATAATTTGTTGGATGGTTTTAACGGCATAATCCATCGCTGATGGGTCGCCCGGACCATTGGAAATAAAGTAGCCGTTCGGGTTCCATTCCTTCATTTCGGCATAAGTGGTTTTGGCATTAAATACTTTTATATAACAACCACGCTCGGCAAAGCAACGAAGGATATTTTTCTTTACGCCTAAATCCAATACTGCTAATTTTAGGGCTGCCGTTGGGTCGCCAAAAAAGTAGCTTTCCTTAGTGCTTACTTTGCTCGATAACTCCAAGCCTGCCATACTCGGCACTTCAGCAAGTTTCGCTTTAAGCTTATCAACCTCTAAAATTTCAGAAGAAATAATAGCATTCATCGCTCCTTTAGCACGAATATGGCGGACAATAGCACGGGTATCAACATCAGAAATTCCCACCATATTTTCGTTTTCAAAATAGCCTTCAATATCATCATTAGCTTGGTGGCGCGAATACCTGGTTACAAATTTTTTGCAGACCAAACCAGCTATTTGCATTTGGCGACTTTCGGCTTCATTATCGGCAACCCCATAATTACCGATATGTACATTGGTGGTTACCATTATTTGCCCGAAATAACTTGGGTCGGTAAAAATTTCCTGATAGCCCGTCATGCCAGTATTAAAGCAGATTTCGCCAGTTGTTGTGCCAATTTTGCCAGCGGCTTTGCCTTTAAACAGCGTACCGTCGGCCAAAAGTAAAAGTGCTTGCTGTGGGTTTTTCATTACTATACCAGAGGTTTGCACAAAGGTATTGAATTGAGGGTAAAAGTAGAAAGCAGATAAAAGGCTTTTATTAACGGATGTGGACAAGGGTTTTAGACACTAGATGCCAGACTGCTAGATTAATAGATTTTAGATGATAGAATAACCCAAAATTCCCCTTCTTAAAATTGGAGGTTGAGCTTGCCTGCACTGAGTTTATCAAAATGTCGAAACCTCAACTATGAACGCTTTGACAAGCTCAGCGTCCATCCTTGTGGAGATTGAGTTTGCCTGTACTGAGTTTATCGAAGTGTCGAAATCTCATAAAATACAATTCCCCTCCTTTTTAAGGCAGTTCAGCATACCGACGGGTCAACCTCATTGTCCCCCTTAGAAAAAGGGGGTGAAAATCTTTGATTTTCGGGGGATTTTTCAACATCCAATTCCCCTCCTTTTTAAGGCGGTTCGGCGTTCCGACTGGGCTCTTATTCTAGCGGACGCTGAGCCAGTCGAAGCGTCAAAAAATATGAATATACTCCCCTCCTTTTTAAGGCGACCCCGTCATTCCAGAATTGCCCTTGCGGCGATGTCTGGAATCTCAAGCACAGAAAAGCGTTAATAAACCAATCAATAACACAAAAACTAAACAATTCCCCTCCTTTAAAAGGAGGGGTTAGGGGTGGTAAAAAACCCACACAAGCCAACAAAATCAACCTACCCATCACCCCCCCTCCAAAAAACGCTCCACTTCATCAATCAAAGCTGTCATTTCAGATGCGAACTCAGTCGGAAATTGGCAAAGTCAATTATCCGAAATCTATTCCATAGCAACACTCATAAATTAATGAGACGCATTCATCTAACAACAAAGCTCTTTAAACCAAATAGACGATTCGCAGTGATAGCTGCAAGCTATGCGTAGTCGCGTTGCAAGGCAACAAAGCGCGAAGCATAAAGCTTGTCAGCGGTTACTCTTAGAGTAAATCGCCTTGAATCGTCTAGCATTTTGGTTCTTTGTTGCAATGACAAAGAACAATAAAAAGAAAATACTTAACTTAAAAATTCACAAAATCACCTACCCCTCCTCCAAAAAACGCTCCGCTTCATAAATCAAAGCCTCAATATCAGCACGACTAACCCCCAACAACTCAATCAAAAAAGGAATATCAACTTTAATATCAGGGTACATTTCACGAAACAAAACCAACCCCTTAACACTTTGTTGAGTATGCGGATGATTTACACCTAAGCATTTAAGCCATATAGCAACTGCTATAAACAAACAACTATAAGCATGCTCCAAACGATTCAATTGCAAATTGGGATTTGCCAAATTATTTAAACGTGCTCCAGTATTAGGATGGACTAAACCAAAATTTTGAATATCGCTTTCCAACGCTTTTCCCAATAAATCAACCGCTTCACCATATCGACCTAAATTCACATAAATTGTCGCTAAATTAGATTGTCTAATGGAAACACTAGGATGCTCTACTCCAAAATTATGAATAGCACTTTTCAATGCTTTTTCCAATAAATCTACTGCCTCATTATATCTCCCTAAATGCCTATAGACGTTTGCCAAATTGGATTGACAAATCGTAACAGATGGATACTCCTCTCCAAAATTTTTAATAGCACTTGCCAATGCTTTTTCCAATAAATCCGCCGCTTCCTCATACCGCCCTAAATCCCCGTAGACATTTGCTAAATTAGATTGTAGATTCGCTACTGCTGGATGCTCTTCTCCAAGATTTTCAATAGCACTTTTCAATGCTTTTTCCAATAAATCCACCGCTTCCTTGTGCCGCCCTAAATTCCTATAGACAATCGCTAGATTAGAGCGACTTGATGAAACATTTTCACCTTCCTCTCCTTCTAATTCCAAGATAATTTGTAAGCTTTTTTCATATACTTCAACCGCTTTTTTATAATTACCATAAGCACTTTCTAACAGCATCGCATACTCATTTAAAAAACGACCAAAGGCTTCTGTTTGGTATTCCAGCCTTAACTCATATAATCTGTCGCAAAAAGGTAACCATTGTTTTTTATCAATCCAATGCTCCTTACTTTCATCAACAAATATTAAGTTGCTTATATTCCATATATAACGCTCTAAATCACTGCTGTCCCCCCATTCTAATTCTTCCTTATGTAATAATACCTCTTGTAATAATCGGTGGCATTCATAATAATGTGCCTCTTCCTTTTCATAGGCCTTTATCCAGCCCGTTTTAACTAAGCTATCAAGGGCATTTTCTATTTTATTGGACTCATATTCATCAAGGCTTAACAAATGTTTTAAATCATTGTAATTATAGGCTTGGGGGGGTAAAAGGGTAAAGTGCTTTAGCCACCACAACTCCCATTTATCCAAATTATCCGTATCAAAACAGACCATTAAATGCGCAAAAAGGCTTTGCTCGGCATCGGTATAGTTTTCAGCAGCTAATTTTTTGCGTATTTCATCATCATTTAAGTCATGGGCTTTCAATTTATCCAATAATTCACCGCAATTGATGCCACCAAATAGGGCTTTTTTAGCCATTAGTTTTGCTAATAGCTCGGTAGTAAGGGTATGCCAGCCTATATATTCCAATAAAGCTTTTAAATCAGTATCATTTTTAGCATTGGGGTAATGCAAGCAAAACAATTTAGCGGCATTTTCGGCGCTTAAAACATCTAATTTTAACTGCTGTTTAATCCTATTGCTTTGGTTGCGGCTCGTTACTAGCAATTGCCAACCATTTTGCTGCGGTAATAGTTGCAAAGCTTGGCTATCCTCCAATTCCTTATCCACATTATCCAGTACCAACAATTTTTTGCTGCCCGTTTTTTGCTCCAATGCCTGTTTTATATCAATTAATCGCTCCTCATAACTTAAATTGGGGTTATTAAAAACATCTTTTAAGCCTAAAGCCTTAATCAATAATTTATCATCCGCGAAATCATGCAAAATATTTTGCCCTGTTTTACTAATCCAGATAATATGTGAATAATCTTTCTGAAATTTTGACACGAAAGCTTTTGCTAAAAATGATTTACCAACACCTCCAAGCCCTGTTATTATTGATAGCTTATTAAATTCATTCAATTTTTGTCTTAACTGTAGTATTTCTTTTTCTCTAGATTTAAAGCTAATATTTTCTGAGAAAAGAAAATTAGAAAATACATTAATATGTGATTCTTTACCCATTTATTTATTTTTTGAATTTAATATCTTCTTTTCTTCTAAACAGGACTCAAGCTTTATGTCTATTGCATCCATCTCATACATGTGTACACCTATCTCATACATGTGTGTACTTATCTTATACATGCGCATACTTTTTTCCTTCTTTAGTTGAATTATTTTTAAATCAATTTCCTCCTTTTCTTTAATGTAGATTAATCTTTTTTTAGTTTCAGCCTTTCGCTTTGCACGCATCACCTCAATATGGGTTTGCTTCATTTTTTGTAATACCTCAACGGTGTACGTATTTACATCATTAGTTGTTTTATGGTGTTTCTGGCATAGTAAAATTAAGTTTTCGTAGGCTCGGTTTTGCTCATCAGTATTGTTTGGGTTAAAACGTTCTCCGCCAGGGCTTGCTGCTTCAATATGGCAAATCTCTGCATAGTTAACCCCGTCTTCAATAATCTCCTGCTCACACCCAGGAAAAGCACATTGGTTGTAAGATTCAGCAAATAAACGTTGTCGGGTTTCCCTCGTTGGGTCTAGTCTTGCCATGCCCTAAAATTACAATTTCATTTAAACAATTATTAACCGCTGCCTTCCTTTTAAATGTATATAAATAAATGCACTTCAATCTAAGTTTTCAAAAACATCAACTTGCAGTTTCAACACGCCTAAAGTTTTATAGCCGCTCAAAAGGTTACAAATTAAAAATTAAAGTCACACAAACAAATCGTTTAAGTTAAATTTTAAAAATGGGCATGTTTGCTTAAAAAGCATTAGTACCGCTCCAAAGGTTACAAACCTTAGGCTCGCCATTTAAAATTTGCCAAAAATTATACAAAAACCCTTTTCCCCATTTAAGATTTTGGGGAGCAACAATAATCGCAAAATCAATGGCGTTTAGTAGCCAAATCAGTCAAAAACCCAGCCTTATAATAAAGCTTTACATCTAATTATTACTGCTTAAACCTAAAAACCTAATTAGTATGAAAACGCTTTTTTCTGCCCTATTGGCGGGCACTTTAACCTGCTTATTATTTATTAGTGTTAGCGCCCAAGAAAGTAACCGCCCCGAAGACAATTTACCCGAACCCGTTGAAAGTAATAGGCCTGAGGACAACAGCCCCCAAAGCTCGTTTGAGTTTGATATGGAAGCCCTTGCCTCCATTTATGATGGGGCTTATGAGCGCAATGTACACCTTGAAAGGGTGGCTTTAGATTTGCCCTATATTAGGGAAGCGGATGTAATGTGGGCAAAGCGTATTTGGCGCGAAATTGATGCCAAGCAAAAAATAAATCGTGCTTTTATTAATGAGCAAATGCCCCTTATAAAAGTACTGGTTGAGGTGTTGGAACAAAACCCTACCGCCTTTGCATTTTACGATGAAAAGTTTGAAAACCCAATGACACCCCATGATTTATCACAAAAACTTTACGGTACAGATACCATTGAAGTTTGGGATATGGATACCGATATGTACGTTAACCAAGTGGTAAATAACGACATTAATTTATCGGCGTTTAACCATTTTAGGTTAAAGGAAGAATGGATTTTTGACACCAAAACCAGCACCATGCAACCCCGTATTATTGCAATTGCGCCAGTGCGCGATGTTATTGATCCTACAACAGGATTAGTGCGTGGACAAGAGGCTTTGTTTTGGGTTAATTACCCTAACCTACGCCCCTATTTGGCTAAGTACGAAGCACTTAATGAATATAATCGTGCTAAAACCGTGAGTTGGACGGACGTTTTTGATATGCGCTACTTCGCATCGGTGATAACAAAAGAGGAAAATGCTAGGGATAACAGAATTGAAGATGTTGTTGCAGGCCGAGATGCTATGCTTGCCGCCGAAGAAATTAAAAATGAAATGATGGTTTTTGAGCATGATTTATGGAGCCATTAATGAAAAAATAAAAACAGAGTAGGTAAAAAACCTACTCTGTTAACCATTGGAATCTTCATATTTGCAAAGTTTTATGAGCTATTTCAAATAGAGATTTTACCTAAACTAGCTTTTAAAGTTTTGGTTTCGCCACCAACTTTAATAACTGCTACAGTTTTTACTGCGTTAGCAAAAATTTTAGCTGGGTTAAGCGTAGGCGATGCTTGGTCGCCCTTTATTTTAACTCCAATTCCTGTTGCAAATATTTTGCTTACTGTTCGTCGTTTGTGTTTGGTAGAATTTGAAGTTTCAGCAATTTTAACTGGTACTTGTGGATATGGTGTTGGTGGCACGCCAAAATATTCATTATAAATTTCAACACGTACATCCTTTCTTTTTAATCTGCGTTTTCTTGCTTTTACAACAACAAGGCCTGCAATTTCTTTATGTACTCCAAGGTTTAATTTTCTGCATTTTAGCATAACACTTAAACCGCCTATTCGGGTTTTAACAACTCGTCCCATTTTTCATTATTTTTTAGTTATAAAATGCCTACTCTGTTTATTTGAATGCGCGTATTCAAAAAGGCTTTTCGGCAACCGCCTATAGTTTAAATTAATGGCTTACCACCATTTTTCTGATTCGCCGATTGGGCATTCAATGGGGTTTTCTTCGCACATTTCTTGCACAAATTCCATAAACTGTTCAAGGCTTTGGCCACTTAATAAATTGGAGGTTGCTTGGGTACGTGCAACATTTTCAATGTATTTTTTCTCTGCCTCTTCAAACAGTTTACCGCGATCTAAATGCCCACCAATATTAAGGCTGTAGTTCAAAAATTGAATTTCTCCTAAAGCTGGGTGCAACTCAATTACCAAACGCACAGGCGGGTCGCTTGGGTCTGGTGAAAGCCCACCCGTTTTGGTTAATGGCAAAGGAAATTCCCATGCGTCATTCGAGTTGGCGCATGCACCAATTGGCCCAGTAAATTCAATACCAATATTGAAGTAATCCTCATCTTCTAAATCTTGAAGACTATCATCTTCATCTATATAATTATAAACTGGATGAAAATCTTCACCAAGTATTTCGCCCTGTGCTGTTTGCCATAAAAATCTATCGGCACGTAAAATCCTAAATCCGCAAAAGTTTTCAGGAAATACATATTCGCCTTCGCAAATAGGTAAGGTTGGTAAAAAACTTACTGGTAAGGTAATCCTCGGCTTACCATCGATTATGTGGGTAAAATCAACTTCAAGATCAAAACTATTGGCTGAACCAAGTTCTATATAACTAGGCAGTTTAGGTAGTTCGTTACAATCAACTTCACGTAAAGGTGGGTCGGTTGGCTCAGTTGGAGGATCAATTGGTGGTATTACCACTGGCTTACGGGTATAGAAAAACTCAAAGTCGATTAGGCGTAAACCCTGTTGCTGTGCTTTAATGTTTCCATCGGCAATAAATTCTTCCCAAGTTTCAAAGCGAGATGGTACATTACTGCCTGTACCTGAACGCCATATACCTAAATAATTTTCGGTACCGTTTCGGTTAAAAAACTCAAAATCAATAAGGCGTAAACCTTGTTGCTGTGCTTTAATGTTTCCATCGGCAACAAAATCATCCCAAGTATTAAAACGAGATGGAACGTTTGAGCCAGTTCCGCTTTGCCAAACACCTGCATAATGTTCTTGCCCATTTGCTTTGTAATACTCAAAATCAATAAGGCGTAAACCTTGATTGTGTGCACGGTCATTTCCGTCGGCTACAAAGGCATCCCAGGTTGAAAAATTGGTAATGATATTATTACCCGTACCATTACGCCAAACGCCTACATAAAAATCTTGTCCATTATCATTATAATGTTCAAAATCAATGAGACGTAAACCTTGTTGGTGGGTTTTTACTTCGCCATCGGCAATAAATGCTTGGTAGGTTGTAAACCGGCTTATTAGGTTTGTACCCGTGCCGCCACGCCATATACCGACAAAGAATTTCTTGTCATCTTCGATATAAAACTCAAAGTCAATTAGGCGTAGGCCTTGCTCGTGAGTTTTAATTATGCCATCGTCAACAAAATCTTGCCAAGTATTGAAACGCGAGGGCACATTACTGCCCGTTCCGCTTCGCCAAATGCCAACATAATTGGCTTGCCTAGCACAGCCTGATAAAAAAAGTAATAGTATAAGGGAGCTTAAAATTTTAATTTGAATTTTCATGATTCTAATTTTTGCTTGCCACTTTTAATAAAGGTGAGTAGCATTACACCATCTTCTTTTCGCGCTTAAAGACGAACCAAAGATGAACTAAGCAAGCAGCCATTAGTAATTACAATTTGCTATGTATTGGCGGTAAGTTTTTAAATTACATTTTGAATACAATAATACGTTTAACTCTATTAATCAATTATTTGTAAGGATATTTTTTTCACATTTTTTGATATTCTGCAAGAAAAACAATACAAAAAAGGGGGTAAAAAAGCCCAGAAAAAGTATCGACCCACCCCGTTAGCAAAGCTGACACTCCTCTTCTTTAAGGAGGGGTATTGGTTTTTTTGTACCCTTCGGCAAGCTCGCCTGCGAGCCCAATCAGGATGACATATAGCGATAACCACCCCGCTAACTTCGTCAGCACCTCTCGAATGCGAGCCCAGCCCTATATTAGGAGGGGAATTGTTTAGTTTTTGTGTTATTGATTGGTTTATTAATGCTTTTCTGTGCTTGAGATTCCAGACATCGCCGCAAGGGCAATTCTGGAATGACGGGGTCGCCTTAGCAAGGAGGGGAATTGGATGTTTAAAAATCCCCCGAAAATCAAAGATTTTCACCCCCTTTAAAAAAAGGGGGACAAATGTGTTATAACCACCGATACGCCGAACCACCTTAAAAGGAGGGGGATTCTTTTTGGGAATTTTAATAGGCTCAATCTTCATTAACTATTTGCATTTAGTTTAACTATTTAAAGATCACGGATAAATCATAATTGATTTTCCGAGATGACACTTTTTGATGATGAATGGTGAATGATGGACGCTGAGCCTGTCGAAGCGTGATTACATTTCGGTATTTAGGCAAGCTTAATGTGCGTTTGTTTTATTTTAAAAAGACCCTTCGACTTCCACTTCGCACTAGGCGTGCCCACAAACTCAATGTCCGCTCAGGATGACATTGTTTTTAGCAATAAAAAGGAGGGGAATTGGATGTTTAAAAATCCCCCGAAAATCAAAGATTTTTACCCCCTTTAAAAAAAGGGGGACAATGGGGCAATTCCATTATTCACTTATCTAATATCACTAATACCTATTCTTTAACACAAGGAAAACGGCCTTGACTTGGGCAGTAGCGATGCCAGATGTCTTGAGGTGAGCCGCTGAATCTATCATCTTCAACATTTACCATTGATGCTGAACTAGCTAAATGGCAGTAAAACGTTCTTTCACATTCTAAAGCATCATCAATATCAATTTGCCATGCTACACATTGTATAATTTCAATACTAGACCCTTCTGGGCAATTGCTAACAAAGCCAAAATCACTATTATTGCCATTGGCCGGATCAAGAGGTAATGTAATGGTATTTGACGTTACTGTATCAACAGTTGGTACTGAAGGGGAGTAATCCGTTACGGTATAACTTGTTACAGCCGGATTGTTATCCCAAGTAAAGGTTATAAAGCCATTTTCAATTGAGGCAACCGTAATATTACTTGGTGGCGGGCAATCGCTATTTACCTCAGTAGGAACGTTTACATATGCACTTAATGCTTGTATATAGTCGCCACAGCAAGCCGCATAAACGTTAAATTTATGGTCGCTATCATCCTCTAAATCAAGGGGCACTAATTGAAACAAATCATCCGTTGTAAATTCTTCAAACAAAACATCATCAACATAATGTTCTAATAAATAACCTTCGGCATTTGGTGCTAAATTCCACGAAACCTCAACTCGGCTGGGGCTAGTTAAATAATCGCTAATTGTTATATAACTTGGTGTTGAGCAATTAAGTTCGGTAATATCATCATCTTGGCATGATTGGTATAAAAAGCAAAAGCCTAATACCAATATAATTGATAAATATTTTTTCATAGTAATTTTAATTTGTATGAAAGTTAATAATTGTTTTGAAATTATTTTAACACTAAGCAATAAAGATTTACGAGGGCTTAAACGTTTGATACTAGCGCAAAGCACTGTAAATGAGCGTGCTTTGGCTATAGTTGATGTTGTACTTGGCCGCAGAAACAAGAATTTGACTGCCCAACAATTACAGGCCTATGTTGCTAAAAAAACAGGAGATAGCAGAGATGATAGAAGGGTTTGGCCACAGCTAAGTAATTTAGCTGAACATTATATTATCCAGCATATTTTACCAACCAACAATTTTATTAATGATAGGCACCAAATTGAATTGGCTACTTTTTACTTTGATAAGGGTTTAACTCATTTATCAGAAAAAAAGGCGCAGGAACATGAAGAAAAAATAGAAGCCAAAAAGCATCCTAATTATCGTGACTTTTATCTGCACTACCAGCTATCAATGTTGCAGGTTAAAAATAGTTTAGCAAGTGAAAATCGAATTGGCGATTCAAAATTACCAAGCGTTCATAGCCATTTTGACACCTTTTATATTATGCGAAAATTGATGTTGGCTTGTTTTAGTTTAAATAGGCAAACAGTTGTACAACATACAGATTCTAATAACACTATTCTGGATTCTATTTTAACTGATGAAGTACTTAATGAACTATGCAAGAATTTGCTTTTTGATTTATGGCACAAAGCATACCAGCTATTGAAGTTTAGGGATAATGAACATCATTATAATAATTTGAAGCAAACGATTAAAAACAATTATGCTGTTTTTACTGAAGATGAAATAAGCCCTTTATTTTATTACTTAATTAATGCTGCTGCTTTATTGTATAAGGGTAAAGCTTTTTATGAAGAAGCCTTGCAGATATACGAAACTCAAGCCGAGTATAGCAAACTACTTGTTGGTACTTATTTAACTACCGATATTTATAAAAACATGATTACGGTTTGCTTGAAATTGGATAAAATAAAGCAAGCAAAACAAATACTTGAAGCGTATAAACATGATTTGCCAGAATTGAATAAAGTTGCTTACTACCAATACAATAAGGCCACCATTTTGTTTGCTGAAAACAAGTTTAATGCTGCACTTGATTTACTGTTAGCACTTGATTTGGACGATGTTTATTATATGCTTGGCGCAAAGCGTTTTATATGTATGATTTACTATCAAATTGATGAAATTGATGTGCTTGAAAGTTACCTTAATGCTTTTAGGGTTTATATATATCGGTTAAAAGGTAAAATGGCAGCCAATAGGCATGAGGCGCATAAGTATTTTATAAATACGCTTAACAAAATATGTTATTTGAAACCTAAAGAATGGCGGCGCAAACAAAAGTTGATTGAAAAAGTGGAATCCTATAAATTTATAAGCGAACGGCAATGGCTGATTGACAAATTACAAGAAATTTAATGATTGATTAAGGTAAATTTTTCAACAGTTTTATTGCCTTATTAATAATCTTTCGGCGAATTAAACTTTTTTATTAGTCCCACATTTTTACATTTGCAAACAAATAAGGGGGTTAATGGCTAAGAATGTAGTGATAGTTGAGAGTCCGGCGAAGGCTAAAACGATTGAAAAAATATTAGGTAGCGATTTTGAAGTTATTTCAAGTTACGGGCATATCCGTGATTTAGAAAAGGGCAATAATGCTATTGATGTTGATAATGATTTTATACCAAAATACATTGTACCCGATGAAAAGAAGGACGTTGTAAAAAAGCTAAAAAAATCAGTTAAAGGTGCCGAGCAAGTTTGGCTAGCAACGGATGAAGACCGCGAGGGGGAGGCCATATCATGGCACTTATGTGAGGTGCTTGATTTAGATGTTGACCAAACTAAGCGGATTGTTTTTAGCGAGATTACAGCCCCTGCTATTAAAAAAGCGGTTAGTAATCCTCGTAAAGTAAATGTTGATTTGGTGAATGCCCAGCAAGCTCGCCGAGTGTTAGATAGGTTGGTTGGCTTTGAATTATCGCCTGTTTTATGGCGTAAAATTAGCCGTAGTCAATCGTTATCAGCAGGGCGTGTACAATCAGTTGCTGTGCGCTTAATTGTTGAGCGAGAGCGCGAAATTGAAAAGTTTGAGGTTGTTCCTCATTTTAAAATTACTGCCAATTTTATTGTTAAAGATAAAAATGGGCGCAATGCCATTTTAAAGGCGGAGTTACCCAAAAAGTTTAGCACCGAAGGCGATGCCCAAAGCTTTTTACAAAGCTGCATAAATGCAGATTATAGCATTAGCGATATTCAGGTTAAGCCTGCAAGCCGAAAGCCTGCGCCACCCTTTACTACCTCAACTTTACAGCAAGAGGCGGGTCGTAAATTGGGCTTTTCGGTATCGCGAACCATGAGTAATGCCCAGAAACTTTATGAAGCGGGTAAGATTACTTATATGCGTACCGATTCGGTAAATTTATCGCAAACGGCATTGGAAAATGCGAAGGCGGCTATTACCAATATGTACGGTTCTGATTACAGCGAAACGCGCCAATATTCTAACAAAAATAAAGACGCACAGGAGGCGCACGAGGCGATTCGTCCTACCTATTTTGATAATACGGATGCGGGCAACGACCGCGACCAAGAGCGTTTATATGAATTAATTTGGAAGCGTTCAATTGCCAGCCAAATGGCAAATGCTAAGTTGGAGCGCACCACTTGTCAAATTACTATTTCAACCAACGATGAGCAATTAGTTGCGAAAGGTGAGGTGGTAAAATTTGATGGTTTTTTAAAGGTTTACACCGAAAGCCGCGACGATGACGACGAGCCGCAAGAGGATAGCAAAATGTTACCTCCATTATCAATTGGGCAATTGTTGGAGTTACGAGAAATGACGGGTGTTGAGCGTTTTAACCGTCCGCCATCTCGATTTACGGAACCTACTTTAGTTAAAAAATTAGAGGAGTTGGGCATTGGTCGTCCATCTACTTATGCGCCAACTATTAATACGGTGCAACGCCGAAATTATGTGGTTAAGGAAAGCCGCGAGGGTAAAGTGCGCGAATATCAAGTGCATACTTTGCGCAACAATAATGTTACTAGCCACAAGGATAGTGAAGTAACAGGAACGGAAAAAAATAAGCTTTTTCCAACGGATATGGGCATTGTGGTAACCGACTTTTTGGTGAAACATTTTGGCGATATTTTGAATTATGATTTTACTGCTAAAATTGAAGCGCAGTTTGACCATATTGCCAAAGGTGGGCAACGTTGGAATGATATGATTGATCATTTTTACCATCCTTTTCATAAAACAATTGAAACGACCTTGGAAACGGCCGAAAAAGCAACGGGAGCACGTCCTTTAGGTGAAGATCCTAAAACGGGAAAACCCGTTATTGCTCGCTTAGGTAAGTATGGACCAATGGTTCAAATTGGGGAAGCAGGCGGCGAAGAAAAGCCTCGTTTTGCTAAAATTCCTCCAGGGCAAAGCATTCAAAGCATCACTTTTGAGGCGGCAATGAAATTGTTTGACCTACCGCGCATTTTAGGCGAGTATGAGGGCAAGCCTTTAAAGGCTAATGATGGTCGTTTTGGGCCTTATGTACAATGGGGCAGCACTTTTGCCAGCATTAAAAAAGATGCACCTTTTACTTTGTTCAACATTAATTATGAGCAGGCGGTAGAGTTAATGCAAGCCAAGCTTAAAGCGGATGCTGAAAAAATCATCAAAGTATTTATGGAGGATGAAACTTTGAGCATCCAAAATGGGCGATGGGGGCCATATATTAAGCATGGTAAAAACAACATTAAAATACCGAAAGAGCATAAAGAAACCGACCCTAAAACTTTTAGCTTTGAGCAAGTAATGGAGTTTGTTAAAAATGCACCTGCCAAAAAAGGGCGTAAAGCTCCTGCAAAAAAGAAGGCGGCCCCTAAGAAGAAGTAGGGATAAAATTTCAATATTTCGGCATTGAAGGACGGGTGCTGAATCTCTCGAATAGTGGGACGCTGTGCCTGCCGAAGTGTATCCTATTTTCAAACCAAATCCGATTTCGGCAAGCTCAATCTCCAGATATGTTCGGACGCTGAACCTGTCGAAGTGTCTTTTATTTCAAACCAAATTCGATTTCGGCAAGCTCAATCTCCTTTTACATTGGATACTAATGCTCTAGAATATTGGGACACTGAGCCTGTCGAAGTGTCTTCTATTTGAAGCCAAATCCGATTTCGGCAAGCTCAATCTCCAATTCTAAAAAGGGCTAGGTTTGTTTATCATAAATTAATCTTATGCTTCTTAACAATATTGAAACAGAACGATTGGTTTTTAGGAGTGCTACAATGGCAGATACAAAAACCTTTATGCCTTTTTTTGAGCATAAGCATGCGCGTCGGTTTTGGGAGTTAGAGGAAGGACAAACTTGGGCCGATTTATGCAACTTTCTATTTCAGAAAACCATTAATCGTTATAAGGAAGAAAATGTGGCTTTTGCCGCTATCTGTCTAAAAAACACTAAGGAATTTATCGGGCTTTGCGGCTTGCTTTGGCAAGAGGTGGATGGTATTAAAGAGCTGGAAGTTGGTTATCATTTTATTCCTCAATATTGGGGTAATGGTTATGCTACAGAAGCGGCAATTGCTAGCCGAAATGCTGGTTTTAAGCATTATGATGTGGATAGTATCATCTCAATAATTAATGTTGAAAATACAGAATCGATAGGGGTGGCGGAGCGCAATGGAATGCGCCCTACCAAGCATACGGTTAAGTTTAATCAAAACGTTTGCATTTATAGGATAACAAGGGCGGAATGGCTTAAATGTTAAATTTTATAATTATAGTATTTTTTGCAAGTTAAAACGGTAACATTAAATAGGTTTATTGGATATAATAGATGAGCATACAACCCTTTGTGCGCATTTATAGCCCTAAAACCTAAGTATGAAAAACAGTTTAAAGGATAGCAAATTACGATTTAGCAATAGGGTAAAAAACTACACCAAATACCGCCCCACTTACCCTACTGATTTAATTAAATGGGCCAGTAAAACGCTTAATTTACAACAAAAGATTGTTGCTGATATTGGCTCGGGAACGGGTATTTTAACGGAGCTTATTTTACCTTATAGTCACCTAACTTTTGGCATTGAACCTAATACCGAAATGCGAAGCGAAGCTGAAAAAATGTTAAATGGTAACAGTCAATTTTTTTCGCTTAATGCAAGTGCCGAGCAGACTTGTTTACCCAAAAAATCAGTTGATGTGATTTTTGCAGCGCAGGCTTTTCATTGGTTTGATATTGAAAAAACGCGTGAGGAATTTAAGCGTATTTTAAAGCCAGGCGGTAAAGTGGCTATTGTTTGGAATGACCGTATTACAATGGGCGATGAGTTTAGTATTGCCTACGAAAATTTGTTACAAACCTACGGAACCGACTATAAAAAAGTGGATCATAAAATGGTGGATACCAATAAAATTGAAAGCTTTTTTGGTAAGGGTTTGCTACAAAAAAAGAGCTTTGCCAATAAGCAAATTTTTGATTACAAGGGCTTGAAAGGTCGATTGTTAAGTAGCTCTTACACCCCAACATCGCAAGATGATAATTTTAAGCCTATGATTAGTGAGCTTAAAAATGTATTTGATAAAACCAACCAAAACGGCTTTGTTTCAATGAAATACTCTAGCAATATTTATATTGGGGAGTTTGGGTAGGCTTGCTTGCTTTAAGTTACTAAAATATGTTATTCCCCTGCTTGTATCGAACAACAGGGGAATAACTCTTATAAGATGTTATCTTGAATTTTTCTACATCAGAATCCGAGTTTAGGGTCTGATATTTATTATTAATAATTCTAAAGATGCTGAACTTGAAGGCAAGCCCCAAAAATTCAGTACGGGTTAGCTAAAAAACAATCTGCATCTGCCTTAATAACTCTTACTTTTTCTTGATAAAAAGTAAACAAAAATCAAGAGCTCCATTCAGTTTACACTATAAATTAAGTATTTCGCTAAACCGAACGAATGTCAAACTAGTTGACCGTTCGCTTTTAAACGCTACATTCTTTAATTTTCTTAACGCTAACTGAATGAGGCTCATTTAGAAAATCTACTTCTAAAGTGAGTAAAAGACAATTTTCAAATAAAACTTATGCTAACTATTAACCTGAGTTCGATTAATAACTTAAAAATGCTCAATTATAGAATTAATATTTTGAAATTTGTTTAAAATTGTGCCAAATCACCCCCCTGATTTTGCGTTTCCGCAAAACCCTCCCCCCTCAAAATGGGGGACACTTTCACTTCCATTTTAATTGACAAATATTTGAATGTGGTTTCAAAACCGAACTGAGGTTATTATTACGAATCGTCGATTTGGAAATTAATAACGATTAAAATTTTATTGAGTAAAAGATTAAGTTTATTAAATTACCACCCTGTGACTTTGTGACACCGAATCGTCGGACCGCCCTCCAAAATAGGAGGGGATTGATACTTCAAGTTTTCCCTTTTTAATCACCCCGTTTTGGTGATTACATCATCTTCAACACCCTTCGACTTCGTTATACTTCGCTCAGGGTGACATATATCTATAACCACCCCGCTGACTTCGTCAGCACCCCTCCTTATTAAGGAGGGGAATTGGATGTTAAAAAATCCCCCGAAAATCAAAGATTTTCACCCCCTTTAAAAAAAGGGGGACAATGAGGTTGACCCGTCTCTATGCGACACCGAATCGTCGGACCGCCCTAGCCCTCCTTACTAAGGAGGGGATTGTTAAGTTGTTAACGATGCGTTGAATCGTTCGCTTTTAAACGCTACATACTTTAATTTTCTTAACGTTAACTGAATGAGGCTCATTTAGAAAATATACTTCTAAAATGGGTAAAAGACAATTTTTAAATAAAATCTATACTAGCTATCTAAAACAGTACATCGTAAACGGGTTCTGTTTTTGGTGGCAAATCGGTTTCGCCTAACATTTCGCGTAAATCAATTTCAATAGTACGGCAAAGCGCCGTCATTGGTACATCGTTAATGTTGTTTTCAAAAGGGTCTTCGCTGTTATCGCCTATTAATTCCATTGTCAAAAATATCCATGAAATAAGCATGCAAAATGGTACGGTTAGCCAAAGCAATTCGTGCCCCATTTGCGCAAATTCGCCTACCATTCCAAATGGCAGCAAAATGATGAAAATCCAAGTAAAAATTTTGCTAAAATAAGCATACTGACGAGGGAATGGGGTGTTATTAATCCGCTCGCATTTTCCTTGTAAATTGTAAAATTCTTCGAGGACGCGCATCATTTCCATGTGGCGAAAATCCTCTATATAACCTTTGCTTTCCATTAGCTCTCGCAGGGCATCACCTTGTTTACGAATTAGTTGGGTTGGTACATTTTTACGTTGCACTAAATAGTTATATTCTTTCTCATCAATAAGGGGCTTAACCTCTTCGCTTAAATGGCTTTGGTAATCCTTTTTTTCCGTCATTCGCTCAATGCTTTTTAGCTTGCGAAGGCTGAATGATGAAGGACGACGTAGGCTTATACGCAAGGCATTTAACCATGCAATATGGCGATAAATTAGTTGCTGATGAACGGCTTGTAAATCCTGTTTTGAAACGGCTTGAGTTGCATGCCTATCGGTAACAAAATTTAGCACTTGGTTTGACCATGTACGGCTATAATTTACAATACCTCCCCAAATTTTACGGGCTTCCCAAAACCTATCGTAAGATTGACCGTTTTTAAAACCTACATAAAAGGAAACGGCTATACCTATGGTGCTCAAGGGTAAAAATGGGATGCTTAAATCGATGCCAATGTGCTCTAACTCGTGGAAGAGAAATACAACAAGGGAGTTCCAGATAAGGAAAAAGAGTAGGTATTTCCAAGCAAAAGTGAGGATGATGGCCACTTGATATTACGCCGTATATACATTGATAAATGATTTGTACGCTAATATAAAGAATGGTTTTAGGTTTACCGAAAAAGAGTTTGATATTGGTTTGCGTGGGCGGAAATTACCTTAGATTTTTTTGTAGAGATTAACACACCACCCGATCTACGCGACCCGATCTGCGCGACCCGATCGCCTTGCGACACCGAATCGTCGGACCGCCCTCCTTACTAAGGAGGGGAATTTGGTTTTTATCTTTTCACCGCCCCGTTTTGGTGATTACATCATCTTCAACACCCTTCGACTTCGTTATACTTCGCTCGCCTGCGAGCCCAGTCAGGGTGACATATATCATATAACCACCCCGTCGCTATGCGACACCGAATCGTCGGACCGCCCTCCTTACTAAGGAGGGGAATTATATTTTATGAGATTTCGACAAGCTCAATCTCCGCATGGATGGACGCTGAGGTTCTCAAAAAAGCGGGACGCTGAGCCTGTCCTTTAGACTTGCAGCGTAAGTTAATTTTGAATTTAAAGAGCTAAAGGCAATAGTAAACTAAGAGTTTGTCTGAGCAAAAAACTCATGCTTCGATTTAGACTATTGCC
>Ga0163110_10000253_pt1 | contig 24387 bp, 21 predicted proteins | sample CRUFie1St17metaG_FD_108703 | JGI IMG/M metagenome (GOLD analysis project Ga0163110, IMG submission 108703) | Marine microbial communities from the Costa Rica Dome - CRUD Field 142mm St17 metaG | ecosystem: Environmental > Aquatic > Marine > Oceanic > Photic zone | place: Costa Rica: the Eastern...
CAACTGTCCCCAATCAAGGCCGTTGTAGCCCTGGTAGCTTAACCTTACAAGGAACAACAACCAGCGGAGAATTATACTGGTATGATTCCCCATCCTCAACCACTCCCTTAATGATTGGAGATACCTTTGTCACTCCTCCTCTCACAAGTACACAAACCTATTATGTGGAGGCCAGAGGAGAGTTAAGCCAACAACTTGGGGCAATAGACAATACAGATGGAGCAGGAGGATACTTCTACAACCTCTCGAACCAACAAATGCTATTCACGGTTCATCAAAACTGCCGAATAGACTCTTTCACCATCTACCCTACAGCTTCGGGTAGCCTTTCGCTCCGTCTAATGGACACAACAGGAACCCTCCTCCAAACCAAAATCATTCCCGTAACCGCGACTTCCCTCTTCCAACCTGTAACAGTTGCAGTGGATATCCCGCTCACCCCAGGAAGTTACATGATGGATGCAGGGCCAAGCACAATGGGGCTATACAGAAACACAAACGGAGCAAACTATCCTTATGAAATCCCCAATACCATAAGCATCACAGGCAATACATATTCCCCAGCATACTACTATTACTTCTACAATTGGGTCGTCACAACACCTGCTTGTGTCAGTACTTCCCGAACCCCTGTAGAAGCAGCCATTCATGCCCCCCAATCCCTCTCCCTTGGAGGAGATCAAGTAAGTTGTATGCCTGTAACCTTAGAGATAGGCACAGACTTTCACGCCCCCAATTGGTCTACAGGAGAAACGACAGATAGCATTTGGGTAAACCAAACAGGCATCTATACAGTTTCGGCCACAGACATAAATGGATGTACATCAACAGACTCGGCAAGCATACAAATTCTGTTAACACAAGAAGTCGATTTAGGAGAAGATATAGAAGAATGTAAAGAAGCCACCTTAGATGCAGGCAATTTCGGCGATAGCTATGTATGGTCTAATGGTTCTTTCGACCCCACTATTACAGTATCAAATAGCGGAACCTATACTGTCTCAGTCAATGTCAATGGGTGTACCTCCCAAGACACAATCAATGTCACCATCCTTCCATCACCTAATGTTCAATTAGGAGATTCTATTAATCATTGTGGCCCCTCTCCTATTGATGCGACACAACCCAATGCCGCTTCTTATCAATGGACAACAGGAGAAACGCAATCTTCCATTCTATCTTCACAATCAGGAATGTATGGAGTAACAGTAACGAATGCACAAGGATGTACAAGCACTGATGAAGTATATGTTAATGTTCGACCCTTACCATCTGTCAATCTTGGACCCGACACCACGGCTTGTGGAATCTATTGGGCAGAAGGGGAAGGCGGAGGCCAATTCTACAACTGGTCTACAGGAGCAAATACGCCAGGCATAGGAATCACCCAATCAGGTACCTATTCTCTCGCAATCATTTCTGAAGAGGGCTGCATTGGATACGATACAATAACCGTAACCATCGAACATACAGCGCCAACAGCTGCCTTCGATTATACAATGACAACCCAAGACAGCATCGCATTCTCATCCCAATCAACCCATGCAGCCAATCTTCTATGGGATTTCGGAGATGGAACAACGAGCACCCTCACAAATCCTATACATATATACGCCCAAGCAGGTAATTACACCACAACGCTCACAGCAACAAATAGTTGTGGCAATGACATGGCTACTCAATCCATCTCAATAACCGCTTTATCCATTGACGAATCCCTCAAAGAACACATACAAGTATACCCGAATCCAACCCAAGGTCAATTCTCTGTACGTACTCAAGACATACAAGGAGAAATTTCTCTCTCCTTACTTGACACCAAAGGCCAAGTGGTATGGCAACAGCCCGATAGCCGAATGCAAGAATGGGCCATTGATGTATCAGATATCGCAAAAGGAACCTATTTCCTTAAGTTCAATACGGATTCAGGAACAGCTACCTATAAAATCATCATTTGGTAATAAGGTACTGACATTCGCTAATGTAACCCAAAGCGTCCCCAAAACGATCAAGATTTTGGGGACGCTTTGCATATACACCAAAGACCTATTCCCTCAATTCTGGATTGCACAAAACACAAAAACATCGTTACTTACCAACAATCAATCGCTTCTAACGCCCTGCTAGCATGCAACTACAAAATCCTACTCTCTTAAGATCAAAAGCATATATAAATGGACAATGGGTAAACGCAGACAATGCACAAACCTTTCCCATATACAACCCCTACAACAATAAACACCTAGGAGATATCCCAAACCTAGGAGCCTCTGAAACCAAAAGAGCAATCAACGCAGCAAATGAAGCCTTAAGAGATTGGCGAAGGAAAACAGCAGGAGAACGTGCCCAAATCCTCAAAAAATGGTACGAACTCCAAATGGAAAATCTCTACGACCTCGCCTATATATTAACAGTCGAACAAGGAAAACCCCTAACGGAAGCCATTGGCGAAGTAAAATACGGAGCTTCATTCGTCGAATGGTTTGCCGAAGAAGCACGCAGGGCATATGGCGAAACAATCCCAGGGCATGGACATGACAAACGCATCATCGCAATCAAACAACCCATAGGAGTCGTCGCAGCAATCACCCCATGGAATTTCCCCAATGCAATGATCACCCGAAAAGTAGCCCCAGCCCTTGCCGCAGGTTGCACCGTAGTCATAAAGCCCTCTGAAGAAACTCCATACTCGGCTCTTGCCTTAGCAGTACTTGCCGAACAAGCAGGCATGCCCCCAGGAGTCTTAAACGTAGTCACTACCAATCAGCCCGCTCGCGTCGGCAACGAACTTACCCAAAATCCCATCGTCAGAAAGCTCTCCTTCACGGGCTCAACGCCTATCGGCAAACTCCTCATGCGCCAATGCGCAGATACTATCAAGAAGGTGTCCCTCGAACTTGGAGGCAATGCCCCCTTTATTGTATTCGACGATGCCGATCTTGAAAAAGCAGTTGCTGGAGCAATAGCCTGTAAATACAGAAATGCAGGACAAACATGCGTCTGTGCCAATCGAATTTACGTACAAAAGGGAATCGCACCTGCATTCATCAACCGATTGACCCAAGAAGTCGAAAAACTATCCGTCGGTTCAGGCCTCAAAGAAGGCACAACCATAGGCCCCCTCATTAACCAAAAGGCCGTAGAAAAGGTCGTCCAATTGGTCAATGACGCAACCACGAAAGGAGCCCAAACCCTTACAGGAGGAAATCCCCACTCCTTAGGCGGAACCTTCTTCGAACCAACGGTATTGACCAATGTCAAGGAAAGCATGGACATCTGCCATACCGAAATCTTTGGCCCAATCGCAACCATCTTCGAATTCGAAACCGAAGAGGAAGTAATCGCCCTCGCAAATAATACAAACTACGGACTCGCAGCATATTTCTTCTCCAATGACCTCACAAGGGTATGGCGTGTATCCGAAGCCCTAGAATACGGAATGGTAGGAATCAATACAGGCATGCTATCAACCCCCGTCGCACCCTTTGGGGGCATAAAGGAAAGCGGAATCGGAAGAGAAGGATCCAGACACGGACTAGATGAATACCTAGAAATCAAGTATATGTGCATAGGAGGTATTGAATAAAACGATTTTCTGATTAATTTGTAAGTGCAAAGATAACCCGCTCTCTCAATGCACAGAGCAATGCCTCACTACTACTCCCCCATACACCATAAACCCCGTTCATTATGCTACGTTTCCTAAAATGGTTCGGAATTATCATCCTCTCCTTAGTCCTTTTACTCTTAATCGCAGGATTCTTCATCAGCGAATCTCGCCCTGAAGCCAATGCTACTCCAGAAGCAGATGAGCTCGCCCAAAAAATGATGACAGCCGTCAATACAAATGCTTGGGACAGCACAGGCGTTATACAATGGACATTCGCTGGAATGCACGACTTCCTATGGGACCGAAAAAGACATTATGTCCAAGTCTCTTGGGATAACAACAAAGTCCTCCTAGATGTAGATAACTTCGCTGGAAAGGTATATGTAGATGAGCAAGAACAAACAGAGGAAGAAGCCTACAAATACCTAGAGAAAGCAAGACATTTCTTCTACAATGATGGCTTCTGGCTCAATCCCATCGCCAAAGCCTTCGACCCAGGTACAGAACGAAGCATAGTCGAAGTAAAAGATGGCCGTAAAGGACTAATGGTGCATTATACTTCAGGGGGAATTACCCCAGGAGATGCATATGTCTGGTTCCTCGACGAAAACAATCGGCCAACTAGCTGGAAAATGTGGGTCAATATCATCCCAATAGGAGGGGTAGAGGTCTCTTGGGAGGAATGGCAATCCCTCGAAACAGGAGCAATGGTCGCTACCCTACACAAAGCCGTAGGGGTAGGCCTACCAGTTACCAATATCAAAGCCGCCAAAAACCTCGAAGAGTTCGGATTCCAAGAAGACCCATTCGATGCCATTGTACAAAAACTACAAACATCCTTAGATTAAATAGCAAAGCATAGATATCATGCCCATATACCATAAGCTCGGAAAAATCCCGCCCAAAAGACATACGATCTTCAGACAACCCAATGGCGAATTATACAACGAACAACTCTTCGGTACCATTGGATTCGATGGGATGTCTTCCCTCTTATACCATATCCACAGACCTACAATGGTCAAAGAGGTACGCGAAAGCATAGACCTAACGCCTAAAATCGCAGTACAAAAAAACATGAAAGCGCGTCTATTCAAGGGATTCCAAGTAAGTCCCCAAGACGATTTCCTCCAAAGTAGAGTACCTCTATTGGTCAATAATGATATACATATCGGTGTTTCGGCTCCCAAAAAGTCTATGATCGATTACTTCTATAAAAATGCAGATGCAGACGAACTCCTTTTTATTCATCGAGGAACGGGCAGACTCAAAACAATGTTCGGGAGTATCTCATTCGAATACGGTGACTACCTCATCATTCCGCGAGGAGTGATATACCAACTAGAATTCGATTCTGAAGACAACCGAATCCTCTTCGCCGAATCGTTCCACCCTATATACACCCCAAAAAGATACCGCAACTATTTCGGACAATTACTAGAACATTCTCCCTATTGCGAACGAGATTATAAATTGCCCGAAAACCTAGAAACATTCAACGAAAAAGGAGACTTCAGCATTAAGGTCAAAAAACAAAGCCAACTCACAGAATATATCTATGCCTCACACCCATTTGATGTCATCGGATGGGATGGCTACAACTATCCCTACGGATTCTCCATACATAACTTCGAACCGATTACAGGACGCGTGCACCAACCGCCTCCAGTACACCAAACATTCGAAACAAAGGCCTTCGTAGTCTGCTCCTTCTGTCCAAGACTCTACGATTACCACCCCCAATCAATCCCCGCCCCATACAATCACTCAAACATCGACTCCGATGAAATGCTATACTATGTAGATGGCGATTTCATGAGCCGAAACAACATCGATAAAGGATACATTACCTTACACCCAGGCGGAATCCCCCATGGTCCCCACCCAGGAGCATATGAAAGAAGCATCGGACAAAAATCAACGGAAGAACTCGCCGTAATGATCGATACATTCAGACCATTAATGCTCACACAAAATGCCATTAACCTAGACGATGGCAAATACTATAAATCATGGCTCGCCCATTAACAATAAACTGATAGACAGTTCCTTAAAACCGAACCTCCTTTTCATCAATACAAGAGAAAAGGAGGTTCACCCTTATCATAGCCCACTCATTCCCCAATATTCCCCTTTCATAAATACATACAGCCTATCCACAACCCCCCATATCCCATTCACAGTTCATCATTAGCCACCCACAGCTACCCCTAATCCAAAAACACTACGATAAGTTGAATCAATCGCCAGCGAAACCCATCCACAGTACCCCACATCCCATTCACAGCTCATCATTTCCCATCCACAGCTACCCCTAACCCCAAAATACTACGATAAGTTGAATCAATCGCCAGCGAAACCCATCCACAGTACCCCCAAACCCATTCACAGCTCATCATTTCCCATCCACAGCTACCCCTAACCCAAAAACACTACGATAAATCGAATCAATCGCCAGCGAAACCCATCCACAGTACCCCTAAACCCATTCACAGCTCATCATCACCCATCCACAAATGGAAAATGCAAGCGAATGATAAAAGATATAGCATCCAAATAACCCAATTCCTCATCCATAGCACCCCAATTCCCATTCACAGTATGCCAATAAGCATTCAGATATACAAAGTTGCCATTCACAAAGGAAAAGTGGACAATCAGATTTCAACAGTGGACATTCACAAGACCATATAAGCGATTCACAGCTACCCCTAACCCAAAAATACTACGATATGTCGAATCAATCATGCTCGCTAGCCATCCACAGATAGGTACTAGCCACAAACACTACGATAAATTGAATCATATTTACACCCCTTGCCGATACAATTAGCAAAACAACCCCCTCACACCCTTTTTGAGCTCAATTAGGCCAAAATCGCCTCCTAAAAATATGAGAAACAAAATTCTGTAAAAAAAAATGTGAAAATCCCCTTAAAATAAGTTTACCTTTTCAAACTACAGGCACTATATAAATGTAGCCAATAAAATAATACTCAATCAATCCTGCATGGTAAAATGTTACCCAATTAATCTCACTTACTAATAAGTCTGTCCATCATGAAGAATGCACAAAGAAAGTACGCCAATTCTTCTCTCAACATTTAGCCTAAAGACCCAGTTGCTTACTTCCCATAAGTAAACAACCAGTAACGCTACGCATCAATAATTCAATAGTCCTCAAAACCTATTGAAACGCCTATGTACTAAGTGCCAATCACAGAAAATCAAATGATTGACCGCTAATAGATTGCAATACAAATAACAATAACAACTAAGTAGGTGATCACTCCTATAAATAAACCATAAATAAAATCGATCACTTCAAAGTATGTAAAAAAATGCAACAAATAAATCCTTCAAGCATACACAAAAGTATAGGTCTTCTTCAATCTCCTCTCCAAATACCCAAAAAGAAGCTTATACAAATATCTAAGTACCAAATCAGAAATGCTAAGTATCAATGGCTTAGCCATATAACTACCGTCAAAAACAATCAATTCTCATATGAGAGTTCCGCAGTAAACGCAAAAAACACCCACAAAGGGAGAGGCCAGCGCGATGTCTCCCCTCCTCGGGAGGGGGCGGGGGTGGGTAAGGTCCTGCTTAACCTTCCTGCAAAACACTCCTAATACAACCCCACGAAGGTAAGTAAGACCCTGCTTAATCCTTCACGCTAAACACATACAACCCCCAATCAATCATCCATAAAACCTTAAAAACAACAATAAATATCCCTTTCCTAATAGAAATGTCCATTAAAAGCTTTCAAAAAACAACCTCTTAACAAGATAACGGCATAAAGCCGCACAAAAAAATATGATAGAATAGTTCTTCTGTGTAAATGTTAGATACTTACAATAAGGGTGCTTAGTACCCAACAGACTAAGGCCCTTTTTCTTCTTAAAAATTATGTAACAACAACAAAAGTAGCCATTCTCTCATTTTCCTGTAAATACTTGTGACTTGACTCTAGCCTAACAGGAGTCTACAATACCACGAACAACCTTACATCTCCTAAAAAATTATTGTATAAATTATCCGTAAAAGCTTATTTAATAAATAAAAACATTATGGTATCATTTCACCAATTTACCTCGCTTTTTATCACACTTTTTAGCCTAACCGTCATGTTTACTTCTCATCTATCTGCACAAGACCTCGTTGGTGTCTGGCAAAATCCACAACAAGGATTAACCTTCCAGCTAAACCAAGACTACACCTACCAAATCAAGTACGCAAATGGAGCCTCCGAAATTGGACAGTACGGAGTCCAAGACGGATATCTCATCCTGCAAAGTAATATGGGGCAAAACAATACCTATTACATCCAAGGTATGAATGCTACACAATTAGCACTCACGGATGCAAACGGTATGTCATACCAATTCGCAAGAAATCCCCAAACACAAAACTTCAACCCAACAAAGCCTATAAATACCAATATAGGAGGAAAAACAATCGCCGAATCTGGCGGCCAAACCCTTAAACAAGGACATATAGATGTATATGTAGACTTTACCCAATTCATTATCAGTAAAAAACTAAACTCAGCAGACAAACAACTCATCATAAGAGAGTGCCTAGAGAGCTTTAAGGAGAATCCCCAAGCCCTCATGCAAGATGCCAATACGACAAATCAGGCAATGCAACAACTTTATGCCATTCAAGACCCTGTACAAATAGGAATGGCCAGAATTGCTCTCCTCTCTGAAGTGCATAAAGCAAGTATGCAAGGCAATTCAGGAAGTAGCTCAATTACAAGACTCGTACAAAAGCATGCGCCAATCTTAGCATATGACCAATCTTCAGGATTAGCCCTCACAGAAAAAGACCTCAATGGCCTAGTAAATATGCTCTCGTTTTTTAATGAATTAGGCGGAGGCGGAACCGTAACGGCTCAACAAAAACAAACAATGGCCCAACAACTCGGGTCAAACTTCTACTCCCTATCCCTCGAAGAAAAACAAATGCTTTGTATGGGAAGCGTTTTGAACAACGTCATGCAAGCACAATGGAATAGACTCTCTCCCCAAGAAAAAGACCAGGTTGTACGACAGCTACAACAGCAAGCACCCCAACAACCCGCTTCTGATGATGATTGGCTAAAAGAATACCTCGGAGACAATACCTATTCGAATCCAAAACTCGAAGCCCTCCAACGTAAACTCGATGCAGGAACAATGACGCAAGCGGAAATGCTCGCATACCAAAACCTCAAAAACCAAGAGATGCAAATGTGGAACATGATGAGCAATATGCAACAGCAAATACATGTCACAAATATGAACATCATCGAGAATATGGGAGACGGCGGAGGATACTGGGAAATAGTAGACTACTAAAAACAACCTTCCTAAAATAACGTGAATAAAATCACATTCAATTTTGTATAGAATTCTTCTGTGTAAATAGACACAAGGGTCTTGGCAATACCTAACCGTAACCCAAGACCCAATTTTCTCCCCAATCCACACCGAAATCTGGGGTTGTATAAAAACTTCCAAACACCCACAAAGGGAGAGGCCAGCGGGCAGTCTCCCCTCCTCGGGAGGGGGCGGGGGTGGGTAAGGAACTGATTCCCAGCTGCCTATTGTAAAATCTCCCCCCTCCCCACCATCTAACCAATATAAAAACATGGCTTCATCTATCCGAATCCCGTCAATCCTCACAATAATATATACCTGCCTTTGTGCATGCCTCCTAACCCACTGTGACCTCCCAATGGATACAGGCCTAGCAGGCACATGGGAAAACACCCAACAAGGAATAACCTTCCAAGTAAACGAAGACTCTTCCTACCAAATCTCCTTTACAAACGGACATACAGAAAAAGGAAGATATACAGTCCAAAACCAATCCCTCATCCTCCTCGCAGAAACAGGACAACAAAACATATATACAATCCAAACCCAAGATGCCTACCAACTAAGCTTCACCGATCCTAATGGAACCAACTACCAATTCCAAAGACAAGGAGCTCCCCAAAACTATGCAGCACCTGTAAATGAAGCAGACATCCAAGGGGCAACCTTAGCAGAAGCTAGCGGCAAAACCCTCAAACAAGGACACGTAGATATATATACCAAGTTCACCCAATTCGTTATCGGACAAAAACTGACCCCCGCAGAACAGAAAATGATCCAAGACGAATGTGTAGAAAGCTTCCAAGAGGATGCACAAGCGGTAATAACGGATGCCCTAAGCACAGCCCAAGCAATGCAACAAATCTACGCCCTCCAAGACCCCGCACAAATTGGAGCCGCAAGAGTCGCATTCATATCTGAAATGCACAAAATAAAAATGCAAGGCGATGAAGATGGGTCTATCCTCCAAATTGTAAACAAATATGCCCCAGTAATTGCCTTTGACAATGCAACAGGACTAGCCCTCACCCAAAAAGACCTAAATGGCCTTGTAGACGTAATGGGATTCCTAAACGCAATCGGAACAAATACCGCAGAACCTTCCGAACAACAAAAGCAGGTGGTCAAACAACAACTCCTCTCAAACTTCAACAACCTATCACTAGAGGAAAAACAATCTCTTTGCATGGGCAGCGTCCTAAATGAGGTCACAAGAGCACAATGGAACAACCTCTCTCAGCAAGAACAAGCCCAAGCAAGACAACAAATGCAACAACAAGTTCAACCAAATACAACAGCAAACAATGACGATTGGCTAAACGAATACCTCGGAGACAATTCCTACTCAAATCCAAAGTTGGATGCCCTCCGACAAAAACTAAACGCCGGTACGATCACACAAGCAGAATTGATTGCATACCAAAATCTAATGCAGCAAGAACAACAAATGTGGACAATGATGAGCAATATGCAACAACAAACGCATGTGACGACGATGAACATAATTGAGAATATGGGCGATGGCGGTGGCTATTGGGAAGTTGTAGACTATTAATTCAGTTAATATATAAATCCCACAAAATATAGTTCTTCTGTGTAAATTAGATACTAAGGGTCTTGAATTCACGCTATTGATTCAAGACCCATTTCTTTATATATACCCCTCAATGAATGACATTCCTTCTTTTCTCGTAATAATTTCATTAGTAACTTAACCAATCGTTAAACATGCACCCAAAAACCGCTCACCGAAAAAGTAATAGAACATACACCGTATCTTGTATATCCTTAACACACTTGTCATGTGCCCAATCTTCAGAACCACAGCCTTATACCAAATACTATGTGGCCTGCTCATATGTCTCATATTCACACAATGTGAACCCCATACCCAACAACAAAACATAGTAGGGGTCTGGGAAAACACCCAACAAGGCCTCATCTTTCAAATATTACCCGATTCCTCATACCAATTCACCTTCCCAAACGGAGCATTCGAAAAAGGTACCTTCTCAATCCAAAAGGAATCCCTTGTCCTAACTACAGAAACAGGCATGAGCAATAAATACCAAATCCAAGGAATCGAAGAACAACAACTACAATTGCTCGATGGAAACGGAATCGCATTCCACTTCGCAAAAAAAAAATAAAACCCATTAATATCATATAGAATGAAAAAACAATGCTTAGTAATCCTCACACTCTTATCTATGATCTCTCTAAAAATGTATGCACAAGCACCCTCCGATACCATCATGCAGAAAAACGACTTTATCCTCCAACAAAAACATATAGATGCATACATTCAATTCAATGAATTCTTAATTCTCCAGCCTTTAACTCTCGAGGAAAAACAAAAAGTAAAAGAAGAAGTGATGGAGTTCACGCGTCAAGATGAAAACCAAGTAAAAAAAGATCTCAATTTCTTAGAAAGTTTCGCCCAAAGAACTCAAACCATATCAGATTACTCAATCCTAGTAAATCTCAGACAAAATGTAATCGAAGAAATGTCTGAGGCAACAACCAAAGACAACGGAGAAGAATACCTAATTATACAACTCCTAAACAAACACAACCCAACTCTTACAGTAGGTGTCAATGGCATACTCCTAATGAAAAAGCCCCTTGACGCCCTAATGAACTCAGCAGAATTCCTCTACCAACTGGCCGATGAGAAACTCGAAAACAAAGAAGGTACAAAACAGTATATCTTAGAAAACTTCAAAAACCTCGCACCTACTGTCCAAGTACAAGCATCCTATGGATACTATACAAACCTACTTATACAAGAAAAATGGAACAATGTTCCTCAAGAAAAACAACAAGAAGTCAAAAACAATATCAAAAAACTAATACAGAATATAAAAAAACAACAATGGCAACATGATAATCCGAACCATTCTATCTATTTGCAAAACCCCAAGAACCAAACAGAAATCCAAATCTGGAAAATGATATTTGTCATTATGCAAGCTCCACAGCATCTAGAGATTGAATCCCCAACCAAAAACTACTGGCAAACCCCAGACTACTAAATCACAATCAACAAATTCGCATAAGCATCTAAAAGATAGGGATTCCCATAAAACTCACAATGGGAATCCCTATCTTTATCCCCAAAGCAATCTCAAACCAATAAGCCCAGATGAAATACGCAGTAGAAATTAACGTCGATATTGCATGGGGAGACATGGACGCCTTCCAACACGTAAACAATATCATGTTCTTCAAATACTTTGAATCAGCCCGAATCAAATACTTCGACCTCATGAACATGCATCACCTCATGAAAACCCAACAAAAAGGCCCCATACTCGCCCAAGCATCCTGCCAATTCATCAAACCCCTAACCTATCCCGACCAACTAAAAGTAGGCGCAACCATCTCTTCTATCGGAAACTCCAGCATAAAGATGGATTACTTCCTACACAGCGAAAAACACGGACTCGCAGCCAAAGGAGAATCCATAATTGTCATGATCGACTATAAAACAGGAAAGAAAATCAACGTCCCAGAGGAAATCAGACAAACAATCGCCAAACAAGAAGGATGGAATCCATAAACACTGCCCAATTCCCCTCTCTTTCGTTATCTTGTTGAGCCACTAACATTCATTCTTATGCGTAAAATTGCACCACAAGCCCAACCTCCCATAGATACAGAACAACTCAAAATCACAAAACCGCAATCGTTTATTGGAGGTTTCTCCGAATGGTGGAAAGGAAAGGGGTATGTATTCCAACAACAAACGTGTAAAAACCATAAGCTTGAACCACAAGCCCCAGAATCAACAATAGCACGCTCTCTCTTCGAACAACTATCACTCGTCCAACTCGCTAAGAAATCAGATTATTGGCTCCAACATCAAGGCAGATTGTCCCAACCGCTATTCAAAGACAAAGAAGCAGACCATTACAAACCCATATCATGGGAACAAGCACTACAACTAGTCGCTACTAACCTCACATCACTCGAATCCCCCAACCAAGCAGCCTTCTACTCAGGCGGCCAACTCAGCAACGAATCCGCATTCATCTTCCAATTATTCGCACGGGCATTCGGCACAAACAATATCTCTAGCTTCGCCCAAACCTGTCACCAAGCTACACATATAGCCCTCCAACAAAGCCTCGGAGCAAAAGCCCCCAACGCATCCTTAGAGGACTTTCCCAAAGCGGATCTCCTCATAATCATAGGCCATAACCCAACGAATAACCCCTGCACCCTCGCAGCAATCAAAAAAGCAAAAGAGAACGGAACCAAAATCCTCGCAATCAATCCCATAAAAGAAGCAGGCATACACGAAATTAAACCCAAAAGCTTCTGGGGAGGACTCTTTGGAAAAGCAAAACCAATAACCGATCTCTTCCTTCAGCCTTGGGCAAACGGAGACCTCGCACTCATTAAGGCAATAATGAGTATGATGCTTGAGGCAGAAAAGGAACAGGGCAATGTCTTCAATCACGAATTCATCCAACTCCGAACTACCTGCTACCAAGAGTTCATTGATGACCTCAAAGAACACTACCCCGACGACCTCGCTGGCGAATCTGGAATCCCCGAATCGGATGTCAGACGAGCAGCAGGAATGATAATGGCCGCCAACAAAATCGTCATAGCATATGGAATGGGTATCACCCAACATAAAAATGCAACCCATACCATACAAGAGCTAGCCAACCTCCTCCTTCTCAAAGGAAGTATCGGAAAAGGAGAGGGCGGACAAGGCCTATGTGCCCTAGGAGGAGGGACTACAAACATCCTCGGCGAACAAACAATGGGCGTATCTCCGAATATCGATCCCCAATGGATCAATCCCATAGAAAACAAAATAGGAATCTGCATTCCTGAATCTAAAGGCTTAACCACCATCCAAACCATTCGAGCAATGGCAGAAGGAAACATAAAAACCTTCTTCTCCATAAGAGGAAACCTCCTATCTGCTTCCCCCGACACGGAATTCGCTGCCTCAGCAATCAGAAGATGCAACCTAAGCATTCATATAGATACACACCTCCATCGTGGACACCTCGTCACAGCCAAACAATCCCTTATACTCCCTTGCGCAGGCCTAGAGGATGCTTCAGCCGCGGAATGCCTCAGCCGAGAAAGATCAGGGGGCATCATAGAATCGTTCAATCCCATATACCTACCCCTTACATCCAATATTCCATCTTGCTATAAGTTGATCGGACAAATTGCCCAAAAGGTATTAGGCACAGATTCCTCTGTCGAATGGGAGCACATAAGCAAAGACCCCGACGAAATACGCAGCCTAATTAGCCAAGTGATAGAGGGCTTCGAGTCCTACAACATCGCCATAAGAGGCGATTCCCCCATGTATACCTTACCCCGAACAGCCGTTCGAAAAGGAACCTTTCTCATAACGCATATATCAATTCGAAAGCGTCGCGACGACCAATTCCGAATGATGTGCATGAGTGCGTTCGCCCAATCCGCAACCATAATCCATGACCTCAAAGACCCCTACCGAGGAATCAGTAGAGGCCGTAGAGCAGTATTCATCAACCCAAAGGACATCGCCCGCCTCCAACTAAAGGAAGGACAATTGGTAAACCTCCATAGCCATAACGGAGGCACAGAAAGAATAGCCCAATCCTTCAAAATAGTACCCTTTGAAGTGCCCACACGATGCCTAGCGATATACTTCCCCGAAGGAAATGTCCTAATGAGCATCGATGACATCGGCAAACAAGGAGAAATCCCCTTCAAAGGCATCACAGTCCAAATCAAACCCCAATAAATACCAAAAGGGAATCCCAATGCCTGGAATTCCCCTTCATATACAAACTATATAATAAGCTCAATACTACCCTACTGAACCCAAATCTTCTGATAAAAACTACGTCCTTCAGCAGTCAATACCACAAAATAAGTCCCAGGACTAACGCCTTCTAACTCAATACGTTCAGTAAGCGAACCACTAGGCAAAGGCAACGTCCGACGATAAACAGTCTTCCCAACTACATCTACAACAGAAACCCCAAGCTCTTGAACCTTGGCATCACTCACCTCAAGGAAGAACTGACCCGTATTCGGATTCGGATAAATACCTACACTACCACCAAGCAACTCGTCTTCAATCCCCACATTACCTACCGTCACACTCTGAGTAGATGTACCCGAACCACAATTATTACTAACCGTCAAGGTAACCGTATAAGTACCACCACTCGCATAAGTATGAGAAGGATTCTGTGCAGTGGAAGTATTCCCATCTCCAAAATCCCACTGATACATACTGGCATTCGTCGAATTATCCGTAAAATTAACCGTCAAACCATTAGGCGTAAACAAGAAGTCTCCTATTGGCTGAACAACATTCTCATTAACCGTCACATTAGAGGTCGCCGTACAACCATTAGCATCCGTAACAGTCACCGAATAATTCCCCCCCGACACATTCGCAGCAGTCTGAGTCGTCGCACCATTGCTCCACGAATACGTATAAGGAGATTGCCCACCAGAAGGCGAAACAGTCATCGTACCATTGGAGGCTCCACAATCCGAATTCGTCGAACTTGTACTCGCACTAGGAGAAGCATTTACAATAATATAATTCGTCTGAATCTCAGAATCTGTACCCAAACTATTACTAACTGTCAAGGTCACACTATATGTACCAGGCGCAGTATAAGTAACCGTAGGATTAGGACTCGTAGAGGAACTAGTCGAAGCACCAGGGAAAGCCCAATTAAAAGAGGTCGGATTACCAGCAGATTGATTAAAGAAGTTCACTGTCATTGGCGCACAACCCGCCTGAACATCAGAGGTAAAGCTCGCAGTAGGAGCCGTTGGGTTCACTGCACTACAGGAACCACTCAAGGCTATATTATCAACAACAATATTGTTCCCATAGTCACAATAAATCTCAAACATCAGCCGTACACTCGTTTGTCCATCAAATGCAGATAGGTCAATGACAGGACAAGTCGCAGGAGTGGCATTTCCAAAACACCAATCATCCGCACTCGCAGGAATAAAGTTAGAGGTCGTAGTCGTATTCGTCGCAAAATTGCCCGTACCATTCTCGGCCTGTGCAAACACCCGATAAGGGAAAGAGTTTCCATCATCAATAGAAACATAAACAATCAATGAATCTGACTCATTCTGCGAATAACGACGGTGGGCATAATCAAAGCTCAATGACACATTAGAATTACCAGAGAAATCCAAAGTAGGGGAGATCAATCCATCTCTTTCCCCAGCAGCATTATAATTATACAGATTCACCCAAACCGCCTGGGTTCCAGACATCGTCCCTCCTACATTAACCAATCCCCACGTCTCACTATTGTCAGGATTATAAACCGACCAATCCGCTCCTCCAGACTCAAAGTCTTCCATATAGAACACAGTATTCGCAGAATTGGTAATCGTAATATAATTGGTCAATGTCGTACTATTACTCCCAAATTGATTCGTCACAGTCAAGGTCACACTATACGTCCCTGCATTCGGATAATTAACCGTAGGATTCTGAGAGGTAGACACAGCTGGAACACCACCAGGGAAACTCCATTGCCAACTAATAGGATTCCCCCCAGACTGATCCGAGAACTGAATATTAGATCCAGGACAAGCTTGCTGAATATCCGAACTTGCACTCGCAGTAGGAGGTGCCATCGAACCCTGACAAGCCGACGAATTCAATAGTTCCATCCGACGAGGAGAAACGCTCATCACAGTTCGCATACGGGTCTTCTGACAAGTCGTAAAGATATTCATACAAACATCATCCGAATAATCCATATAGTTCTCAATCATATCGGTCGAACCACAAGACACATTAGACGAACAACCATAGTTCGCATCTCCTGCCTCAGGAGTATCACTACAATAGTCATCTACTCCACAACCTCCATCTCCCCAGATATGACGAAGCCCTAACCAGTGCCCAATCTCATGCGTAGAAGTCCGCCCTTGATTATAAGGAGCAGTTACATTACCCGTACGCCCAAAATACTGATACCCAATTACAACCCCATCCGTAGAGGCTCCCCCATTATTATTATTCATCCCCCCCAAACCAGACGAATTAGGAAACTGAGCATACCCCAAAATCCCGCCTTGAATATTACAAACCCACACATTAAGATACTGAGTAGGATCCCAATACGTACTAGGCTTCAAACTATTATCAATCTGATTCGTGCTCCAAGTACTCTGCCCCCCATTTACGCGATTGATCCCAGGCTCTACCATCGTATTCCCATTAGGATCAAAGTTCGCCAAACAAAACTCAATCTCAATATCAGCACCATTCGCATGTGTATTATGACCAGGCGTCCCTATCATCCTACGGAAGTCCTCATTCAATACATCTATTTGCGACTCAACTTGAGCCTGTGATATATTCGCACCACTCCCCACAGACTGACCATTATGAACCACATGAACCACAACGGGTATCGTAATCAAGGAACCACGCAAATGAGCCAACGGATCATGATCAGGATCATTCATCTTTTCCTGAAGCCAAGACTCAAACGTCTCTAATGTTTCCATACTCGGATCGGCAGCCAACCGAGCCTCATAAACATCCATCGATGCACACCGAACCAAATCATGATCCGAATGGCTGCCACCCAAAGCATGTAAATGCTGATTCGATTGGGCATACCCCAACTGTACAAGCACAATAGCAAGAACGAGAAAATAGTACTGCTTCATTATACGTCTACTTTATATATAATTGAATGTGAAAGAAGATTGCAACCAATATAAAAAACTAAAAACCAATTGCTTAAGCCCAATAATTACAATAAGAGAGGCCTTTCAAATAGCTTCCCTTCGATTATTTCCCAATACCAAATGCACAGCAAAACAACTCAATCCCCTCAATCATAAAGATAAAAAAACAAAAACAATATCTCACCAGTCTTTTTACCTATTCTTTAATCCATTTTACGTATTGTGCCAATGACGAATCAGAGGAAACCCGACATAAATACACGCCCTTAGCCAAATCACGCACATCTAGCGTTACTTCTCTATACGAGGCCAAAGGCCCTATACGTTGGATAACCCGCCCACTTAAGTCTAAAAGATCAATGACTACACCTTGATATTCCAATGGATAACGTACAGACAAATACCCATCTGTAGGATTCGGATACAAAGAAACAACCCCCTCCAAAGGCGAATACCAAACAATCACCTCATTACTATACCGAACTTCCCCCTCATCAGTATACCCAACCAACCGATACCGATTCTCCCCCTCCATCGGATCAACATCCCTATAAGTATATGCCCAAACATCAGGGCTCGTAACAATCTCACTCACTTCAATAAACCCACCATGCTCAAATCGCTCCAACACAAAATAAGAAACATCCTCACCATGTACAGCCCAATCCAATTGCACCTCATCTCCAACCAAATGCCCCTCCAATTGGAGTACGCCACCATACAAAACCACATCTGTTAACAAAATCGCATCCTGATTCGAACACCCAGAAGGACAACTAACCGTCACACTATATACCCCCACAGCATTCGGCACAATCGTCTGACTCGTCTCACCCGTAGACCACAAATACTGACAACCCACATTGCCCGCATCCAAGACAGATACATCCACCAAGTTCGTATCACTGCCCAAATCCACCACTACATCAGAAGGACTAACAATGAGCGAGACTGTATCTCTGTCCTCACATCCATTACCATCCGTCACAGTAACCACAAAATCCGTCGTCGAATCTGGAAACGCCAACGGATTCGAACTACTTGCGTTACTCAATGCTCCAGCAGGCGTCCAAGTATACACATAGTTCCCGTTTGCACTTGTATTCAATTGCACAAACCCATTCTCACAAATCCCATCATCCACCCCATTTACTTCAGGCAATGCCAATACCGCCACTTCAACAGAATCACTACCCACACACCCATGAAAATCCGTCACCGAAAGCCCATAAACCGTCGTCGAATCAGGCGACACAACTACATCCTGAGTCATAACCCCATTCAATCCCCCTCCATTCCAAACATGCGAAGCCCCAGCACTCCCAATCAACTGAATACCATCCCCTAAACAAACACTCGTATCACCCAATACAATCCCAGGCACAGCAAATACCACGACCTCAAACAAATGATTCACAATACAACCCGTTCCATCATCAGCCCGCAACGTATACACAAGCGTATCATCTACCGCAGAAGAATTAGCTAGGGCAATAGAAGTAAGCGGACAAGTATCACAGACAATCCCGACGCTAGGAGACCATTGATAATCAACGCCTCCCACTCCAACTATCCCAACCAACTCCGAATCTCCCGAACAAAACTCCGCCCCATCAGGCTCCAAATACCCAACAGGAACTTCCATCAGCCGAATATCCCCCTCACACAAACACTGATCTCCCACATCAACCACCGCCAACAAATGACAATAATCATTCGCCGAATGCAAAAAGCTCCCTGTCACTCCCAAACTCCCCCCACTCGGAATTGCCCCCATAACCGTATCCGTCCCTAACAACAAATCGCCATTACCCACCATCAAATCCCCATCATTATCATCATAATAATGGATCAATGTCACAGTCCCCGAATCAATCGAACTCCCTCCATTATCCAACACCAACGAATACACAATCGAATCCTGAACCCCTGTAGGAACCACCGTCCCAACGAAACTCCCAATACTTAAACTAGGCTTTTCTACTTCTATTCCCACCATCATATCCCCCGTCTGCACAGAAATATCACAATTCGTTCCTGTCGCCACACAAAAAGCTGTAGCCTCCGTCACCGTTTGCACCCACACAAAATCTCCCCCACAACCCACCGAATCAAACCCCTCCATCGTCAGCATAAACACCAAACTATCCCCCAAGTTCATTCCAGAAGGATAAGCAAATGCCAATCGCTCCCTTCCATTCACCACCCCAACCACAGGCCCTCCAACAGGCGCATTCACAAGCCCAACATAAGAATTCACTTGATAAGAAACCCCTACAGGCAATGTCACATAGATACTATCGCTTCCCCCACTTGGAGTAGTGCCCATATGCGTCACAGACACCCGAACATCCGAAACATCCACACACCCAATCACCGAATCCATCACCACCGAAACCCCAGTCCCATAAGGCTCCACCAATCCCACAATATCCAAAGGCCTCCCAGCCTGAGCAAGCAAATTCACCGATTGCCCACAAGCATCCTCTCCCTCTACTTGGTAAACCAAATACGAGCCTGCCACCAAATCACAATCCGTAACCAACTGATAACGAATTTCCAACGAATGATCAGGAGCCGTTTGAACCCCCGTCAATCCATTCACCCCTATACTATCCACCAAAGCCGAAAGATCCCATTCATACAATCCCCCTCCCAAAGGTGTAGGATCAACCAACCCCACAAATCCACTCCCCAAAGGATACGAAAGCTCACTACTACCCCCTACAAAATCAACCCCAGCAGGTACTTGCACCCGTACAACAACCCCATAGGCAGACCCCAAATCAGAATTAAACACCCGCAGAGTATCATAGGCCAATGCAGTACACAAAGCCGAAGGAAGCTGATTCGTAAACTGCGTCAATTCCAATTCAGCAGGCTCTGGAATAACCTGTAAAATCACCCGCTCATCACTACAAGACGTTTCCAGACTATCTGTATAAGCACTACAGTTCCATCCATACCGAACAACCACCTCATCTATCCCACAACTCCGCATTTCTCCCTCTACACGTAAATGAAAAGTCGAATCAGCCTCCAAGCCCCCCAATTGATAAATCCCATTCACCTGCGGAACCACCAACCCACTCACCGTATCTACCAACGTCAAATTCAAAATATTCCCTGAAGGAGAACTAAGAATCACCCAAACCTCCTCAGCAACCCCACTTTGATTCGCAAGGAAACTCACTCGGTTATTGATCAGATCAATCCCCCAACTCACCTCATCTCCCAATCCCGATACAGGATTCAACTGTACCTGTGCCACCAAATCAGGAGCCAATAACGAAACCGTTTCCCCAGCAACCCCCAACACTGCCGAATCTCCTACATACCCCACTAAGTCCGACCGAAAGTTCAAAAAGGTATCACAAGGAGGCAATCCATATTCCACATCAAACCGCATCCCTACAGAAGCATCGGGCAACGTAATACTCCCGCCATTAATACTATAATAAGGCCGAAGGTCATACACATAAGAACCATTGACCGTATCAGTCGGACTCACATAAATAGCCTGACTAATAGGTGTCCCCGCAAACCCCTGAATAAACTGAATCTGAGTACTATCCGCTACCAAATCCCATCCAGGAACAGGCGTATAAACCATCTGACTAAACAACTCTGAAAGCCGATACTCAAAAGGAAAGTAACCGCTAAAGAAACGCGTAAACTGAAAGCTAACTTCCCTTGGCAAACACAAATCCGCATTCAAAGTCGTATTTGTCGCAACCATTACATTCGGAACCACCTCTATTGTATCCCGCTCTTCTTCACACCCATAACTCAATACATTTGTCACAGGATTCGCACTACTACTCAAGTACATAAAGGGCAAGGCATCCAAGCGTATCGGCCCAAACTGAGGCGTAGAAAATACATCTCCCGTCGCAATCTCATACATAATCACATAAGAGGCTTCTAGGCGGATGCTATCTCCTTCTTCAAACAAAAAGCCCGAGGGCAATCCTAAACATCCATTCGCAACTAAGCTTCCAGCTCCTATATCATACAATCGCTCCAACGACAATCCATTACCCGCCTCCGTAAGCACCACATTCGAACAATCATACACCTGCCCAGCACTCACATCCACAATCCTAACCTCAGCACCTAATGCCTGAACCCCTCCAGTCGTCATCAACGTATTATATTGATTATTAGCTATTTTACTCCAAGAACTTCGCACAAAAGCATACGGAAATCCCACCCCTCCTAAGCTATCTTCTATCCTAACAATCCCCTCAAATACTTCGGTCAATGTATCCCCCAATGCCCCTCTATCCACTCGAATTTGGCTAAAGTTCAAGCTCCCACTTGCATCAGGCAAACCATCTCCATTATTATCAGGCAATCCAAAATTCGCCCGCTCAATCGAATACCCCAAAACCTCAACCCCGGTCGAATCTACACAAACGCCACTCGTAGGCGGCAACCCACAATTCAACGTAACCCCAGTCGTACTCGAACAAAGCGTAATCGGACAAATATTCACACATTGATTCGCCGCAACTACCGAAGCATCCACCACAATCCCACTTAAATTCGGACTCAAACTACAATCCAACCCACAATCAAGCGTCACATCAAATGACAATAAACCCACAGATCCCCCCAACGGCAATCCATACGTCACATACACAGTATTACTACTACTATCATAAGCCAATGAATCCGCCAATGCCCCATTCAACATAAAATCATTCGGATCTTCATCCCAACGCAACCGACAAGGCAATGCCAATGACAATGCCAACTCTCCCCCACTAGCATCCGCCAAAATATCCCCATTCACCTGATACGTATACGTCTGCGTATTTCCCGAATTCAAACTCATCCCACTAGGACTCAACGAACCCACAACCTCCGAAATCCCTGCCCCAATATCACTCCCAGACACAGTACTCCCCGCAGGACAATCCCGCCCATACGAATACCCATACGTCCAACCCCCATAGCGTCCCCCACACCCACTCGAACAATAATACATATCCCATTCAATCAACAAACTATCACCCGCTCCCAAAACAGGAAACGAAACCCCAATCTCCTGCTTCAACCCACTAGGCCCCAAACAAGCCAACAGCCCCCCATTCGTAACATCAATCCCATACGAAACCCCCGCCGAATTCCCATTAACCAACAAACTGCTCCCATTAATCCCCCCAATATTCGCCCCTTCCGAAACCACAAACAACAAATCCCGAGCATCCGCATTCCCCACATTCTCTATAAGCATAGATTGCCTCACAGCATTCGTCCCACAAAAACACGAATCCAACTGAAAACTAGGCGTAAACACCAAAGCAGGAGAAAGTGCACTTTGGTTCACATTTACACTCGCACTCAATACATCTTGCTGACAAACCTCACCCCCACAACCCCAAGACACCACCAAATCCGATACCGCTGTATCACACAAAATCACATCTATATATTCAACAATGCTAATGCTCTCCCCCTCCTCAAACAAACTATCTCCATCTCCTATCCCCATAAAATCATTTCCAGACAATAGCACCCGTGCTGTATCCAAAGCATTCCCCATCAACGTCCCTACTCCCACCGAATCCACAAAAATAGAACCCGTATGTGCATCCCATAGCACAAACTCCGTCAAAGGCCCCAAGCGCGTATTCTCCACCACTATCGTACGCACCACTTGATCCCCCAATAACGCCGAACTCACCGAAGGGCTCACCCCACTAATCACCAACCTTGGCGTCTCCACCGAATAAGGCGATCCCAGCACCGAACTACTCCCCCCACTATGCGTCACCGACAAACCATTCTGAAACAAACTCCCGGCATTCAACGCCCCCAACGCATCACAATCCGCAAATACCACTATCGTAAAGGTATCGCTCAAAAATCCCCCCACATCTGCCACCCCAAACACAGGCAAACTCACATCCGAAACATCCACTTCACTCCCCCCAACCACCGAACCCACCTCATACGACACCCCCAGCGGCAAATCAACCGTCACTTCCACACTCCCCCCAACCTGAGCCGAAGTATTCGTCACAATCACCGATAAACTATCGTACCCACACACATAAAGCCCATCAAGCCCCTCCTCAGACAAAACCAAGGTCTGACCCACCAAAAACACAGGAACAACAAGCACAAAACCACAAAATAACAGAAGCTTCCTATACATAGTACATTCTATTTAATGCCAAAACAATCCCCAAGCTGTCTCCCGCGCATCACGCCACATAAATAACCTACCCCCCAATCACAATTTACTCACATTCACATACATAACCCAAACGACTCCCTCCCCATTTCCTATACATCTTTTCCCTATTTTTACTATTATCCCAAATATTTCCTTTCTTTGTTCTATCCTCAATAAATCCTACAAGTATTATGAAACGAACCATCCTCAGCATCCTATTAATATGCTGCGCAATCAGCATCCTCCAAGCACAAAATACACAAACAGCCCTCTATGAAGGCCAATTACAAGAGGTAAAGGAAAACGAACTCCGGATCCTCTCATGGAACATCAAGATGCTCCCACGATTCGTATTCAGTACACACGTAGGACCTGCCAGAAGAGCTCGCCGAATTCTCCAAGAACTCATAGACGACAAAATAGACTTCATCGTATTCCAAGAAGCCTTCGAACCCAAAATCAGAAGAACCCTCAAAAGAAAAATCCACAAACACTACCCATACAGAGTC
>Ga0163110_10000256_pt1 | contig 24293 bp, 19 predicted proteins | sample CRUFie1St17metaG_FD_108703 | JGI IMG/M metagenome (GOLD analysis project Ga0163110, IMG submission 108703) | Marine microbial communities from the Costa Rica Dome - CRUD Field 142mm St17 metaG | ecosystem: Environmental > Aquatic > Marine > Oceanic > Photic zone | place: Costa Rica: the Eastern...
AAACATGCTCCTACGATTGTCGTAGACCAGCTTTTTAGACCTCCACTTAAGATAGAAAATGTAAAACATTATGCTATGCTTGAATCCTTCCAATTAAAAGACATTAAAAAAATATTTAACTTTATTCAACAAAAAGAGTTAATAAGATTTCGACTTAATAAATGGAAAACAATTTTAAGAGAGCATAAGCCTAAAGTTGTGATTGTAGAGGGATTTCCTTTTTGTCGACATCAGTTTGCTTATGAATATTTTTCATATATTAAAATAGCAAAAGAGTCAGGCGCAAAACTTATTTGTTCAGTAAGAGATTATCCATGGGATGAACCACATGAAGCGAGTGTTCAAGACTGGATTGCCACAACTCAAAACTTAGTTTTAAGAAGTTTTTTTGAAAAAGTGTTGGTACATGGTGATGACAAAATATTACCATTAATGGCAGATAGGGTTAGAATAACTAACACAAAAGAACTTATTGACGAAATAAAAGATATGATCGTCTATACAGGTTATGTTTGTGATAAGTCAATACCTAAACATGATACTAAAAATAATCATGTTTATGTAAGTTGTGGATTGAATAAAGAGGAAGTTTTATTAATATTTAAACAAATACTTAAAGTAGCCGAAAAATTTCCAGACTTGCAATTTGTTATGACAATGGCAAATAGTTACATGGAAAAATTAAGTAATGTTAAAAAAGGCAATGTAATACTTACGGATTATATTCCTCAACTTTCTAAAAAGATGGCTAATTGTAAATTATTAATCGCGTATGGAGGCTATAATACAACTATGGAAATTTTGCAAGGAGAGTGTCCTGCTATAATTATACCAAGACAAAATGGTCAAAAAGTTGAACAGTTTGTAAGAGCTTACGCATTTGAACCATTAGATGTTTTTAAAGTATGTAATCCAAATGAACTGCGAACATTACCTAAAATTATAGAGTCAGCAATAAAAGATGAGTCGTTTCCAAAACCTTTTGAATATAGTATGAACGGAGTAGAGAATAGTGCAAAAGAAATCCTCAACCATGTCACTTGATGATTTTAAAGATATGCGAGAAGAGTGGAGAAAGTCTATTGCTGAAGCAGAGATAAAAAGAATACAGTATTTAAAAGGGCAAAATCAATTACATCGCACTTACACACAGATTAAGAAAAATCAATATATAGTTCAAACCTTGATTGATAAAAAATTAAAGTATAGGCTAGATACAGCCAAAAATGTTGTGTTAGTTGGGTGTGGGATGCACCCTTATAGTTTGTTTGACCTTCACCAACAATATCCCCATATTAAATCAGTAGGTGTTGAGATAGTGCCTGAAAGGGCTCAGTTAGCAGAAATATTAATTAAACATTCTCCTGCAAAAGATACCATAACAGTTGTAAACCAAAATGGGTTAGATTATGATTATAGCTGGTTAGATATAGATGATTTAGTTTTTGTGAGTGTTGATGTGGAAGTTGAAAAGAAAATTCAAGAAAAAGTTATTATGACGAGCAAAGCATCAGCGTTTCTTTGCGCGCCTTATCACACGTCGTGGAGAGAGGCGTGGCTTAGTAATACTTGATTTCTTACTTTTCCTTTTTTTACGCCTCTTAACCCCCATACTGCTGACAAAAGAATCGACTTGTGTTATCATTTTTTCGCTTTAACAGTTTTTACGACCTGTGAGTTTGGATTTTTTACTTCTTTGATGGTTCTAGTTTTTTCAGGCAAGGTACGGTAGTACTCGTATGTCTTGCTTTTTACAGCTGAGTCATATTCCTCGATAAGCCCATATCTTGGGTCACCGATCATTTCGAGTTTACCTTCACCTTTTCCCTGTCCAAAAGTATTACGTGCCATAAGTTATCTCTACTTCATGTTTTTGATGACTTTGCCACCCATACCTTTGGTAACATCCTCAGATGCTACTGTGATGTTTCCTTTAATGGAGCCTGAAGCAGGTCCGCCAGTTGTGTAACTAGCAGCCATTGTGCCTGCAGCACCTGGATCCATCATAATTGGAGCTTGATCTACGTAACCTGGAGCAGTTTTCATTCCACCCATTGGTCCGCCTGTAACTCCGCCTGATGATCTATTATCACTTGAACCTGTGAAAGAAGTTCTTTGAGTTCCGCCTTTAGCAGTCTTTGGCATATTTTTAGCATTTTTAATATACTTCATATCCTCTGCACTACCTGGGGCTGTCTTAGTTATCATCGCCATATTATATATCCTCCTTAGGAAATAAGAGCTTTTACAGTTTCAGTATTATTACCAGCGTTGGCTGCCTCTGAGACTGATGCTTTAACTGTTACAGTTGGGCCGCCTCCTGCTGCGATTGATGTGAAGTAGGAGTTTGCGCCTGTAAATGTACAGTGTTCTACAGTTGTAGCTACGTTACTTAACATACCTGTGTCAGTTGCAAATGTACAATATCTGTAAGTTTGACTTCCAGAATTGTTGTGTGCCACTACACCGTATCCTGGTAATACATTATCACCAAAAGTACACTTTTCTGCTATGATTACTGATGCGGCATCAGTTGCTGCAACACCTGCATTTGAATCTAGCACACCAGTTGTTATACCTGCGTTAGCAATTGCTAGTGCAGCTGACCTTGCATTACCGCTTGTACCGTCAAAGATACAATTTTCAAATGTTACTGTTACCGCAGCATTTCCGATAATGGCACCTGGTGAATTTATTTTACAGTTTTTGATAACCACATTTGAACCAGCTGTAATTCCTGATGGAATTGAAAAACCAGTAAATACGATATCTTTAGCATCTCCCATACCAACGATTGTCACATCTGCAACGTTTGTTGTTCTTGGATCTGTGTAAGAACCTGGTAACACTTGAACTACGTCACCTGCGTTTAAGTGATTTGTAGGAATGTGATCAATAGCTTTAAACTGTGCCCCCATATTTAGTTCGGGGCTAACTACATGAGTTTGTTTATTAGACATTTTTATTTCTTACCCTTCTTTTTAAGAATAGCCTGTTGTAAGGCTTTTGGTAACTTTTTCTGCTTAGCAGTTAGTCCGTTCTTGCCATTCCCGTTACCGTTCATTGCCTTCCCGTTTTTCTTGGTGTTACCGTTACCATTTTTCTTTTTAGCCATAAAAGCAGGCATCATCTTGCCTGTTTTAGGATCTTTTTTCATAGGCATCTTTGCCATATCATGTCTCCATTCTCTTAAATAATAGCATTAAAGTCAAAATTTTATTTCTTCTTTTTAGGAAGAGGTTTTCCCGCTGACCTCAGAGCTATTGCTACTGCTTGTTTCCTCTGAGCTTCCTTCCTTGATATCCCCTGTTTTTTCGCTAATGTCGTTATCCCTTTCGAACGTGAACGTGAAGGCTTCTTCATCAGCTCCTTTATGTTTTTCGATATTGTCTTCTGACTCTTCCCTTTTTTCAGCGGCATCTTCTTCTCCCATTGTGACTAACATTTGAGACGGACTTTGAGGCATCGGCTCTTCAGTTGTTTCTGGAGTATCCTCCATCGTATAAACTAAATAGTCTCTATCTGAATTAATGTATGCAGCGGAAACAGCTAACTTGTTTGTCCACCATGTCGGCAAAGGAGCTGCATCATCATTTGGAAGAGCTTTTATTATGTCCTGACAATCTTCCATAATGTTATTACATAATCGTCTTGCAGAAGCCACATCAGTGTGTCCATCTTTTCTAATCATCTTTTTTTCCTTCTTTTAAAGCCAATTGGTTTTGAATACTTTATAGGATAACCTAATTTTCTTTCAGAAATAATATAATTTTCTAATTCTTTAGTAGTAAGTCTACCACCAACAGCGCGTTTTCGCAACCGTTCATTTCTACGAATCTTCGGATTGGGAGGCCTTTTAAACTGAAACTTGCCTACTTTCTTAATAGTTCTGTACTTCATGCATTTGCCGCTTGATTAAGAGCATCAACTCTAACCTTTTCTCCTGTGTCTAAATTTTCCTCAGTTTTTTCTATCGACGAGACTATTTTACCACACTGACTTTTACAAAGTGGAAAAGCTCTTTCGTACCCGTCTAAGAACTTTATCAATTTACTCCAATATTGATAACTTAATATTTTTTCTAATGGTACATTAAAGCCATTAAAAACTTCTTCATAATCTTTTAAATAATAAAACCTATTATTAATTTGGTCATAGTAATGACCACCTGTCCAACAACATCTAAAAACATTACCGTCAGGTGCTACATACCACTTACCCCAGTTATCCCATATACAGTGTATAACTCTTTCAGCTTCTTCATACTTTTTTGTTTTCTTACTGTGTACATACTGACCTGATTTAGGAGCAGAAAAATCTCTCGATGTTTTAACAGTAGAAAAAGTTGTAAACCCTGACTTTTTAGCTAATTCTCTAGCCTCATCTACCTGATGTTTGTTATGCTCAAAAACAATATACTTCCAGTGAACTTGAGCTTTTGTGGTGCTAATAACAGATTTCGCATTATTAAATACATTTTCAAATTTAGTATTTATTCTATAAATATGGTGGGTATCCCACAAACCATCTAAATCAAAATTTATAATATCGTCTTTATTTAAAATATTACCAACGTCAGACCAATAGTCGTGCCCATGTATACCACCATTAGTATGAATTAAAACTCTAGTTCCGTGTGATTTTACATACTCTAATATTTTACGAAAATCTTTATTCATAATAGAGTCGCCAAAGTTGCCATTAAATACTAACCACTCTAAATTGTTTAAGAGATCGCTATAAAACAACTTTTTAAAATCTTCAAAAGTTATGGTGTATCTTTTATCGTTTAAATTTATCCGTAACGGTTTTTGTCTATGACATGCAGGACATTTAGCATTACATCTAAACGTAATCTCTGTTGTCAATTGTCTATATTTTCTCATCTAACTAAATAATGTAAATGTCTGTACAGTTAAACCAGCGGGGATTGATGCTTCTGTTAGTTGAATAGTATTATTAGCATTATGAAATATAAAATCATTATTTGAAGTTCCTGGTACATCTCTTACCTGTTGAACTCCGTCAATCATCACTGATATTACATTATTTAATGCAGTAATATTCTTTCCAATAAAGAAGACGTTTGAAGTGGATGTGCTAGTGTTTACATTGTGATGTGGGGACAGTAATATACCACCACCAGTTAACGCTGCGACATTATCTTGAACAACATTTAAGTTTGCGTTCAATCTTGTAAAAGTAACAAAATCATTGGCAGCTGCTACTCCTACGTTTGCATTTCTTCTACTCTCTAGATCGTTGATTTGTGTTTGAATAGCGCTAGTCACGCCATCTAAATGACCTATCTCTGTTGATGTTACGGCACTTACTTCTATCTTACCACCACTACCAGAAACTACAGCTCTTGATGCTGTAAGATCACTTGTCAAAACACTACTTATTGCTCCTGCAATATTATTAGTTCTTCTTGTCTCTGCACCAGTGAACTGTGTCTGAATTGCTGAAGTTACGCCGTCAAGGTATCCTAATTCAGTCGCTGTAACGTCACTTACAACTATTTTTCCACTGCCGTCTGAAGCTAAAGCCCTTGAGGCAGTTAAGTTAGTATCGTTTACTGTTGAGATAGCGCCATCAACGTTTGATGAAATTAAATCATTTAAAGTAGCACCGTTTTGAGTAATCGCTGTAGATACTAATGATGCTGAGGTGACTATTCCTACATCTAGATTTGAAGCAGTAACGGGTGATAAAAGAGTATTTGATGAGGGATCTTTTGTGTCACTAAGTTTAAATGTACTTGCACTCTCATCATAAAAGAAAGCAGCGTTACCTTCATTACCTCTGTTAAACAACAAACCAACATCTGCAGCAGGAGCTCCCGTTGCAGAGTTTGCTAACATTAACATTCTGTCTTGGACAACCATGTTAACAGAGTTTGCTGTAGTGGTATCACCGTTAATAATTAAATTACCAGTGATAACAACATCATCGGTAAATGTTGCGCTAACTAAGTTAGCAGCTCGTCTTGCCTCAAGTGCGTTTATCTGTGTCTGAATAGCGCTTGAAACACCATCTAAATGACCAATCTCCGTGGCGGTTACAGCGCTGACTCCAACTTTACCAGCACCTGTTGATATTAGTGCTCTGTCAGCTGTTAAATCAGCGGTGGTAATAGTTGATACAGCTCCAGCTATGTTATTGACTCTTCTTGTCTCAATACCGTTTATATTCACTAAACCTGCTGCTGAGTTATCAGAACGTCTTTTTTCTAACGAGTCTATTTGAAGTTGAACATCGGAATTAGCATTTAATATAAAAGCTAAATTAGCAGAGGGAACTGTGGATACACTAATTTTACCTGCACCATCAGAGACTAAAGCCCTTGAAGCAGTTAAGTTACCAGCTGTTACAGTGCTTATTGCACCTGCAATGTTAGCTACACGTCTAGCTTCAATAGCCGTTTGTTCAGTAACATTAGATACTCGCCTACTCTCAATTGCGTCTGCATTTGCATCTAGAACATTGAGGTTTGCATTGATTCTTGTTTCAAGTGAGGTAACACTAGCATCAGCATCAAGTTTAGCAGCAGTTATGGCACCATCAGCTATATGCCTAGTTATTATAGTATTATTAGCTAACTTATCAGCATCAATTGCACTGTCTGATATAACGGTTTTGGTAACTCGTGTAAGAGCCATCTCTTACTCCTTTTTGTCTGCGTCCTTGTCCTCATCGTCAAGTTCTGCAAAAAATTCTTCAAGAAAATCCCTTTTTTCAAGTGGCTTTTCTTCTTCGTCAAAAAACTCTTTTATAAAGTCTTCAACTTGTTCGTCAACTGATGGTGGAGCGTTCAGATAATCAAACTCATTATTGATGCAAGCTCTATCAATCAATTTTACTAAATACTCTTGATCAGCCTCAGATAATAGTTCAACTTTACCGTCTAACCACTGTTTCTCAGTGTGAGGTAATCGTGTTCCCATTTGCTCATAGTATACACTAATTATATCCCCAGCGACCATTTCTTTTACTTTAGGTTCCACTTCGCCTATCTTATCCAAGTCAAAAGACTTAATTATCAGTGGACCCTTTCCCTCTTTACTGATTTCTCTAAACTCACAAAAAACTTTGTCAGCGTGTAGTTCATCAATAGATATTTTTTTGTATGACATGTTTCCTCCTATGTCTTAATTAAAAAGTTTACACCACAAGACGCTAACTGTAAATCTAGTGCTGGTACTGTAGCGGTTATATTTAGTGCTGTTATTGCCGTTCCAGAGGTATCTTTTGTTCCCAACGCAGCAGGAGTCGAACTGGAATGGTTAACTGTTGCAGATGCTCCAGTGGTTGTTAACACAGGCACAGAAGCACTACCTGTAATTACCTTTGACGACGTAAAACTTCTTGAAACTGTTGACCCTTTACCAGTAGGTAATCTATCTCTAAAATCTGGCACATTAAAAGTAGAAGATCCATCTCCCGTTCCATAAGCGGTACCTAACGCATCAAAAAGAGCCGCAAAATCTGTTCTATCAACTGCCTGACCGTTACATAAAAGATATCCGCCAGGTATTGCACTATCAGCGCCTGCCCACATTATAATTGTCCCCGCAGGACACAATGGAGCTACGTCTGCATGAGGAGCTACTGTAGCACCAGTAGTAGGTGAGAAAGATTTTGTGGCAACTGATATAGTTCCTACTGCTAAGTTACCATATGTTTTACCATCTTGAGTTAAAACATTTAAACCATCTTTACCTGCTGCAGATTTTGCAGTTGTAGTGCTTCCATAATGAACAATTGCTGTGTTAGCTGTGTTTATTGTTCCAAACGCGATAGCAGTTGGATTTGCAGCTATTGCAGATACTCTAATTTGTGCATTTGCGCCAGCTAACCCCTTTGAAGCATCAAATGCAAAGTTTAATCTATCACCTGTTATACCAGACGTTTTAGTTACTCCAGGAGTCGTATGATGTAAATCAACCATTGTGTTAGATATAGAACCATTTGTTGGTGGTATACCCACATCAATTAAGTCACTTGCAGAAGTACCGTTTGACAACTTCATATACAAGCGTCCATTTGAAGTTGTAGCTCCGCCAGCAGCACTAACAGTGGATATCAATTCACCAACCTCGTAGTGTTGCATTTTATTCATCAACCCAGCAATACCGCCCTCGGCTATTTGTGTTGAGATACCGACACGAGTGAAGTTTCCGCCAACTGGAGCTGTTTTAAAGTTTACGGAATCGTTAATATAGAGTGCGGTTACTAATGTATTAGAGTGCCTATACAACATACCATTCTCAATACCTGTTGCAGCACCGTCTCTTGTAATGTTTCCACTTGTTAGACTTGGAGCAGAACTATTAGTACCATCTCCAGCAAAATTTGTCAGAAGGGATCTTAAAGAGTTGTTAAACTGAGTACGTGCAGTAGCGAGGGTAGTCGCTGCAGTGGGTTCAACAAAGGTATTTGAATCAATTAAAGCCATGTATTATACTCCTGACGCTGATACTGACACTTGTAAACTTCCAGCGGGTAAAGCCGCGTGGTTCACTAAACTGCCAGCTTGAATATCAAACACTTTAAAAGCTACGTGTGAATTAGTGGTCTCGACTGTTAAACAAACTTGAGCGGTAGCTGTGTTTATTGGTGTTAATGTTACAGCTGGCGTAAGACCAAAGTTTGCAGTTTCAAAGCTCACAAACTTAATAGTATTATCAAACGTGGCAGTATTTGTAAATGTCGTTTGATCTTTTTCTATAGTAACTCTAAATTTATCTAATGTAAAGTCAAATTCATTTGGGTTTGTGTTAGTGACCACAAATTTTATTTGATAGAATCTAAAACTCCTTGAACCAACCTCATAAGGAAGAAAACCCTCATTTATTGCAAATGAATCAAATGAAGCAACATTAACATTACTATTACTGTGTACTCCCTCACCACTTACAATCTCAGATTCAGTTCTTGTAGTAAATAAAGTCTCTGGGTCAACACTGCTAGTTCTTAAAAATGTTTCAGTTGAAACTGCAGTACCTGATCCAGCAAAAGTAGTGGTTGGTACATCCTTAAATTGCTTTAAGTTAACTAACTTATAATTATTTACTCCACCATTTGCAGTTGTTACGTTAGCAAAGTTATTTCCTCCTGTTGAACTACCATCAGCCTTAAATGTCTCTGCTAACTCTATTCTGTCTGCAGCAAGCACTCTATGAATTAACGCCATTGCATTCGCGTTTGCAAAGTCACCTCTATCAGTAACTCCGCCGCTTGTATAAGTGGTAAAACCACCTGAGTTGAGCGGGGTACTCGCTCCAGAATTTTCGTATAGCTCTGCAGTAGTATTTGAAGTGTATTTTGCAAACAATTCTCTATTATTTATTTCAGTCATGCCACCAACATCATGAATTATTATTCTAGTGGTCGTACTAACTCTTGCAGCTGTTCCCCCTGAGGTGTAGGTTCCAAAACCTGAACTGTCTGTGCCAGATAATTGAAAAGTATCATCAGTTTTATTAGCAACTGTTTTGGTAGTTCCATTTAATTGTGTCATGCCTTCAACATTTAAAATCAAAACTTGATCTCCGTTTGAAAATCCATGACTAGCTGCAGTCACAACTGCAGGATTAGCTTTTGTAATCGCTGATATTGCTGTAGTAACTGTCAGTCCATGATCCTGTGATGTTGTGATCACCGCAGGGCTTGCCTTTGTTATACCGCTTATAGTTTTTACATTGCCTGTATACTGTCCTGGATTAATAATTGCATACACATTTTGAGAAGTCTCATTATCAACTAAAGTTTGATTTTGCTCATTAAAAGAAACACTGAAACTACTTCCGTCTGGAAAAGCTGTATTACTAAATCCTAATACAGTTCCTATACCACCAAAGTTAGTATCTCTAAATTCATCATCTTGAGGAGTTCCAGTTTGAGCCTCTGTTGCTGCACCTGAATATATATCTTCCTGAAAATCTCTGAATGTACTTTTAGTAACTTGCGTGCCACTTATCTCAGCACCTATTGATGCTGTAATTACCCCGCCCATATCACGAATAGGAGTTATATAAGTAGCTGATGCTCCCTCAGCTGTAATATCTGACGGTGAGGATGCCGCATCATAAGTCCAGCCAGATGCAGATGCGTTGGCATTGTCAGCCGGGGTTGATTGAATATTTGCAGGATCTGTTCCAGGAAAGTGTGCAACATTATTACCACCTTGGTTAGTAGCATTAAAACTTACAAAGGCAACTTCAGTAGAATTATCTGGAGCTATTCCAGAGATAGGCACAGTTGGAGAATCAGTGTTAAAAACTTTGAACACAGTTTTCCCGCCTGGTCGAAAAGTTGTTAAATTAGTAACAACAACAGAATCACTTAAGTTTCCTGATGTATCTCTAGTTTTTGCGAGATATGAGAAAGAACCAAAAACATCGATTGGGTGAGATTTTCTTGATACACCAGCAGCGACTGTTAGAAAATCCTCCGCATTATTAAAATTTTCCTCTGTTGCTGCGACAATACCTGGATTTCTTCTAATTACAACCTCTTTTAAATCTAAATCTACTAAATCAAGACTTTGTGTTCTCGGATAGTTCCAAAACAAGGTTAGTTGTTCTGCAGATTGACCAGCACCAAGATTAGTAATATTTTTAGGTTTTGAAGTTTTACCTACAATATCTTTTGTTTGTTGTCTTACTATCCCTCTTAAGTTTTTATTAAGCGGTGTTACTTGTACGGTCATCCTAATAACTGACGGTTGACTTCCTCTATCAATATTGTTTATTACGTGCGTAATGTTACCAGTATCATCAACCTGATTTGCTGGTATTTTCACAGTAGAAAAAGTTCCAATGTCAACAATATCTTGCGCTAAAAAACTACCATCTGGCTCAGGAAAATTTTGAACTCTCTCAAACTTATATGATAGTTCATAATCTGTTACCTCTTGACCAGTGATGTGTGGAAACGTTATAATTGCTCTAACAGCCACTCCACCAACTTGTTGTATGTATAATGATTCACCAATAGTAATTGAAGAAACCTTACGTATCGGTAGCTCTTCCACAGTAACAGTCTTAGTCACAGAGGGACTGAACCTGCCAGTAATATTTCTATTTCTTGCCTTGAGCGATGTTGTTCCGATAGGTATATCTCTTAATATCCTATCTTTAGCTAAAAATGTTTTTTCAAATTCACCACCTACCAAGAGTTGATAAATACCTGTATTAGCTAATCTAAAGTTTCCTGGAAAAGTACCAGAATCATATACAACGTTAAATGTTTTATTTGCTACACTTATATCTGCAATAGAACCAACAGGGTTTGTAGCTAAATTTACTAAAGTAACCCCTGATAAGTTAGCTTTAGGAGTTGTTGCCAACTCAACTTGGAAAATATTATTTTGTGACATGGTCACATTATATGTTGGGCTCGCTGTATCATATGAAGTGTTTGAAACTACAAATACATTTCCAGTTGAAAACTGAATATTATCGCCAATTTCAATAGCAGGCACCGTATAATGATCAATCTCCACCCTTATTGTGGAATCATCAGCATCTGTTACAACACTAATAGTGGCTGGTTGAGTGCTTTTATTTAAAGTGAAAGTTGTTGTTTCGATGTTATCTAAAAACACTTTAACAAAGTTTTCGTGCACTGGTTTTATTTGTAAAGGCTCAACATGAGTTGATGAAGGTGTAACAGTGTTTTTTTGTACAAAAGTAAATTCGCTACCACCTACAAAAAAGTTTGCTCGTTCATTAAAAAATCTATTATCTAATAGTTGAAAAACTTCAATATAAAAAGGAGGTGTTGGTAATTTACTTAGTAAAGCCGCTGATCCTAATATATCAGAATCATTGTCTATATAAATATGATTATTTGGGCCGTCAGCTAATCTAATATTTGCTGAGACTGCTGTTACTGAGGGTCCTGAGGCGACAAAATTTCTCGCACCTCCAGTTTGTGTTACCGATATAGGCACAGTTACAGCATCGTGACCTTTTAATGACCCAAACACTCCTGCGGGATCTCCATCATTAACCTCTAATAAAGGCGTAGGATCGTTAAAATGCACTTGTCCTCCAGAGGCATAAGCTGTAAAACCTGAAGTACCATCTCTACCAGTGGTAAGGGCTTCATCAGTGAATAAGTCAAATGTCGTGTCAGTTATCCGTTTTGCAAAACTTGTAACGCCGTTAAGTTGTGTAGTGCCTGTAATAACGTTTGTAGTGATTTGTCTACCATTAACTAATCCGTGTGCTGCACTAGTAGTAATTCTTATAGGGTTATTAAGTGCAATCCCAGTTATAGTTCTAACTCTTGCTTCTAAAAAATTAAAATCATGTAGAACGTTCATTCCTTCGACAACCAACTTTAAGTTTGATGAGTCAGCTAACGTAGTATCGGCAAAGGCAGCAACAGAAACTGCATTACAAAGTAACCTTACTTTACCTGTTAAACTATCAAATCCGTTTTTACCAGCTATCGTTGCAGGGTTATCCCCATCAGTAAGAGCATTAATATTAGCAGCATTAAACTTAAGTTTGCCTGGGGTAAATCCGCCAGCTTCATTTGGAATTGCATTAGCAACTAGTTGGGACTCATCAGGTAGTGACACAAAATACTCTGTCTCAAAATTTAATCCATAGTTTAAATCTTCAGAGAAATTTTCAACAATTAAATCCACTCTTACGGATCCGTCTTGTTCTCTAGTAGGCACTGTTCTAAGATTAAAAACTGGAGCAGGTGGAGCTATCAAGGGTGATTTTGTATCTAAATATGCAGTAGGGGTATAATCAATGAACGTATCAGAGTCTACATAAACATTAGATACATATTCAATTGCTGATACACTGACTTCTTCTGTTTCTGGCTCTCTACCGATTGAAGTAATTTTAAATAGTTTATCAGTTTGAGCTTGATAAATATTAGGACTTTCGTATTGAGTATTCCACTCTCCTAAAGACCATAAGTCACCTCTTTTTGGTAAGTTATTGGCTGTAAAAGCATCAAAAGCGCTTAATGTTTTTGTTATTGGATCGTATCTTCTTCTAAGTCTAACTTCTATCAAATCAGCACCAGCGCTAACATTACCTGTACTGAGCACTGCAAACTTACCAGTACCTTCACCTCTACCAGACCCTACATCAACAGTATATAAGTCAATTCTTTCTGAATCAAGTTGAATTACTCTAAGTGCTAAAGGATGGGTGTTAGCAGTGAAAACAGAACTTGTAATAGAAGGCACAGTAAAGTGCTCTAACATTAAATTGGCATGCCCTGATGTAGTATTTGAATCCCTTGCTAGTTTACCCCCGTATCCAAACGCAATCCCTATCTGTCGTTGGGCTATAGATATAACATCTCCTGGTGCTAGCATTAGCGCATCTAAACCAGTTATAAAATCAATTTTTCTTCTTAAGTACTTTGCAGCTGCAATGTGATATTGTGCATAACGTAAAGCTTGAGAGCGCCTGGTTACTCCAAACAAATCCAAAGATGCGATATTTTCAATGACACTTCTGTCTGTTCCATCATTTGCGTCAGTTGTATCAATTCTGACTGTCTCACGTTTATAGTGGTTTGTAGGATCGATGTACGACACATCAACCCCTGTAAACATTTCACTTTCTTTTATACCTGAAATATTAACACTGCCCTCTTTTATATTACTTTCATTAAATACTGCCACAGGTAACTCGTCAGGTAAATCAACAGCTAAGGTAATTTTACCCCCTGCGTATACTAAAGCACCCCTAATAGAAGCTGCTATTTGATTTAGTAAGTCTAAAGCCTGTCCTTGATCCTGGATTATACCATCAAAAGTGAATCTTCTCTCTTTAATCTTTGTTCCCTCTGGAATACCTATCAAAGCTTCTCTTACTGTCGTAAATTGCCCTCTTGGTTTGTGTCTAAATGTTCCATCAGCTATTCCGTCAACCCCTATAAATTGTCCTGTTACATCGTCACAAGCATCACAATATTTTGCCACCCTATAAAATTTAAATCTATCAACATTTGCTTCAGCTATACCTAATCCATAAGTCTTATTTGTTAATAAATCATACATAATCCACACAGGGTTTTGTGTCCATGAATACACAAAATTCCCATCCCAGTTACCAACGTAAATCTGTGGATTAGCTCCCGATAAAACAGTACCAGGCCCTGTTTTTTGTAAAGTGTAACCTCCCGCATATCCAAATGTTCCTGTCTCTGGTAATTCTAACTCTCTCCAGTCAATTTCAAAATTTCTTTGTGCGTCATCTGTTGTTCTAATAGACGTTATGGGTTGATTATAATTTGTAGGAACTTTTACCAATAAGCCTTTAACTAAGGAGGTAAAATTAGGAACACCGCCTGTGTGCTCAGAAAAAGCTTTCATTGCATAACCAATAGTAGCTGTTCTAGGATATGCCTGCGGGGAATTTTGTATTTCAAACCATCCTATGCTTTGCACTGTTTCTTGGACTTTAGAACTATCGCTATCATCAGAAGTTTTCTCAATGGTAAACTTATAACCATCAGTGCTCTTCTCAGCGTCAGGAATAAGCACAATTATTGTAAATTTAAAAGGTGTATTTGTTTTACCTGTTATTGTTTGTTCTTTTTCAACTAAAATGTCGGTGCCTGTGTGATCAAATACTGTGACTTTTACACTAAGGCTTCTTTTTACAATATCTCCATTACTTTTTGACTCTTGTAATCCTCCAATTACAAAAACAAATTTTATTGAATCCCAATCTTTAGCACTAGTTGATTGTAATAATATACGCGATCTAGGAACACCTGATACATTTCCTTTTTTAAGTGTTACAGGAGAGGAGAAATTCTGTGGCACCACTGTTTGTTCTCCAAAAACTGGTAATGGAGCTTGAGTGGTAGTGCCTGTGTTAACTTCAGTGCGAAAAAACTCTCCATTTTCTTGACCATCACCGTCAAGATTAATCATGTCATCGATATTTCCATCATTAATTTCAATATCTTGAGGCCCATTAGGGTTTACCCTAAAAATCGGGCCTTCTCCTAAAGATGATGTTACAAATAAGATGTCAGTAGAAAATAAGTCATTAGGATCTTCTTTTCCTCCGCCACTTCCGCCTTTTCCTCCACCTTTGTTATGAACTCTAATATCATCAGCTATATAAGTTTGAGTTTCTGGAACAGTAAATGTATAAACTGGTTGATTTTCTACTTGAGTAATTTTTTTAATGGTTGAAGGCGTTCCACTCTCAAGAACAATTTCGTCACCCACTTCAAATTCTTGTATTTCTTTGAATAAGCCATCTGAACCTATTACCCAATGATTAGGGGTAACATTTAGTACACCTCTTTGATGTTCTACTTTTAATACGGCATCATCTTCATGGTAAAAAGTTTCTGTAACGCTTGCAGGACCCAACTGACCAAATTTCTTAAATCCCAAAACTATGTCAGTTGTGTCAATATGCTCAATAGGTTTTTTTGTCCCATCAGCCATGGTAATAAGGGTGCCTGCAGGAAAACAACCTCCTTTAGAACCATAAATATTTGGAACCTCTCTACCTTGATAATGTACATATTTACGATTAAGCATCTTTGAACTGCTCACTTACTTTTATAACATCTTCTTTACCGTGCTGAGTAGTATCTAAATATCCAGAGATAAATTGTCCAGCAACTCTAGTTTGTCCATACACTAACGCTATAGGTGTTCCACCTTGAGTGGTGTTTTGTAAACTACCAAACATATCGCTACCTCTAGTTGAACTATCAACCTGTTCTTGTGGTTTTGGTTTAGAGGTAAATAAACTTGTAACTAAACTCATAGCTAAATTACCGATTATAGAACGCGCAAAAGATGCTCCTAAACCTGAACCGCCTAAACTACCACTAAACATTGAACTAAATCCTGCACCCATTTTAGTAAGACCTGCAGAATAAACAGAGCCAAAACCAGCGGACATGCTTGCACCACTTGCTAAGCCTACGGCAAAAGGAGCCACCACTGCCACTGCTATCAATAATAAAAACCCTCTTTTACCACCGCCTCCAGAGATATAAGGGACAACATAAACAGTATCTCCTGGCTTAAGTTGTTTAAATTCAAAATCCTCAGTAGAGATTACATTAAAATCACCGTCTACTAAACTATAACTTTCATCAACTTGACTTGTTCTGATTTTACTATCATACTCATTAAATTTTCTTTGTGTGTTGCACAGATAAGGAGCAATATCGCGAGCATTAGTTATGTCCACTTTATAATTTGGGCTATCAGTCAAATGACGTAATGTTGAATGTATAACTAGGTTAATCAAGGTGCTTTCTCTGAAACTTATCAAATTTTAGTGCGTCAATTTCTTTATCTTGCCAATAAATATAAAATTTTTTCCCAAATCCTACAATAAATTTATATTGCGAAAATCCTGCTGCATGCTTATCGTCTCTACTAGGAATTGGCTGATCTTCACCTGGATGTGAGTGAAAAATACCCCATATTTGTTCATCATATTTTACTAAAATGCCAGGATCTAAGATAAAACTTATCTTGGGCTGTAAACTTTTATTCTCAGCACGAACATAAGAGAAGTCTTTTAATATTACACCACAACATTCTCGTGGGTATTCTAGCTGGGCATGTTTACCCATATCGTCAACTAACTTGTCAAACCTGTCCATCTATAAACTCCTGTTGTATATTGTTGATAATAACTTCCATAAGGTGAAACCCAACTTGTATGATCAACCATCGCATGTAATATCCTATTAGTGTCCACGTATAAAGCACAGTGGTTACTTATGAGTGTTGAACCTATGCTCATAACAATAACGTCAAAAACTTTAGGAGCATCATCTACTTTTTTAAATATGTGTGAAAACTTTTTAAAACCATCTTCGTATAATGACTGAGTTGTTTTGTTGTACCAGTTATCGTCAACTATGTTACAAAAATCAATAGTTCTTTGTTTTATATCAATGTTACGATGATCTCTGTAAATATACATACAGAGATTCCAACAATCTATCCCAGTTTTAGGATCGTCACCAAGATGTAAGAAAGGAAGGCCTGTGTATTTGTTATACCACTTGTCTGTAGATTGCATGTATTCTATCACTCCAATAATTATCAATATTCGTAATCATAGAGCGACCACCTTCTTCTAAATGAAACATTCTCATATGGTGGATATACATTCCAAAGTGGATTGGGTTATCGCCCCTCAACGATCTAAATACTATTACATCATAATTTTCAGCATCTGTCAATGTAACTTTTTTCGCACATGATTTAGCCCACTTATCAATATTAGAGAGACTTATTTGTTTCATCCATTTTCTTGTTGTAATGTTTTTATTTTCGTTTTTTATCGTTCTAAACAGATTGTCAAAAACATTACTTTTTAACTCTTGTTTATAAAAATGAGCTAAAATAGTTATACAATTTATATCCCCATAATGATGGGTGAGTCCTAAATAATTTATTATATTTTTTGATACCATTCTGCATACTCTGGAAATACTTGTGTAAAGTCTTCATTCCTACTTGCGTCTAGTTTGTCATTAAAACTTTTTAATTGTGGTAGTAAGTGAGAATCATCTCTTGCGTTCATATGTCTTAAACTATCAAATATTGTGCCCAGTTCATTTGGTCCCATATAATGACGTGCGTTACTTAAAAATGTTTTATACTTAGCTGCTACCCACTGTTTCGCTTGGCTTGGGAGCACTTTTGTTGACATAAACTCAGGGCTTATCAAATTTGTTATATGAAAGGTTAGTCCTTGTTTCTTTAACCATTTAAAAAATTCAGGGCCACTACCGATGCTATATATGCTTGAGGTAACACTAACACAAACAATTTTTTCACGAAATACTTTTACATTTTCTTCAAAGGTATCCCAGCTAAATCCTTTTCTACTGTACTCACATTGTTCCTTATAACCCTCTGCACTAGGCCAAAGGTTGACAGTCTTAAACTTACCCCAAATATCTAAAAGATCATAGTCTTTATATTTTCGATAAGATAAATTTGAGTTATACTGTAGTTCAACATTTGTATTACCATTATCTAATAAAAACTTTAACATTTTATAGTGACCATCTTGCACAAAAGGTTCGCCACCTGCAAAGTATATTACCTGTATATACTTTACAATTTTTTTCATGTCTTTCCAAAAATCTTCATTATGAGTCCAGGGATCGACTCCAGGTCTTTTTTGTTCTTTAGAGGTAAAAGCAGCTAGGTGCTTTTCCTTAAACCAAGAAGTGGAAATCTCAGGACCACACATTCGACATCTAAAGTTACAAGTGTTACCAAACCTAAAATCTAAATAAATCGGAGGATGTTTAACTTCCCCGTCGGGGGATGTTTTATTTTGTATCCAGGCTAGATGTTCATATTTAGTATTAACTCTAGTTCGATGACTACTTTGCCCGTTGCGTTCTATCTGATAACATACATGTTCACATTGAGGAGGTATAACATCATTTAAAAAATCTTTTCTTACTTTATTGTAGCCAGAATTATGCCACACAGATAACGGATTTTGTTGAGCGTTTCCATAATTTGCGCCAATAAAACTTCCATCCGGTTGTGTCTCTTTAAAATTATCAGTATGACAACAAAGTTTATAGTCACCATGTAGGTTGCCGAACATGTGAATCCATGGAAGTATGCACCCTTTAATCATTGTCTTGGAATAGTTCTACCTGTTGCAGGGAAACCGCCAAAGTGAATTTGGTTGTTCCTTAATTGACATGCTTTTAATGACTTACCACAAACATCAAGCGCAGCCGTTACTTCTTCATTAGCCGCGTTAAAGCCTTTATCAGGTGCTGAAAGTTGTGGATTAAAAGTGCCTGGTATGGCTCCCCCATCTACACCAGGATATTGACACTCTGGGCCTTTGTATACCCATTGACATGTGTTCTTGTAATATTTTCTTTTTGGTACCGCTAATCTAAAATACTGTAACCATGAAATTAATCCAAACCTAGCAACGTTTTGATCTAAACTTTCTAAGTTATCAATCTTAAAAATATCTTCTACATACGCTTCAGTATCAGCTTGTGGATTAACAATATATATGTTATCTCCTACACTTGTATTTGCGTCTAAAGAGTTGGATAATATTAAAAATCTATTTTCTTCAATTCTTCTTATAGTTCCCTCTGTTGTGCCGTGCTCGGCTATGACATTATCTCCCACTCTGTATGCTAACGCACTTAGTACTTCTACAACATTAGAACTGACATATCTAGCAGAGCTATACTCAGGCCAAAAATCTAAAAATTTAGCAAAAGTTGTCTTTACCTCGACCACTCCACCTAATAAATCTCGAGTATCCTGTTTTTGCTCTTGCCATACGTCTGTAGGATTATCACCGCCTGTATCTATAGATTCACTGTAAGTCCAAGAAGCGTTTGCTGTGCCATACCTACCCACTACGTCTGCACTATAACTTAAACCATTAGCTCTAGCTCTAGTTAAAGTATCAAAAGCCTCATCGCCTTCAGAACCTACATCTGATGGATTTGCATTTACAGTTCTAGGATCTATACCATGAACAAATTCATCGTTTACTAGTGCAACAACAGAATTTGATATATTGTTTCCTGTTAAAAAAGGGTTCTCAACAAAAGTACTTATAATATTGTCAAAGTTTGATATGGAGATTGTAACTTCATTTATTTTACCATCACTACCAGTTTCAACGGTTGTAAAATCAACTGGGTACGGGATATATTTTCTATCGTCATATTCTACTCTATACACTGTATCACTCTGTGTATCTCCTACGATCTCAGCAAATCTATATGGAACATCGGTTGGCCAAGCTCTGCCTGCTCCTTGTTCACTAGGGTTACCATTAGGGTTTGGTGGATACCATTCTCCTGGGTAATAAATTGAGTAAAGTCTTACGACAGGGTCTTGAACGAATGCGTTTTTCTCAGCTATAAAAGGAGAATTTGCAATGGCAGAGATGCTTGTAGATGCAAGAATAGAGTCACTAGAAATGGTGTTTGCTACAAAGAAAGGTATTTTATCTATTTGGGTAACAGTTCCCGCACTAGTATATGTAGAAAAATCGGTAGTGTCTGTATTTAGAAGCTCAAAAGTATCAGTTGTTTTGTTTGCAACCTTATACCTATTTCCATTAACTTGTGTCATCCCTACAACACCAGTTATTTGAATAGTATCACCGTTATCAAAACCATGACTAGCTGCAGTGACTACGCCTGGATCAGCTTTTGTAATCGCAGTTATTGTTTTTGTACTAACGATTACCTCAGAAGTGTTTATCTCTCCGTTTGATGTTCCAGCTAAGTTAGTCATAATGAAAACATTATCTGTAATTGTCTCACCGACAGAGAACTCCTGTTGAGTGTTATCTATTTTTACTTTTAATTGATTAAGGGTTGAATTAACATTTGCAATAACACCAATTGTTTTTGATGTCACACCTACTATACTATTACCTGATACAAAACCGGAGGCACTTGCAACATTAAGTATTCTATCATAGGTTCTTACACTAGGCATTAGTCAAATACCTCTTTCAAAGTAAAGTTTACAGTGAAAAAGTTATCTCTTAAATTACTTGTAGCTGATAAAACATTTCTAATTTGTAAATTATTTTCAAATCTTACTGTGGCAGTACCACTCTCATTTATGTGTCCTAAATCAAAAGTAAAAGATTCAAAATTTCCACTTCTAGCTACATAAAAATCGTCTATAGCTTTTTTTGCTATTCCATGCAAATTTGTGTAAGTTAGTTGAAAAGTTCGTTTAGATCTTCTGCTTCTCAATCTTCTTTTTTCATAACCTGCTTGACTTTCAAACACGACTGTATCAAAAGCTCTATCAATTTGATGACCTCTATCAGGTTTTCTATCTGCCATTGAATTGAATCTGTCATCTCTTTCAACAGTGCCTTGAAAAACTCTTAATTCTAAAGTGTCACCAGGATCAACTGACCCCAATGCTCCACCCCCAAGTTTTGTAGGTGCAGTTAACATTGGTTGTATCATGTCTGTTCTATATTTAGTGCTTTTAGAAAATCTTAGTGCATCTACTTTACCATTGAAAAATTCAGCATGTGTGCCTGGACCTGCTGCACCAGTGTTGAATACACCAATTTTAGTATTACCTGTAAAAACGTTTGCATAATTTACCGCTGTAAGTTGAGCTTGTTTTGCATTGTTTACATATAAACTAATGCTACTGTTTGCATAGTCAGCAGATACAGCAACATGAAAAAACTTTGATGTGACTATAGCTGTTGCATTAGAATAAAGCTCAGTAACAGTAGGAGTGGCCGCTGATGGGTGTTTTACACTTGAAACAAAACCAAATTTAGCATTTGCTACTGATCTGAGTACAAAATAGTTACTAGCATCTTGATATCTGGCAAAAATAGTACCATTAGCTGATACTGTATCAGGTTGCGCAAAACACTCTAAAGTAAAAGGTTGAGCGCCTCCAGGCTCTAAAAGAGTTGAACTGCCATAATCTAGAAAATGGCTGGTGCCATTTAAGTCTAAAGATTTTGATCCAAATGCAGCAGTTGAGCTGTATACTTTTGCGGCACTGTTAATATCTGTAAAACCATTGTCACTTTCGTCTGTAGCATTACTACTATCAAAATTTAATAATAACTGTGTCGCATTATCGCCTATGTCAATTCCTTGAGTTCCGTATACTGAGCTTGGAAAGGTAAAAGAGCTAGGACTTTGAAGAACACCTGATAAAAATACTAGTATGTTGTTTGCATCAGTAGCCGTGCTACCTACGGGTAATGCAAAAGATTCAGTATTAGAATTAATCAAAAAGGTATTACTATTAACAATTGTTGCTGAGGTGTTACTATATGTAGCACTCCCTGTAAGTTCAAATTTTCTGTTAAATTTAAAACGGGTAGGTAAACTTAGCACTCTTAGGGTAAGATTGCTTGATGGATTGGGAGCACTTGCAAAAGTTACAGTGATTCCATTGTTTGAAAGAGTGGTTGAAGTAGTAGGCTGAGCTGCACCATCAACAACAGCTAACACTTCAGCTATGGAAGTTGCTGCAGTTGGTAAATTAAATTCTGTTTTGCCGCTCGCATCACTGCTACTTATTATTGACTCTCCAACGGAAGCAAACTCAAATACATTAGCGGTGGCGTCATCAGGATATGTAGCCATTATGCACTTCCTCCACCACGTAATGATTTTCTAATTGGTCCATTATTTCTTAAATCTCTTGTCACTACATCAATCACAATCTTATCAACATCAAATCTAGGCTTAGCGTCTGTTGCCTCTTGAGGAGTTCCCTCATTGTTAATATTAACACTAATTGGTGGCATACCACCAGAATTCATTTGTTGCATGGCGGGTAGTCCAGCTGCATTTACAGCACCACGGCTCATCACAAATTCACCTGGTTCTAATAAAGCAGGAACACGGTCACGAGGTGATCCACCCATGCTTCCTCCTGCTGCCATACTTCTAACACCTGGAATAAGACCGCCAGATGCGACATATACTCCAGAACCTGTAGCGCCTCCAAAAAAACTAGCTGCTGAGGAAGCACTACTCATGGTAGACGCTTGGGCAATGGTGCTGCCACTGAATAGCTTACTAAGAAAATCAGTAGCTCCACCACCACCTCCAGAACCAGTAAAACCTTTAAATATATTTGTAACAGTATCTCCTAAACTTCCAAAGGCATCTCCAGCTTTATTAGCAAATCCTGTAATCATATCCCCTAAATTCAAATTAGTTTTTTCAATTTCATTTTGTAAACCTACATATTCATTCTTAGCCTTTGAAGGATCAAGTCCAAGCTTTTTAAATAAATCCTCTGAGCTTTGTGTGGTTCCTAAACTAACAGGTACTCTGCCATTTTCTAGTACAACTTGATCTATTCCCTTTTGTTGTTCCAAATTAAAAAGTCCTCCAATAGCTTCATCAATAAAATTATTCATAGGCTCAATTAAGGTGCGCTCTAACACTTTAACTCTTATGCCTTCCATAATTCCTCCAAGCATATCTTTAAAACCTTGCTTAAAGTTTTCAGTTGTTAATGTTCCTTCAGCTATTGCTTTAAATAAATCCTGTATACTTCCACCTATCTGATTTTTCAATACTCCAGAGATATCATTAGCAAGATTTCTAATTAGATTTTGCTCTCGCTCTAACGCTTCAAATCTCTGATTAGCTATTTGAATAATTTTTTTCTTTTCATCCTCAAGACCATCTAACTTAGACTTTAAGATTTCTTCTATTTTATCTTTTTCAAGTCCTAAGCCGTCTAACTTTTTCCTAATAATCGTAGCTTGTGCTAATAATTCCCCTTGAGCTGCGTCTTGTTTGTCTTCCCTTAGTTGAGTTTCTAATTCAATTAATTCATTTAATAATTTTAGCGCATCTTTATTTTGTGTAATTCTTAAGCCTATATCACTTTGTTTAGCTTGGCTTGCACCTATGTTAATGCCAGCTTGAGTCATTACATTTGATCTTCTTGCTGTAAAAGCATCTCCCGCAGTCCTTTTCAACTCATCTAAGCTCTTTTTTAAGTCAAGTGGGTCAGGGGCTTTTATCAACTCAACTGACACATTTTGAGCTTTTGCAAAGGCTTCTACAGCTTTAACAAACACATTTGTTGATTCACCAAATGAGTTTACAGCAGCTACCTGTGCCTCTATTTGAAATATTCTTTGTTTAAATAATTTTTCTTGAGCAGTAATTTCTTTTACTTGATTAATCGCTGTTTGTTTAATAACTTCTTCTCTACGCTCTTCAATCTCTTTTTGCTTTTGTAGGTTTAATCCTTCATCTACAATAGCTGCTCGTCTCGAAGCGTCATTTAGTTGTGCTATCTTTTCCTCTATTTTTTGTCTAGCCAACGCTCTTTCTTGTAATACCAAGTTATCAGCTAACTCTTTGTCAAGGGCAGTTTTTCTCTGTGCTAATAACGCTTTTGCATCAGTGGCCTCTTGTTTAGCCACTCTCTCTTTTTCTTTGATTAGTGCCATCTGCAAATTACCTTCTAGCACAATGAGTTTTCTACGTTCTTCCATCATTTGTCTATCGCTAAACAAATTTGGTACTTCCTCCATAGCGGAGATACGATCTTGTTGACCACTTATCTCTCTACGTTGACCTGCAATTCCTCTTGCTGCTCCTGCCTTTGCTTGAATGTTTTCAATATCTCTAGCAATATTTAATTGTTTATTAGCTTCTTGTGTAACTTGTTTTTGTAAATCTGATACTTTTTGAATTTGCCTTGTTTGTTCATCAAAAATTTTTAACTTAGCATCTTCTATGTTTTTACTTGCCTCTGCTGT
>Ga0163110_10000257_pt1 | contig 24271 bp, 19 predicted proteins | sample CRUFie1St17metaG_FD_108703 | JGI IMG/M metagenome (GOLD analysis project Ga0163110, IMG submission 108703) | Marine microbial communities from the Costa Rica Dome - CRUD Field 142mm St17 metaG | ecosystem: Environmental > Aquatic > Marine > Oceanic > Photic zone | place: Costa Rica: the Eastern...
AGTATATCCATTGTCGCTCAATTTTGTAGATAATTTATCTATATCATCGCCAGGAATCGCTTGATTATCCCAGATCAAAGTATCCTGATGATTATCGAATAAAATCCAAGTCAACAATGGTGTGGAACCTTCTTTTGTTTCTGTGAATGTCGTACCTACAGAAGTCAAACTGGAAATTCCTTGGATATCATTGTCATCTATCAATTCGATTGACGCCATAATTCTTGAATGAGCCTCTTCTTTAGTTAGGGCTGTATCGAACTGAAGCTTCAAGTCGGCACCATTCTGAGCGTTTGTCGTTCTTTCATCGACTAGGGTTCCGGTATGCCCCTGAACTGCAGCAAGAGTTACGATAGAAAGCGTAAGGAGTAAAATCAGTGACAATTTGCTGACTGACTGACTAGAACCTGAACCACTCAACCCTCGTCGAATATCTGAAATTGCAGGCGACCAACCAAATAATCGATTGAGTAGTTGAGGGCCAGTAGCACCGATTTGAGATAGTACCAATGCACCTCCTATCCAGAGGAAGAATGGCCCCAATAGAAGAAGTAACGAATTCCAAATGAATGAATCTATGATACCACGGGAGCCCCAAATGAGGAATCCTCCATTTGATTCAATCCAACTTTCAAAGAATGCTAGAGCTCCAATGAAGAAAGTTATCCAGTGTAACAAATAGAATGGTTCCCTTTCTCTGATGACTTTTCTAACTCCTTCATCTATTTGCAAACCAAGGAATTTTCTGGTTGCAACTCTAGACCTCCAGTATGCGACACCAATAGTTAATAGTGCAACAGCCACAGTTGCTAAACCACTAAGAATTGGATTTACACTCAAATCATCAGAGTCGGTAAATCTTAGGAAACCGACAGCACGTAAGACTACCTCAACTGATGCTGTTGCTAAAACGAATCCTAAGACCCAAGCGATTGAACTTATTGCATATACTTCGAGTATCATCATTCGACTAAGGGTCGCTTCAGTTCCGCCGATTACTCTGTGAATTGCAACCTCGCGTCTACGCTGTTCAAGAGATAGTACCAATCCATAGATTAGTACTACGAAGGACAATGCTACAACTGGGATAACTAAGATGTAATCGAATACTTGAATTATACCTAGGAAGATATTGAGGAAGGTGATTGTTCCAGAAATAAGGTCATTGTATTCTACAGAAATTAAAGCGAAATCACCTTTGTCACAAGTTAATTCCAGCTCTCCCTTAGACGCTTCTAGTAATTCATCCTGAGAAAAATCTCCAGCACAAGCTCCAATCGAATACAATTTCGGAAGGGTTGCGTCTTTCACAATGAAAGATTCGTTTGTTGAGGGGTCAATTAGTGTCAAATCTCCGTTAACATTTTCTAATTCACCTTTGAGATTGCTAAGCCAATTTGTAGCGTCTCTTGTTGATGATGTCGGTAGTTGATTTCTATCGACTGCGAGACCTAAATATACGTGATCTTTCTGCATTAAGGTCAATTTTTGTTCTTCACTTAGAACCGAATCTGTGACCATCACTGGATGGAAAAGTAATGTTGGATTAGCGAAATCGCCTTCCTCATAAATTCCTGTTACAGTTAAATTTGTTACAGTAAATGTCTCAAGACAAAAGATTCTTCCAACTTCTAAATTGGCGTCAATTGTACCATTCTGACATTCTTCCTGCACCTTGTCTACTTGGTCGAATGTGTATGTCCCATTGACATAGGAGAATGTAAGAGACGAAATTGTCTCGTTCACTTCAGCCCCAGCAGCACTAGCAATTTTTGAGGGGAGTATAACCGATCTATTTGCCTCAGCATCGGCAGCACTATTCGGCCATTCCCCGAAGATTAACGATTTAGCGTGACGATCTGCTAATTCACCGTCCCAAACCCCTGATCCATAAAATCTGATTGTCCGGCCATCATTAATTGGCGGACCGTTTTCAAATGCTTCAGGATATTCCCAACTAACATTACCCCAATCAGCCGAAGTACCGGTGGCAGAAACCACATTGAGAGGTTGAGGAACTGCGAAACTATCGTCAAAGAATCCATTAATTCTTATTCCCTGCCTGCCGTAAACTATAGCACAATCAGAAAACTCAGCCATATCGGTTAAATCATCACAGAATGATTCCCAGAGTATTGAATCATTAGTTCTACCATCCCAACTTCCACCTGGATCTTCTTGAAAATCTAATTTTGCATCAAAGACCTCTCCTTCCAATGAAAATTGGAAGAAACCTTGGTTCAGTCCAACAGCGTAGGCTAGAACGGTTGTGATTACAAGTGAAGAAAGGAAAACCCCTGCGAAAATTGCAAGCCCTCTTTCTCGAGCCCTCCAGGCGCTTTTTACCGCCATGGAAATATTGTTGGGTGCGGTTAATACAGATGTTTTGAATCCAAAAAACCAATTTCTAAGCCAATTATCGAGGGAGAACGGTTCTGATACAGCATTTGGGTTCGAAGCATTTTTTGCTATGTTTCTAAGTAATTTTACACCGTTGGCAATCAGATGAGCTAATCCTATGATAACTAATAGGAGGAGCCAAGAGACTATAATGTTGGGAATTACATCTGAAAACAATGATTCTATTTTCATCATGCACCCTCCTCTATTCCCCATGCAGATCTTATATCGGAGGCTGCGGTGAGTCCGTCTTTCAGGAGTAACATTCTATCTGCCCTTGAAGCTAGAATTGGGTCATGGGTCACCATTAGTACGGACATTCCGTCATTCTTACACAAATCTTGGAATAAGTCTAGTATCTCTTCTCCGCTCTTTACGTCAAGATTACCCGTAGGCTCATCAGCAAGAATCAGAGGCCTTGATCCAGATATCGCTCTGGCAACTGCTACCCTTTGTTGCTGGCCACCAGATAATTGGTCAGGGATGAATTCCATTCTATCTCCAAGGCCGACTCTTTCCAGCGCCGTCCAAGCCCTATCTTCGGCTTCTTTTGCAGACATTCCCGAAAGTTCCAGACTGAAAGCAACATTATCCAATGCACTCAATCGCTCGACTAAATGGAAATCTTGGAATATCCATCCTACTCCATTACGTCTGACATCTACGACTTTGTTGGGAGATTTTGTACCATAGTCAAAATTCTTCAAAGTGATGTTGCCAGAATCTGCTTCAAGCAAACCACCGATAATGTTCAGCAGGGTACTTTTACCGCAGCCACTAGGGCCCATCAAACTGACTAATTCGCCTTTTTCAACCTTCAAATTAATGCCTTTCAAGACCTCTAAACGTCTCCTTCCAGAACCAAAGCCCTTTCTTAGTTCCTCTACGGATAGCACATGTAAGCGTGTCATGATTGCTTTTTAATGAATTGTATAATTAAAGCCGGGAATATGCTTCTGCAATACTATGTCCGTAGGCTATCAGCCCATTGGTTTTTCGTGTATTTTCAATAGCGCTTTCATCTGGGAATCTCGGTACTTTACCTGCCCTAACCCAATCTCGATGTATTCTCACAAATTCTTCCATCCATTCACGCGGATCTTCTGAATTACAGTTTAAGCTTGGACAACCGGATGCTGAAGCGTGAAGCACAAGATTGGGATGGTATAAATTACCGTCTGCAACAAGCAAAACTTCTGAATGTTGCAATAGGGCTATTATTCGGTCTGATCCATCAAAAAAATGTTCCATTTCATTAGAATTCATCATAATAAAATTGCAATCAGATACTATCTCTTTATCCAATTCAGCAACTAGTACTTGAAAATCTGAATCTGTTCCGATGCTTACCAGCATTTTTGAATCATCATCGATCGATGCTAAATAATCTCTAGATTTTGAATTTGATTCCGGAGAAAATGTATCAATATCGAGGCAAGTTCCGATTTCCCAAGTTTCAGATTTCAGGGAGGAAGACAATACTTCGGATTCCACTAACACCAAATCTAGTAAATCTAGGTCGTCGACCATACGAGATGATAGGTTTGGGCTATCGATAAACAATGACCCAACTGCAGCATATGAACGGTTTATTCTTGCAAAAGAGGCGGACTGAGGGTCGACAAAGTGCACTAAGTCAATCCCACCTATTTCCAAGGCCGCATCTAATTCAGAAGAACTCCTAACTGTTCCAGCCTTTGTCCAGAAGGGCACCCTTGCTCGATTTAGCGCTTCAGCAATCATCAGGTGCCCGTATGACTCCTCTCCCTCGGGCTCAGTAGTTACGAGGAGGACCCGCTTCATTGACTGGAGGGAATAGTCCGAGAATATGACCTAAGCGGGTTGTGAATGGACACAATTGTCTGATTTTCATAGTGTCAGGAGTTCCGCGCCGTTTATCAGAACAGGAACTGGGAGAGGTGCAATGGCCTCGGCTGAGGGCGCGCCTCTGCGCGTGCTAATCGTCCATGTTTGGTTCTGGCCACATGTTGGCGGTGGAGACCAACATGTGGAAATGTTAGGCCGCGAATTAGTCAAATTAGGGCATGATGTAACAGTTTGGTGTGCAGATGTTCCAGAACATGAAGAAAAACAATTCCAGAGGGGGGGTATTAACGTCGTTCGTCTATCTCCGAGCAGAGTACTTGCTGGAGTCGATCCAGTCGTATCTCTAGATGGATTATCTATGGATAAATTCGACATCGTTCACCTACATGATACACTACCGGTATTGATTAGAAAATCTCTGAAAATGGCTCGTAATGCAGGAGTTCCTGTGGTAACTACTTATCACAATGATTACATCAAACATGGACTAATTGCAAATTCGATAAAGTCCATTAGATGGTCCATGCAGGGTAGGAAAACCTTGCATTCAAGTAACGCAAGAATCGTGTTGACTGATTACTTTGAGAAACTACTCCGAAGTAAGGGTGTGGAAGGTGATATTGATGTTATTCCAAATGGATTTTCGGCAATAGATGAGGATGCTGAGAGACCAAGCGCCCTGGGTGACCTTAGAGACCGAAAATTGCTTACATTTGTCGGAAGATTAAGTGAGCAGAAGGGTTTGGATGTTCTGATGGATGCTTGGGACTTTCTTGCCGAAAAATTAGATCCAGGCTTCGACCTAGCAATAGCTGGAAAAGGAGAACTAGGTGATTGGTTAACAGAACGTATAGAAAAATCACCTCAAAATCAAGCAATTCACCGACTAGGATTGGTCAGTGAGGGAGAAAAGCGTTGGCTACTTGAGAACTCTACAGGCATCGTAATTCCTTCCCGCTTCGAAGGCCTTCCAACGGTTATGCTAGAAGCGATGTATGCCAACGCCCCAGTAATCATGGCAGATGTGAATGATCTTGGCCGATTGGTTACCGAGCCTAATGCTGGATTCTCGGTCGAAGCTGGAAACTCAATACAACTGGCTAATGCTATGACCCAATTGATTTCATCCAGCGATGAAGAATTGGAAAATCTAGGAAATGCAGGCAACAAGGCATCAAAATCCTACATGTGGCCAGTCATATCGAAAGACGTACTCGCCGTCTACAGAAGAGTCTTGGAGGAATCTAATTGACTGAGCCTCAATCGGAAAAACCACGCCTTTTGGTCGCCAAAGGCACCTTTGAAGCAATGCGAGGTGCTGAACGTGATTTAATCAGAAATTTACCAGCATTAGGCAAGTTTTTCGATGTTACAATGGCAACTTTAGAGGCATCTAGAGAACTCAAGCAGTGTTGTAGGGAAAACGCAATTCCATTACTTAAACCAAAAATACCATGGCAACAAAGTAACGGAACATGGTCAAAAATTTGGAATACGGATCTAAGAAATTCGACAAAGGCTTGGAAAGGGATTACTGGACTAAAAGAAACCCTAGCAAATATCGATGCGGTTCACCTTGTAAGCGGAGATGGTTCACTTGGATTGATTCGTCTTGTACCAAAGAAAACCCCATTCCACCTACATATGCTAGAACCTCATCGAGGTCTATACGAAGATGTACTTCATCTCGGTGTAGATGGTAAACCAAAGCGCAATATGTCGATTACTAGATTTGCTCTTTCCAAGGCAAGACGTGATGACAGAAGGTTAATTTCAGCATTCTTAAAACGTCAAAATTCAAAGATAAATGGAAATTCCAGCTACAGCGCTGAAAGGATTCAGACCGTCTATGGTTGTGATGCAGGATATATTCACCCCAGCGTCGATTTTTCCGAATTCACTCAAGAAGCGACTGAGGAGGAAAACCAAGCATGGATTGATCTCGATGAATTGCCCGACCCCCCCTGGGTGACAACGATTGGTCATGCTGGCTGGGTAAAGGGAGGTTGGGAAACTATCTCCATGCTGGCTGGAAGCGGTTTCGGACTAGTCTTGGTCGGTGGAGGAGTTTTCGAAGAAGTCGAGGGGCTCCACGACCATGCTGATGCTAGAGGTGTCAAATTATGGACACCTCCTCGTCTTTCCAACCTACAATTGACAGGATTAATGCGCCGTTCTGTGGCGATTGTCAGTATGGCTCACGGCGAACCTTTTGGGCTTACACCAATAGAAGCATTTGCTGTAGGAACCCCGGCCCTATTTGTAGACGAAGGTGGATTCCAAGATACATTGGAAGATGGAGTCAATGGTAGGCTCCTTCGTCGTGACGACCCAATGGCTTGGCAAGAGGCCCTAAACGAGGCACTGGATACCGATGTGAAAAAGAAATGGGCTGAGGCTGGAAGAAAGAAAATCGCTGAATTAGATCTCTCACCCGAAGCTCATGCTAGACGTATCTTTGCAATAATAGATGAACTGAATAATCCTTCAAATTAGTAACATTATCAGATTTATTCTGGAATATCTTCAATCTTTGGCCCAAGCATGAATGCCACCGCCATTACGGCTAGGCCAAGGATAAGTAGGACTACAGAAAGCCATTCATTAATTACAACTGAATCGTCGAATTTTGGCCAAAAAGGTAGGATATCCAGAGTTGATTCACCAAGCGTCATCTTTGCACCGATAGAGCCCAGAACCGTTATGCTTGCAAGTGCTCCAATTGCTGAAATTGCTTGCAATATTGAAAGCCTAGAATCATTCCAAACTCCTGGACCAAATCTCCAGCGTCCGATTACCATGGAAATAAGGAATCCAGTTGTTAGTCCAGCAAAGAGGAATTTGTTGTAACTCATTGCATCACTAGCTGGGTCAGACATCGCCATTGTGCCAGAAAGAACTGCGATAGGGAGCAGAGGGAGTGCTGCGATTGCGGCAATATAAGATGCAATGTCTAGATGAGCGCGAGCATTCTTTGCTCCTACAAAGTAATTTGATACCCAAGCGGCTATGGCGCATAGACAAGCGAGAGTAGCAATACCTGTCGTTAGACCAACTACCAGATGATGTAAGGTCGTGGAAAACATTACTCATCGCCTCCATAATGTGGATCTTTTACCCATTCTTCTTCCATAGGATCCCAGAGCAAACCAGGGTGTTCATCATATTTCTGAAGACGTGCTCTATATGCCGCATCTTCATCGACTGTTGGTTCCTCAACTACTGATTCGACTGGTGTTTCTTCGGCTGCCTCCACATCTTCTGTTTGATCCAACTCATGCTTGCTTCGAGACGGCTGTAGCAACCCCTGCAAACTCACCATAAGTGCAATTATCATGAATGCGCCCGCAAATCCTTGAGCCCTAGCTCCCATCAAACTGCCATCAAATTCAGGCGGAATTGTTCCCATCGTCAGCCAAGGCTGGATTATATCGAAATCACCATTTGAGGTAGTAACGCGATAGACAATTCTAGTGTCACCCATAGTTGCTGGAAGATACACCAACCAATCGTCATCTCCATTCGCTTCAACGGAAGCCGGATGGGAAAGTGATTCTCCCTCTAATTTCCATTCCACGGAAATATTTGTAGCGTTTTGAGTCTGAATATTCACTGGAGAAATATCTCCGGTTACCCTATAGTTTGGAGCGCTCCAATCTAGAGCAAAACCAGGTAAATTTTCGGGGACTTGATTGATTTCGATTATATGTGGTTCTGATACTCCTAGGTATGCAAGACCTTCGTATCCAGCACCATGATGAATCGCGACAATTAGTTCCTCAGATCCTGTTTCTTCGGGAGCGTTTAGAACCCAACTTAGCCTCACGACTCCATCATTAGGAACAGTAACTTCAACATAGTTTACAGTCGTTCCAGAGGGGTCTTGAATAATATTCCAGCCATGGTCTTCTGGATTGTCTCCATTTCCATTGGTTGAAGAAAGCAGGAAGACACCTAATAGTCTGGAATGTGAAATCGTATCAATTTCAATTATTGTGTCAAACTGATATGCGGTTCCTGTATATGCAGTATTTCCAGAAGAAACTGAAATTGTCGCAGAAGAGGGTGCATTTAGTCCAGGATCTCCATGGCACGAGCCACCGCATACATAGTCTCTATTTCCATTTCCTTGACCACCAGGGTTGGCAACTGTTCCTTGACTGGCTACAAAAATCAAGGTGATGGTGACCAAGGCTAGAGTTCTTATTCGAATCATACATCCCTCCTTCTGGAAAACATTGTCAGTCCAATACTAACAAAACCAATTAAGAGCATAAAAATCGTAATTGGCAAAGACATAGAAGGAATGGAACCTGTTGGTTCTGTATCTATCGAATAAGGTGCATCAGAGGCATCCACGGTTGCAGTATTTTCTGTATCATAGAGCCAAAGTACCTCATGTCCTTTGACTTCAACCGTTACTGCATAATGTAAGTTCGAAGCAACAGGAGCTTCTTCACTCCATGAAAATTCATTAGTTTCCCCAACTGCCTGCAAATCTATGATTAAAGGCTCACCATATTCGCCATGCCCAACTGAAGTGAACATACTAGTTGAACGATAAATTCGGAAAATCGTATCTTCTCCAGAATATCCCCAAGATAGTTCGATAGTACTACCTGAAAGGGAGGCTGATAAACCTGTTACAGTTGCTACATCACCGAAGTTAATGTATGAAAAACTGGTTCCTGTATCACCCATGTCATCTACAACGGTTAGAACTACTGTGTGAGATCCAGACCCTAATTGAACATTGACTATTTCACCCATTAAACTAACACCATTTACGTCCCAAATATAATTGATAATTTGGCCATCGAGGTCTTGTGACAACGATGCATCGAGAGTTGTGAATGATCCTGGAATCGGAGGTTCAGGAGAAAGTGAAGGTAGTGCGGTTGGAGGGATGTTGGCGATTGTTATTTCCGATATCATTGTCGAAGATAGGCCCCAAGGGTCGTTTGCTCTAACAATGACTTGCCAGGTTTGTCCTGGCTCTAGCCTTTCAGCTGGCACCAACAATTCACCATCTAATTCAGGAACTGAAAATCCATTGCGAGTCCAGTAAATATCGAAAGAAACTGGCTCAGAATCTAGATCTGTTGCTGAGGCATGAACTACCAAGGGAACCAGTGAATCTGCTGGTTTATTTGGAGGAGAGGGCATATCGCTTGGTTCCCCTGTAAATCCAGCTTCACCATTACCAAGAACAACTTGCATATTCCCAGGTGCGCCATTTTCAATCTGCCTAGATGGTGTTTTCATCGAAACTCCTAGATCCTCTCCATCACCTGGAACAACCTGTACTGACCAACTCTGATCTCTTATTGTCTCAGAGGCAGGAATTTCTGTCAAACCATCGTATTCACGAATCCATTCACCATCTACCCACCAGCGAATTTGAGTATTCATCTCTAGATCATTGTCCAAATCAAAATACTCCCATACCACACTTAGATTGACTGAAGTTGTCAGATTTCCTTGTGGCAACATCTCAACTGAATAGATCTCTGGAGGTGTATTGAATATCTCTAGATGATCACTTTCTACCCAATTCGACCAAAGCAAGCCATCGCTGACCCTTGCTTTGGCTACCCAAGTTTCTCCCTTAGCGGTCGAGTCTGAAAGAACTAACGTAAGGTCATTGTATGCTGAAACTTGGATACCATCTCTAAACCAACGTATTTCCGTTGACTGTATTTGGTCTCCGTCGGGGTCAGTCCATCCGACATTGGCTTGTAGGGCATCATCGGTTAGTGCATTGCCATCTGGTGAAACATATATCGATGCAACAGGCGGGTTATTCGAAAAACCTATGACGACTAATCCTGAATAAACTACTTCACCAAATTCGTCACCATCGTTGGGTCTAACCGAGGCTTCCCATTGATCACCGCTGCGAATCATCAGCGAGGATACGCTACTTGAGTTGTCCAATTCTGGAATCCTAGCCCCGTCCAAGTACCATCTAATCTCAGTACCTTGTTGCGGCTCACCATCCAAATCAAAGTAGTCGTAATCTAATTCTAATTCATCTGTATCAACTGGGTTTTCTGGAATAATTTCGAGATTTCTAGCAATTGGAAGTGTGTTGTTTATTGTAACTGGACCAATTGTTACGGGAGTTCCCTGATCTGTTCCATCCTTTACAGTAACAGTGCAAGTCCATTGTTGACCCTTTGACAACCAACTTTGAGAAACAGACTTTTGGTCATCAAAAGCACCGACATTATTTCCATCTAATTTCCAACGTATTTGAGTTCCTTGTTCTGAATCTCCATCATCATCATAGTATGTGTAATCCATAGCCAATCCTGTAGCCTTCGTTGGTTCGCTAGGTACGAACCAAACAGAAGCAACCTCTGGAGGTGTATTTGTCGAACCTGAATCTTCACTAGATTGGAATGTTATTGTTGCCCATCCGTCGCCGTATTGATTACCATTACCATTCGCTGCTAGAACTGCAAGAGAGAATGTTACTGTACCTGATCCTGATGAAGGGGCAGTCCACTCTAGCGACCAGCTTCTATAATCAGGGAATTGGTGAGTTCCTTGATTTCCTGCTGAATTAACTTGGGTATTCATGATACCCATTCCAGTTGAAAGTGTGCCGTCAGATACTAGAAGATTGAATCCACCCTTTGTACCAGATACTCCTCCATTCATCCCGATACTTAGATTATAGAGTTGTCCTGGTGTGTAAGTTGCAGGAAAATTGTGAGTTGGGGTTAAACTTGAATCCGGAGAACTACCATGACAATTGCAGCCACTGGATGAATTCCATTTCCCATTGCTGGAGGCAATGGCTAATTGACTTGATGAAATTAGCATGATTAGTAGGACAATTGCTAGCAATCGCCGCGTATGTCGCATAGACTATCCACATCAGACTGTGATAATAGTTGATTGGGTGAAATTTTTGATACAATGCCATCGGTCCGAAGGACCGGAATCGGTGGATTCATTGGTAGGTCTTTCCTCGCCGAGCCATGCGACCTATCGGAAGTGTAGCAATCGTCGGTGCTGGAAACATGGGCTCAGGAATTGCCCAGAAATCTGCACAGGAACAATTCGAGGTACAGATGGTTGACCGAGAAGAACAATGGGTTGAACGTGGTCAATCGATTATTGCTAATTTTCTTGATGAAGCGATTGAAAGGCGAATATTTCGGGAGACTGAGACAGAGCAAATCAAAGCTAGAATCACAGGAGTTGTTGGAACCGAAAACGTCGCCAGAGATACCGACCTAGTTATCGAGGCTGTTTTCGAGGACTTCGATATCAAAACCGCTGTGTTCGCGACCCTCGATGAGGTATGCGACGAACACACAATTCTCGCTTCTAACACCTCCTCACTGAGTGTGAATGCTCTCGCCGAAGCAACTGGTAGACCAGATCGCTTCGTTGGTCTGCATTTCTTTTACCATCCAGCGAAAAATCGACTGATCGAAATAATTCCCGCTAAAACTACTTCGAAACAGTCGCTGGATGCTGTGGAACAATATTGCAAAACAATGGGTAAGGTTGTAATCATCTGCAAAGATCGACCCGGATTTGTTGTAAACCGTTTCTTTGTTCCTTGGCTAAATGAAGCCTGTTTGTTATTGCAAGAAGGGGTCGCTAGCGCAGCGGCAATTGATGCGGTTGCAGAAAAGGCATTCCAAATAGGAATGGGACCGTTTGCTCTGATGAATTTGACAGGACCTACTATCGCCTTACATTCCACAGATTACCTAGCCGAACAATTGCATTGCCCCCGCTACACCGGCGCAGCGAATCTTAGGAAGATGGTGGAAGAAGGAGAAATGTGGGATATCGGTGAGGATACCGAATGTAGTGATGAGACGGCGACAATCATTCGCCAGCGATTAATGGGTCAAGTATTCGCAGTCTCCGCCCAGATTGTCGACGAAGAAATCTGTTCCATGGAAGATGTTGATCGTGGGGCCAAAGTAGGACTACGCTGGGCTCTAGGGCCTTTTGAAATAGCAAATCGAATAGGTATTTCAGAGGCTGTATCAATGGCTAAATCCTATGCAGATTTAGCGCAATTCGATTTGCCGAATTGGTTTGCCGAATTGACAGAACCTTTGGAATTCAATTACGTCGACATTCGTATTCAGGACGAAGTTGCCACTATTAGAATAAACAGACCTGAAGCAATGAATGCCCTGAATAAAATTGTCGTCGACCAATTAGGTCAGGCGCTCGATTCTCTCAATACTCGAGATGATATCAAAACAATAGTGCTTGATGGAGCAGGTAAAGCATTCGTGGCGGGAGCGGACGTCAAATTCTTTGTTGACAAAATTCAGGCTGATGCAATTCCCGAGATTTACAATTTCACAGCAAACGGCCATGAGGTTTTGAATAAATTAGAAAATTCTGACAAGACCACAATCGCTCTCACAACAGGGTTAGCGCTTGGAGGGGGATTAGAATTAGCCCTTGCCTGTGATTACCGAGTGGGAACAAGGCGAACGCAATTTAGGTTCCCGGAAACTAGTATCGGAATCTACCCTGGACTTGGAGGCACCCAGCGGACACCTAGAATATGTGGAATTGAGGCAGCTAGATTCGCCGTTCTTGCTGGTAATTTCCTAGATGCAAGTAGTGCAGCTGCACTTGGGCTTCTAACTCATCTTGTAGATCCAAGCCAAGTGGAACAAACCGTATCTGCCATTTCTAACTCTGGTAAGCCAAGCAACAAATATCCTGCAAGACCGACTGACAATTCGCACCCAGCAGCAGCATTCGCACTTGCTTTCTACAATGATTCAAACATCGATGCACTATTAGCTGGCGATTGTCCAGAAGGTTTCGATGCTGAGGATAAGATGGTATCTCGCCAACTAAAATCCCTTAGTAGAACAGCACCAATTGCTCTTTCAATGGCTAGCGATTTACTCAATGATGCAGTAGTTACTGAAGATAATCTCCAACAGGGTCTAGCCTTGGAACTTGAGCGTCTTGACGATATTTTTGCCAGTTCTGACGCTCTTGAGGGACTTAGCGCACTCATCCAAGGACGTAGGCCTACCTACTCAAATAGCTAATTTTCTACAGAGTAGAATAGCGTGACCAAGAAGGAGCCTTAACGGCCGCCATACCACGAATTAGTAATTTCTTTACATCTGTCCAATTCAAGCAATCACCTCTTCTTCCCAATTTTCCATTATTTCTTCAACCCAATTTTCAAGCCACTTATCCATCTTTTCAACTCCGGTGTAATTTCGCATCTCGGTGCAATTTTCACACTGAGGCACCAACCAATCATATATCAAACAATTAGAGGTGGTGGATACACTTAGGTGCATTTTATACACTAAATACGTCGGGCGTAACCTGTATAGTATGAGCCGCCAACCGATGATTTTGACTGAGAAAGACTTTGATTATGTTCAAAAGTCTATTATTGAGGTTCAAAGAAGTGGTCGCAGGATAAGGAAGATTTTCGCTACATATTACGATGACGAAGTAGACATAGGATGGGAGGTAGATGCAGCAGTAGATGCCTTTGAGATGTTCTCTTCTCGATGGACTATTGAGATTTTAGCAGCGCTTTACATTGCAGGTGATCGTAGATTCAATGAACTTCGTACATTACTCAGGGGGATTTCGTCGAGAACCCTTTCGGACAAATTAACTACCTGCCAAGAACATGGATTGGTGGAGAGAGTTGTGGAGGAAGGACCTCCTATTCGGGTAACCTATAGATTAACCTCCCACGGCCGAACTTGTGGGAAACTTCTAGGCCCGTTGGTGGCATACATGAAGACTCACAAAGAATTGATTGAATCGGAATAATCGGTAATTTGTTTAATTTTCATACCGAATCAAAAACGATGCATGTTTGATTCATACAGCCGCATCCTTCAAAGGGTGAACGACATGGAAAGAGGATATGGCGTTGATAGAACAGTGGCGCAGTAAGCGTTCTATCGTCGTTGACGGGGTTATTGCTCTAGCTGGAGGGGCTTTGAGCATCGGAGCGTTAGTTCCAGCAATGGTGCCTCCTGCTGCCCAAGGCACACTTTCAGCACCAAGAGAGAATTGGGAAAATCCGGTTCGAGCCCGAATAATGTCGACTCTGAATCGCTCTCCTGGGATCCATTTTCGAGAGTTGCAACGAAGGCTGGATGCCGCAAATGGAACTCTACGCCATCATCTAGATGTTTTAGTCGCAGAGAAATCAGTTACTACTATGTCGGTAAATGGGCGAACCTGTTACTACGCTGGTGCCCCCGCGCAGGTTGAGATTCTAATAGGAACTGGAGTTACTGATGATGCACGGGCTGCTTCTATGCTCCCTGTGGGACTATCCGAATTACAACAGGCAGTTGTAGCCCGTCTAACTCGCTCCGATTCACCTCGCTCCCAAGCCGCTCTTGCAAGGGATCTAGGGAGGTCACGTTCAGCGGTTCATTCAGCATTAGGAGTGCTCAAAAGTAGGGGTATAGTTGCTGAGGGAGAATTGCGATTAGCAGACCACCTCAGTGGTTTGAAAACTTCCAAAATCGAGTATAACTGGCTAGATCTAAGAGCAGAAATGGCTTAAACTAAAATAGTCATATTTCCACTTAAAATCATGAATAATGGTACTAAGGTCACCCTAGGTCTTGGAGCAATTGGAATAGTCATCGGTATTTTGGTAATGGTTCTAGGCGCAGGTTCCATTGGCGATGCTGATAACTGGAGACCTACTGATGATGTATATTTGGAAAACAGTCAAGGTGAAACAGTCGGTTTTATCCATATCGAAAAAGGTAATGGAACTGAGGTTGCAGTATTCGTAACTTCTGATGTAAGATGTGATGAATTTACGCTTGAAATACAAAGAGTGGGGCCTTTAGGGGATGATGCGTATTGGAAGGCAGATGCCTGTGTCGATAAAGATGGTAGGTCCTTGCCTAGTGGGTATGCAGATGATCCCGAAGGGTGGTTGCATCTTGGCGACATTGTAAACCTCGAAGATGGTGTTGAGTATACAATTACAACCAGTCACGACGTTGTTTTAGTGGGATGGGAAGATATTGAGGAAGTGATTGGAGACTTTTTAGGAGGACTCGCTGCAATATGTGGAGGGCCAACCTTCCTATGCTGCGGGTTACTCTTCTTAGTAATTGGCGGGATTATGGCGGTCACCTCTGGTGGAAATAAACCTCAAACACAAATCGAAATCACTCCTTCGGTTGAGGTTGATTCCAATAAAGAGGAAGAAGGAGAGTACGATAAAGAAGAGAAAAAATGGTTTGAAGACGATTCTTCGTAATCGACAAACCACCTCTGATTGAGTCTCCTAGGTCAGGTTTGAAACAGAATCCTATTACACATTGAATTTCGCCAAGTGGTTGTATGTTCCGCATCCGCTTGGTAGAGCAGCCAATGCCTACCGGTTCGAAAGACCCGGATGTGCTACTTGCTTGGCTACTCGATTCTATGGGTTTGGTTCGATCGAGAACAGAAGGGGCAACCATTGATGAAGAGCAAGGTGCGATTCATCGAATGGTAAGACACACACTTCTGGAAGAGCCACTGAAGGGATGGGATAACTCTGCTATTTCTGAATTCTCTGGACTTTCTCAAACAGGAGTCCACAATCAGATGCACAAATTGCGTGAAGTCGGATTAATCAGCTCTCAATTGCAAGGCAGATGGCACGTTAACGTACTTCGCGGCGGCTCAATGGCGTCAGCTGTAGAATTGATTGCAGTTCAAACTCGGACAATCGCTACGATGAGATTGGCTGAACTTAGTGATGTTATATCCGATTCCGAATCACGAATGCAAGAAGTTGGAGAAGAAGAATCACAAGCCTTCAGAATAGATATTGCCGAGCCTGGACCTACACCTGAAGATTCTGATAGGCTCGATTGTTTACTAGCTGATTTAGGAATAACTGGAGATCGCATCAAGAAAGGAGATACGGTTACTCGTAGAGTGTTCAATGAGTTAGCATCGAGTGAAAGACCATTGACTTTGCAAACATTGGCTGACAGAACAAAAGAAACTCGCTCCCGCGCTCAACGAGTAATTGAGCGGTTAAGACAAGCCGGAATAGTAGATAGGGTTGCTATGCGTGATCGTATAGCTATGGATGTCTACAGTGGATTAGTACGTCAGTATACTGCTAGAGGTGAAGACTGGTTGATGGGGAGAGGAGGCCTTGGTAGACTCGATGAGGATGTTTCATCAGCACTGATTAAGGGTGTTCAAAAAGATAAGTTGAGTATTGAAAAGGTCGAAGAAATACTAGCGAAGGTCACGATTGATTCTCAGCGTCTATTGCTCAATACTCTCGGTGGCAGAATGCCCTATGGATATAGGATAGCTGGAAGAAATGGTGAAGATGTTTCAGAGAGAGTTATGACGAATATCGATAGAACCCTACGTCGCCTTAGAACAGTTGCACAAAGATTGGATAATTCCTTGTCAATGGATGATTAAGCCGCATGGCTTTCTAGCATCTCAAGGTCACATACTGCAAGTGACTCTTCATGAGTCGCCTCCAAGACGACAGGGCAGGCAACCCCAGCCTCCGCTGCATTCTGCCAAGTTCCAGCACATACACACCATCTATCACCAGCCTTCAATCCAGGAAAGCCAAATTGAGGAGCTGGTGTAATTAGGTCATTACCTTGTCTGAGAGCAAACTGTAGAAAGTCGTCTGTAACGATTGCGCACACGGTATGCGAACCCCCATCCCTTGAATCTGTGTTACAACATCCATCCCTAAACCAACCCGTTAGAGGGTCAATCGAACATTTTTGTAATACAGTACCTTTCACATTAATAGAATCGTGCATTATGCCACTACCTCAGTTGAAGTAAGTTCCTTCAGGTAATGGGAAACTCGCATCCCTAATTGTTGTTGGTTTTGTATCGAATGCAATTCTACTCTCATATTCGATGCGCCGGGAAGCCCTTTGGTGAAGGATACTGCATGACGTTTGAGGTTCTTACAATAACCTTCTTCATAAACCTCTGAACTCAATTTGAGATATCTCTCCCAGCACCAAGAACGTGCTACTGCGGGGTTATCTTCACCCCATGGTGGACTCTGGTTTAACCATCCTAAATCCCGCTTTATTTCATGGAATATTGTTGGACGCCCAATCGCTCCTCTTCCTATCATCAGTCCTGCCGCTCCGGTAGCTTCGATACAAGCCGCGGCTGATTTTGCGTCGACTACATCTCCATTGGCAATTACTGGGATATCTACAGCCTCGACAATATCCCTAATCTGAGACCAATCCGACTCACCAGAATATCGCTGACGAAGAGTTCGGCCGTGTACGCAAATTCGCTTGACTCCCTCGGCCTCGATTCTTTGGCAAATTTCCAAAGCCGTGTTCGGACCACTGCCAGTTCCCAATCGCATCTTCACTGTGACTGGGATATCTGCTGCTTCTATGCATGCTCTAACCATCTCGACAACTTTGTCGGGATTACGCAGCAAAGCTGCACCAGCATCATTCCGGCAGACTTTCGGCGCAGGGCAACCGAAATTTAGGTCGATTATATTGGCTCGGTCTTGTAGCAATTTTACTGTTTCAACCATCTCGTCAATATCACCGCCAAAGATTTGCGGAATGAAAGGTGATTCCCTAGGGTCTGATTCTACCTTCAGCCACGAATGTTTTGCGTGGCGAGAAAGTCCTGAGGCAGCAGTAAATTCAGTGAATGTGAGATCTGCGCCGGCTTCAAGAGCCAATAACCGATATGCCAAATCGGTAACTCCCGCCATAGGCGCGAGAAATAGCGGCACAGGTTCTACCATGAGCCGTGGCGGAAGTCCATTCATCATGAATCCAACGATTACGAATGGCAGGAGAGATACAACTCAGAAGGTTGATTCCCACTCTTCGACATCTTGAGCGCGTTCCCAATCTGCGTAGGTTGTAGCTCCTCTTGAGGTTAGCATTTCTCTTGCCAGAAGCCAGTAAATTAGAGCTAATGAGCGACGACCCTTATTGTTGGCAGGTAGTGCTAGGTCGACGTTTCGAAGGGTATTGTTTGCATCTACAATTCCAACGACTGGGAGGCCGGATGAGACAGCCTCAGAGAGAGCCTGTGAATCAGCTGCTGGGTCAGTTACGAACAATACCTCAGGTTCGGTGTAAGTTCGTAGCTTGGGATTGGTAAGTGTTCCTGGTATGAATCGGCCAACAATACGGTTTGCACCAATTGATTGAGCGAAGTTTCTAGCAGGTCTCTGTCCATATTGACGAGCACTGACGACAAGAATTCTTTCTGGGTCGTATTTTGAGAGGAATTTCGCGACTGTCTTGATACGTGCATCGGTTTGGTTGATATCAATCAAGTGAAGCCCACTGCCATCTGCTCTATCGGTATCGATGAAGCGTTGCATATCCGAGGATTTCTGATTTGTTCCGATATGGACCGCGTGGGTCTCATAGACATCGTACGGCACTAGGGGGGAGTCATTTTCACTCATAGTGTATCCTCAGCAGCGCGGCGACCTGCCCCTCCCTCATAAGCGCTACGCATCGCCCCAAAGGGGCGTAAGAGGCAAAATTATCGATTTCAAAGTTCTGACAAATCAGTACAATCGCCGCTATCGTGGATTTCTGCAAAGTACACGCAAGGTTTGGTTATAGTAACTGACACATCGAATTGATCATGGAAAGAAGCCTGTTCTATCGGCGAATCAAAGCCATACCCGCGTGCATCAACTTCGACTAACCAGTTGCCATTAGATAATTCTGAGAATTCGAATCTTTCTAAGGGATAATCTTGAGTGGCTTTTACTTCCCAAAATGGATTTCCTCCAGATTCTTTGACCCCTGGTTCCCAAACTCTGACCTCTACATATCGATACTCATTGGTACTGTTGGGAACTACCTCCTCGAGTATACTTGAATATGGGAATTGAGCACGGAATGTAATTGATAACTTGGATACTGTTTCATCAAAGACGATTTGTGTTTGATTTGTATACTGAACTGATTCCAAGGAATCTGAGTTGAAGGTGACATCCCAAAGATAAGCTTCTTCTCTGTTAATTACAATTGGTTCATTACGCATATCCTCCATGATTTCCCGTTGCATAACTAGACCCATGCAACCAGTACTAATAGTGGAGAAAAACAGCATTAGAAGCAAACTGAACACTGTCAGCCGCGTGCGCATGCATCATTCTGGGACGCCTCCCAGTCTTCAACCGAACGGAGACTAGAGTAAGCAAGTTCCCTGTTTTTACACACTCACCAGACTATCAATTTCACATTCCTGGAATATCACTGGATGCTATCCACATGACTAATAGTAAAAATAGGATGATGATCAAGATTGGGATAATTACGATCGAAGAAATTATGCCCCAAGCGAATGATCTATGGCCTGAAGTAAAGCCAAGAACAATTCCGAGGATATATCCCGCCAAAATTACCACCCATTGGACTAGAACCCCGGTTTCATAACCTACAATTGCCCAGCCAATTTCAAAAAAGAAATAACCTACAATAAACAACAAAATAGGATAAACCAACACTCCTAAGAAGAATTGAAGATATTTATTCATCATTCGCTTTTGCATTTCAGGAGGAGTTTGACTTGGCTCCGATTGATCTTGGAAGATGGCTACATCTCCTGTCAAAGTTGGACTATTGTCACTAACTAATTTGACTTCATCTCCAGATTCCAGATTCTCATCAATCATTCTGGGTGCTCCTACATTTTCGTGAGATTTCTTTTTTGATTTGAATTAACTGCTACATTGATGACCAATGGGTATCTCGCAAAGTCGCCTCAATGACGACAAGAGGGTCAACTGAGCCGTAAGGCGTTGACGTGCCCTGTGAGTACCGAGAGGCACAAATCACTCTTCTTCGTCTGCTGCAGCTCGTGGCTCGTGAACTTCTCGGAATACCACAGTTCCAACCTCTAAGTGCTCGCGCAGCGCGCGGACCAGGGAGAACTTAGCGTAAGCCCAGTTCTGATCGTAGGCGATTGAATCCGGAAGTGTGATTGTTACATCATCACCATCGAAATCGACTTCGAAATCAGAACGTCCAGTATTCATTTGAAGAAGTGTAGCGACTCTCTCTGCGCGGTCCTCTACAACCTTAATGATGGTGTAGGTGTAGCGCAGTGTAATACCTGCGAGAGGGTGGTTGTAATCGACACGAGCACGTCCAGCGCGTAGCATCTGCAAGACACCATTTCGACCGTTGATTTCTACCGGAGCGCCGATTCCTAGCATGTTAGGGTCACGAACACTGCGGAGCAATACATTCTGGGAGATAGTTTCCACAAGAGATGCGTCGCGCTCCCCGTATGCTTCGGACGGCTCTATGTCGAATGTGTATTCGTTGTCAGCCTCTGCTTCTGCGAGATGTGCTTCAAATCCAGCGATTAGGCGACCTTCGCCGACTACGGTGATCATTGGCTCGTAAGTTCTAGCTTCATCGAAGACATCATGCTCCTTGGCAATCTCTTCTCTGGTAGTCTCGATAAGATCGCCAGATTCAGCGTTGTATAGGTCGTATTCAATGTGAACGATTGCACCGTTGTCCATGGATTAGCCTCCTGAGGGCGACCCGCCGACCTATCTCCCCTTTTTGATTCAAACGGTTCTCCCTTAGGGAGAATATTGCCGATTATTCCTCTCCATCAGAGGCCATTGGCTTACTACTAAGTAAGGCAGCAAAACTACCCAAGATGATCAATAGCCAACCAGCCCAGACGAGATGAGATCCTCGTAAATCGTGCACAGTGACGCGAATTTCTTCAACTTCATCGGTTTCTCCTCGCATCATTGATGTAAGACTGATTTCAGCTTGTTGCTGATCTAGAATGAAAATCATATCTCCACTCGGACGGACCATTTTGTCAACTTCCGAACGAGTTGTCTGCCAACCAAAACGAAGTATACCCGGTGTGACTTCATCGACTTTCTCCCCGTCCTTTGTAACCTCGATAACAAATCCAGCGAATCCATCCCCAATTTTGTAATCGTATTTGGGATCCTCTTCACCTAACAAAACGGTATCTGTGAAGGTTAGTTCGTATTCTTTGAATTCAACAGGCGTATCTTTCTCAAGGCTAACCAAGTGACTGGGATCTGCACGATCTACCAATGTGGTGGTGAGTACATGGCCCAAAAGAAGGAGAATAAGTCCCAAATGTGCTATGTGGGAACCAATTAACCTCAAACGCGCTGCATTTGATTTAGCTGTGATTCCATCCTCTCTCAACTTTGGTAAAATTTTGCGACCAATATCAAAAACCACCTTTACTGTTGGAGGTAGAGCAACGAATAGCCAAGTGAGCATAAACATTGCAAGAGCTCCTCTGGAGATATTGTCTGTAAGCATCAATTGTGGGTCACCCGGAAGTGAAAATTCATCCGCAAAATAAGCTAAACCCAATGATGCAAGCAATGTAGTCAGCATGAATGCGTTTCCAAGCTTTGCATCGATGCTTTTCCCTAATGAATAAACTGTGATTGCTAAAATAGCCAGTACTAGAATAGGGGAGCCATAGAATTCATGTGCAGCTAAGCTTGTTCCATCAATTTCTGCTGCCAATAATAACCATGTCAACGTCAAGAAGGCTGCAGCTGAATACCATGGAATTGCTCTTGTAACCTTCATTCGGATGGAAGTATCATTGAATAACCCAACAAGAGGCGATTCCTCCTCTTCTGAACTCATCAACCACGGTCCTAGGAAAATTAGCATCCCTATGATAGCCTGTTGGAGATTAGCTGCCCATGACCAACTTGCGAATAACATCAGAAACACTCCTCCAAAGACCCAGGCTGCTGGAGGTTTTTTTGAATCACCCCTGACTAAGAGATACATCAGTGCTGTGCCAACGAGAGTAACAGCGGTTGAGCCCATCCAAATTCCAAGAGCGGGTGTGATAATCAATAAACCCAAAGACAGATATCGATTTACATCAAATAGGCTTGATTTTCCAGATGAAGAAAGTAGCATATCTTGTTGTTTTACAAGCCACCAGAAGGCCCCAAAACAAAGCGAGATCATTATTAGAGAATATGCTGCTACCTCTAGACCGGCTGCACCATCATCGAACAACTGAACAATTCGTATGTATGGGTCATCATAGACTCGGCCTTCTTCGTTTCCAACAAATGAGTGTACTGATGCCCAAACTCCATTAGCACGAGTGACTAATGTGGCATGGATTGCTAAGGCACCAGCAATCATCCCTAAAGCAGGTGAAGCGATGATTGCTGAATTCTTTTGAGAATCTGTTCGGGCACGAGCATGAACAATCATCAACAAGGCGAACCATGGAAGAATTGAGCCTGTCTCAACTGGATCCCAAGCCCAATATCCACCCCAATCCAAGACCGTGTACGCCCACAATCCACCCAATCCAATTCCTACGGTTCCAACTAGGAACCCAGCTCGAGCCCAGTGAAGTTGGGATTCGTGGATTTGTTTTGCATCTCGACCTTTGATAAGGCCGGCTAGAGCAATGCTCGCAACCGCCAAACATAGTGAGTAGTAAGCAAAAATTAGTGGAGGATGAATTACCATCAAATCGGTTTGCAACAAAGGATTGAGAGTACCCCCCCAACCAGATGTCTCAGCGAAGGGAGAAAGTATCCAAGATATAACAAAAATAGCGCCTGTGAATCCGTGCATTAGTTTAATCTCAACCGAATTCGATACACTACGGCCCGACATGAACCATGTTACAGTTCCCATTATGGCCGCCCAAAGCAATAGAGGCCCTGCTCTACCTCCCCAAACTGCAGAAATTCTGTAGAGCAGAGGTAACTCTGTGCCTCCATATCTTGAGACCAAATCAAGACTAGCAAAATCAAAAATGAATGCTGTTGTCAAGAATACCCAAGGTGCTAATTGTGCTAAGAGTGTTGTATGACGAGCCAGAGGCTTTCCTGATGGTAATCGTGTGAAACACCAAATTAGGCTGGTCGCTAGCGCCAGCAACATCAGGAAATTTCCGAGGGTGGGGAGTATAGAATCACCAGCCGTAATACTTCGCTCTTGAGTAACCGAAAGATAGCATGGCAGGGATTATTCTCTTTGCGTAAAGACTTGGCCGTCTCATCAATATACGCAAACAGACTGCTAATTTTCCATGAGGTCCCATATTGCTCATTTCTTCAGGGAAACATTGGCCCATAATCGACATATCTTCGTCGCTCAAATCGAACAATGCTGATTTGCCTCGCAAAATCTTCGCATATGGAGGAAATTCATCACTCCACAACTTCTGATATCTAGCCATCTTACTCGCTGATAAATCATCAGCTGCAATTTGCTCGGCAGCTACATCTGCCGCAAAAGTTGCAGACTTTAGAGCAAGATGAGAACCGCCTTCGAATAACGGTGAAGTAAATCCAGCAGCATCACCTACCAGCATAAGTCCATCATCATAGGTAAGTTCGAAAGGCCCGGAAATTGGAATCGTGCCACCGAATGCAGGATTGCCCTTTTGCTTCCATGGAGGTGGAACTTGTTCTAGATCTTTGAAATGAGTCGCTTCAATGAATTCATCAAGTGCCTTCTTTGTTCGAGACTTGTCCTCTGAAACCAAACCTACATTTGCCCTACCATCACATTTTGGAATCATCCAAAGGTAGCCTTTTTCTGCGTATTCCGGCCATATATAGAAATCGAGATAATCATCGGTTGGAACTTCCAGCATCTCATATTGCATTCCAGCGATTACTTGTCCTCGAGGGTTAAGGTCGAGAATTCGAGATGTTGCTCCGGAGACTCCTGAGGCGTCTATGACCACTTTTGTTTGGATTGGGAATTGGTCGCCTTTACCATTACAAAGCCAACCTGTGAACTTGCCGGAATTGTCGTATTGTTTTTCCATACTGCGCAATTTGTGAGATAGGTGTAATTGAGCCCCTTCAGATATCGCTTCCTCTGCGATCCAGCGTTCGAAAAGATGCTTTTCTAAAACGTAACCTTCCTCGGTGAGTTTCTTTGCCGTTCCATCTGGGAATATCACACGAATGCCATGTACTCTCTTACTGATGACATGAGAAGGAAGGTCAAGTTTGAGGTTA
>Ga0163110_10000259_pt1 | contig 24192 bp, 24 predicted proteins | sample CRUFie1St17metaG_FD_108703 | JGI IMG/M metagenome (GOLD analysis project Ga0163110, IMG submission 108703) | Marine microbial communities from the Costa Rica Dome - CRUD Field 142mm St17 metaG | ecosystem: Environmental > Aquatic > Marine > Oceanic > Photic zone | place: Costa Rica: the Eastern...
AATAATCAAGAAGGTGGTGATCATGACACATCACATTGTTTCATTGGAAAGAAAAGATTTGATAAGCTAATCAATGGGCTTGATGTGATCACAATAGGAATAGAAGAACATACTTCATTAACTTTTGATCTTAATAATTCCACTATTGATGTAAAAGGGCTTGGAAATGTACATTTTATTTCAAATGATGGGGAATTCTGTTTAAAAAATGGAGAGACAATAGAAATAGGGCAAATAAATGATAACTATGTACCAAAAAAATCATCTAATGAAATTAAAAGTGAATCTAAAGAAAGTTTTAATAATTCAGGCACAGTTGAATTAGATATAAATAGCTTAATAGAAATAAGAAGAATAGCTAGAGAATCGAAAATGTATCAAATCGCAGATAATATTAGAGACTTATTAATTACTAAAGGTATTGAAATAATAGATAATGATGCGGAAACATCTTGGAAAAAATTAGACTAAACTAATTGTATTCCTAAGTGTCCCAATTTTCTCTATATAAATTTCTACAATATCATTTTCTTTAAGAGTAAAATCTTGCGGAGGTATTATACCTGTACCTGTCATCAAAACTGCTACTTCAGGCAAATCGTTACTTCTTTGTAGCCAGTCTACAAGCTCAATTACATTTCTTTTCATTTCAGAAGTATTTGAATCACCTTCGAAAACAACATTATTTTTTCTAATAATTTTTAATCCGACTTTGAGGTTTTGAGGATCAATATCTTCGGAAGAAATAATGCACGGACCTATTGAAAAAGATTTATTATAAACCTTTGCCTGTGGCAAATATAATGGATTTTCACCTTCAATAGATCTGCTACTCATATCATTGCCAATAGTATAACCTGCAATTTCACCATTTATTATTACAACTGCTAACTCGGATTCAGGTACATCCCAACCAGAATCTTTTCTTATGCCTAAATCTTTTTCTGGTGGTTGCATTCTATCGCCAGTGCCTTTAAAAAATATTTCTGGTCGTTCAGCGTTATATACTTTTGCATAAACATCTGGGGAATCGCTTTCTGCTTGTCTTTCTCTCATGCTGTCGCTGTAAGTAACACCTGCAGCCCAAACTTCTTGTGGATAAATTGGTGACTGCAAAAGCTTTTCAATTTCTTCAATTTTTGAGAATTTGGTACTAAATAGATTTTCATTATTAATTAACGAAGATACGTAAGAGTTTAATGTTACTTTTTTATTTGATTTTATAGATTCTTCTTGAGATAAAGAATATAATTCTTCAAATTCAATGTTACCTAAACTATATAAATTATTTTTGAATGAAACTATTAATGAAGAATCCCAATATGAGCCTTCATTATCATCAGAATAAAAATTATTTAATCGATAATATTCCATCTAGACCTCCTTATATTCACCTTCTATAGTATCAGAATCATCATTACTATCATCATCATTAACATTATTATTTTCAGTTGGTGCCTGAGAATATATATCTTGTCCAATTTCTTGCATCTTAGTTTGAAGTTCATTGGTGAGATTTACTATTTCTTCAGCATTCTCTTCTTCACTAGTTATCAGAGAAGATAGTTTTTCTTTTAATTCATTTAACTCTGTTTTCTTCTCATCAGTTATTTTGTCCCCATTTTCATTTATTAGTTTTTCTGTTGCATATATTGTACTTTCAGCATTATTTTTAGCCTCTACTTTAGCCTTTTTTGCCTTGTCTTCTTCAGCAAATTCAGATGCTTCATCGACCAATTTTTCAATTTCACTATCATCTAGCCCTGATCGACCTGTTATAGTGATGTGTTGCTCTTTTCCAGTACCTTTATCCTTTGCTGATACTTTTAAAATACCATCTGCATCAATATCAAAAGTAACTTCAACTTGAGGAACTCCTCTTTGCGCAGGAGCAATTCCGTCTAAATTAAATCTTCCTATTGAAACATTATCATTTGCCATCTCTCTTTCTCCTTGCAAAACATGTATTTCAACGCTGGTTTGATTATCTGCTGCAGTAGTAAAGGTTTCACTTTTGGATGTTGGTATAGTTGTATTTCTTTCAATTAAGGTTGTTCTAACTCCACCTAATGTTTCTATTCCAACTGAAAGTGGTGTCACATCAAGCAGTAATACATCTTTAACATCACCTTCTAATACTCCTGCTTGGATTGCAGCTCCCATTGCTACTACTTCATCAGGATTTATTCCAGCTGAAGGGTCCTTACCAAAAATTTCCTTAACTTTATTTATAACAGCTGGCATTCTAGTCATTCCACCTACTAAAATAACATCTGAAATATTTTTAAGATCTATTTCAGAATCTTTTATGGCCTGTTTGCATGGACCTACTGTTCTTTCAATTAGACTGCTAGCAATTTCTTCTAATTTAGCTCTTGTAATATTTGAAACAAGATGTTTAGGACCATTAGCATCTGCAGTAATAAAAGGTAAATTTATTTCTGTTTGAGTAACTGTAGATAATTCAATTTTTGCTCTTTCAACCTCTACTCTTAGACGTTGCAATGCTGCTGGATCATTTTTTAAATCAATCCCCTCTAAGTCTTTAAATTCTTTTGCAACATGATCAAGAAGTAAATTATCAAAATCGTCACCACCTAAATGAGTATCACCGTTTGTAGATTTAACTTCAAAAACACCATCTCCTAATTGAAGTATAGTTATATCAAAAGTTCCTCCTCCCAAATCATATACAGCAATTGTCTTATCTCCTTTTGAGTCTAAGCCATATGCTAGTGAGGCCGCAGTTGGTTCATTTATAATTCTCATTACCTCTAAACCAGCGATTTTGCCTGCTACTTTTGTTGCTTCTCTTTGACTATCGCTAAAATAAGCAGGAACAGTAATAACTGCCTGAGTGACCTTATCACCAAGTTTATGTTCTGCATCTTCTTTAAGTTTTTGCAAAACCATTGCAGATATTTCAGTTGGAGTATGTTTTTTTCCACCAAGAACAATTTCTACATCTCCGTTTTTTGCTTTATCTAACTTATATGAAATTCTTTCTGAATCTTCTTTAACAGATTTATCATCATGCCTTCTTCCAATAAATCTTTTAGCAGAATAAATTGTATTTTCTGCATTCGTAACACTCTGCCTTCTTGCGAGTTCACCAACAAATCTTTCATTTGTTTTTGTATTTATTGCAACAACAGAAGGAGTTGTTCTTTTTCCTTCCTTGCTCTCAAGTATACTTGGTTCACCAGCTTCCATTACAGCAACTGCTGAATTTGTTGTTCCTAGGTCAATTCCAATAATTTTAGCCATTTTCATTCTCCTTATCGTAATTTTTATTTGTTAAGTTTTCTGCAATTTCAACTTGTGTTGGTCTTATAACTTCATTATTCATTACATAACCTTTTCTCAAAATACGTAAAATACTTCCGTCCTCCATGTCCTTTGTGTCAGTTTTTAATAAAGCTTCATGGATATATGGGTCAAAAATATTATTTTCTTCGATTACATTTATGTTTTTTAATTTTAAAATATTTTCAAATTTACTTCTGATACTTATTAAACCTTCAGATAGTACATTCTTTGATGCTTCACTAGAATTTTCAATTGCTAAGTCAATATCATCAATAACTGAAAGTATTTTCAAAACTAAGTTCTTTGTTGTTCTTTGTTCAATTTCTAATAATTCATTTTTCATTCTATTTCTGTAATTTACTAAATCTGCCTGTGCCCTAGCGGCTATATTTTTCAATTCATTATTTTCTTTTTCTAAAGATTGAAATTTTTCTTTTTCAGAATTTGTCTTTTTATCTTTTTTATTTGGCATTATTTAACAAAGTTTTGAAGTAATAATTTAACTTTTTCATTAATTATTCCAATTCTAGAATCAAGATTGCTTTCATTTGCTGTACTTAAAATCAAAGCAATTTCGTCAATTCCTTCAATTAAGTCCATGATAATTGCAATACCAGCTAAATTAACCCCATAAACATCAACTAAGGTTTTAATTATTTTTAATCTAATTAAATCTTCCTCAGAATATAAACGAAGCATTCCTACAGATCTAGAAGGTCTAACTAAGCCATATTTTTCATATTTTCTTAGTGTTTGTGGGTGAACTTCAAGTAACCTTGCAGCAACGCTTATTATGTATACTCCGCTTTCCAATTTATATATTTCGTATTCTGTTTCTTATATCAATTAGTATATTATAACTTGATATGATTCATGTCAACATAATAAAATTATTTATTTCAAGTTAAAATACAATCTAATGAAAAAAGAAATTTACAAAAAAAATTATATAAATTCAGAGATACCTTCTGTAGTTTTGGACAGAATGGCTATATATATCAGAGTTTTAAATCAGTTGCAGCAAGAAAGAATAAAGCTTACAAATTCAAAAGAATTATCAAATTATCTTCCCGTTGAATCGGGACAAATTAGGAAAGATCTTAATTATTTAGGAAAATTTGGAATTAATGGAAAAGGATATAATGTTAAAAATTTAAAGAAAACATTACAAAAATTAATGGGCCTTGAAGCAAAATGGAATGCAGTGATAATTGGTGGCGGTAGATTAGGAAAATCCTCAGTTGAATTTATGAAGCAAAAGAAATCTGAAACATTTAGAATTGTTGCAGCTTTTGACCCAAATAAAAGACTTGTAGGAAAAAAAATTTCAAACCTTAAAATACAGAACTTAAAAGATTTAACTAGAACTGTTAAATCCAGGAACATAAAAATTGGAATTATTTCAACAGAAAATAACAGTGTTCAAAATGTTGCAGAAGAGTTAATAAGAAATGATTTAAATTATATTCTTAACTTTTCTAGCTTTTCTCCCAAAGTTCCAGACTTTGTTATTCTAAAAAATATTGATCCTGGATTGCAAGTAGAATCTATGTCCTATCATTTGAGGCAAAGAAGTTTAACAAGATAGAGCTAGTTAATTGTCCCATCAACTAATATTGTTACACTATTATCTATCACTTCAATAAATCCGCCGTCTATAATTACATCATTTTCTTTATTACCATCTCTCCACATTAAATTTCCTTTATCAAGTTCAGAAATTAAAGATATGTGATTGGGCAAAATTCCAATTTGACCATCTGTACTTATAACAGAAACGTAATCAACATTGCCATTAAATACTGTTTCTTCAGATGTAACTATTTCAAGTTTCAATGATGCCATAAATTTAACCTTTTAGTGTTTTTGCCTTTTCAACAGCTTCATCAATAGTTCCAATCATGTAAAAAGCTTGTTCTGGAAGATCATCATGTTGGCCACTTAAAATTTCCTTAAAACCTTTTATTGTGTCTTCAACTTTTACATATTTACCTGGTATACCAGTAAAAACTTCACCGACATGAAATGGTTGAGTTAAAAATCTTTGTATTTTCCTTGCTCTAAATACAACTTCTCTATCTTCTTCAGAAAGTTCTTCAATACCTAAAATTGCAATTACATCTTGCAGATCTTTGAATCTTTGTAAAACTTCTTGAACTTGTCTAGCAACGTTGTAATGTTCTTCACCAACAATATTTGGTTCCATTATTCTAGAGTTAGAAGCGAGAGGATCTACAGCAGGAAATAATGCTTGCGCAGCCAATGATCTTTCGAGTGAAATTGAAGCATCTAAGTGTCCAAATGTGGTAACAATTCCAGGATCTGTATAATCATCTGCTGGCACATAAACTGCTTGGAATGATGTGATAGACCCATCCACAGTTGATGTTATTCTTTCTTGCAAATCTCCCATTTCTGTTGCTAAAGTAGGTTGGTATCCAACAGCTGATGGCATTCTACCCAATAAAGCAGAAACTTCCATTCCAGCAAGTGTGTACCTGTAAACATTGTCTACAAATAATAAAACATCTTGCTTTCCAACTTCTCTAAAATATTCAGCCATTGTTAAGCCTGTAAGTGCTATTCTGGCCCTAGTTCCAGGAGGTTCATTCATTTGGCCAAAAACTAATGCGGTGCTGTCAAGAACACCGTAATCTTTCATTTCATGCCATAAATCATTACCTTCTCTAGACCTTTCACCAACTCCAGCAAAAACTGACACACCACTATGCTCTTGTGCAATATTTCGAATTAGTTCAGTAATAATTACTGTTTTACCTACTCCTGCACCACCATAAGCACCTACTTTTCCACCTTTAGAAAATGGAGTAATTAGATCAAAGACTTTAATACCTGTCTCTAAAATTTCTGTACTACCTTTTTGTTGCTCGAAGGTTGGTGCTGGTCTATGTATTGGCCATTTCTCTTTTGCTTTTACTTCACCTAGGTCATCAAGAGCATCACCAAGAACATTAAAAATTCTTCCCAATGATGCTTCACCAACAGGAACTGATACAGGAGATCCAGTATCACTTACTTCCAAGCCTCTTGAAACACCTTCAGTAGCGCCAAGAGCTAAGCATCTTGCCCAGTTGTTTCCAACATGCTGCTCAACCTCTAAAACAAGTTTTTCACCATTAACGTCAAGTTCAAGGGCATTATAAATTTCTGGTAAATTTTCTTGAGGGAACTCAACGTCCACAACTGTACCAATTACTTGAACAACTTTTCCAATATTTTTAGTCATAATTCTCCTTTTAAATTATTTCTTTATTCCTCTAGTGCGAGTGCTCCACCTACAATATCCAATATTTCAGATGTAACCTGTTGCTGTCTTGCTTTATTTAAATCAAGAGTCAAATCTTCTTTTAATTCATTTGCATTATCAGTAGCATTTTGCATTGCAACTAACCTTGCAGAGTGCTCACTTGCTACAGAATCTAGAATAGAATTAAAAATACTTGTTTCAATGTATCTAGGAATTAATGCCTTCGACACATCAACTAAATTTGGCTCATATAAAAATTCGCTATTGAATTTATTTGCATCGTTAAAATCAATTTCTACCGGTAATAATTGTTTTACTCTTGGCTTTTGTATTGCTGTACTTATAAATTCAGTATAAATAATAAAAACCTTAGAAAAACCTTTAACATTTATCTCTTTAGAAATACTCCCTGTTATTGGAGAAACCTCTTCAAATGTAGGCATGTCTGAAATCTTAAAAGATTCATATTCTTCATTAATCTTAGAAATGAAACTTGTACCTTTCTTTCCTATTACTCGAATTTGATACTCATTATTTAAAGATTCTATAAATTTTGATGCCTCTTTTAAAACATTAGAAACTAAAGCTCCACACAGACCCCTATCTGGTGTAACCATTAGTACAAGATTCTTATTAACATTCTCATCTTGATTTGTAGAAAATACCTCAGGATTGCTTTGATAAACGTTTCCAATTATAGAATTTAATTTTTCACTATATGCTCTACCATCTAAAACTTTATCTTGAGCTTTTTTCATTTTTGCTGCAGCAATCATTTGCAAAGCTTTGGTCACACGAGAAGTGCTTTCTATGCTTCTTATTCTACTTCTTAGTTCTCTTAAATTTGGCATTTCTTTTTTTTATGAATTAAATGTTTTATTAAAATCTATAGCTGTTTTTTTAATTTCAGCCATATCTTCATCTTTTAAATCTCCACTTTCTTTTATGTTTTTAAGTGTCTGTGCAATAGTAGTAGAAGAATGATCATTCCATGCTTCTTCATATTTAGCTACATCACTAACATCAATTTCATCAAGTAGTCCTTCAGAAGCCAAATATAAAAGGCATACCTGATTTTCTAATGAAACTGGTTTGTATTGAGGTTGTTTCAATAACTCAACAATAATGGCACCTCTACTAAGTTGCTTCTTTGTTACATCGTCAAGATCATCAGAACCAAATTGTGCAAATGCTGCTAATTCCCTATATTGAGCAAGTTCAATTTTTAAACTTCCAGACATTTTTTTCATAGCTTTACATTGAGCTGAACCTCCTACCCTGCTAACTGATAAACCAGTATTCAAAGCTGGCCTTACACCAGAATTAAAAAGATCAGATTCGAGGTAGATTTGGCCATCTGTTATTGAAATAACATTTGTTGGAACATATGCAGAAACATCACCAGCTAAGGTTTCAATTACTGGCAATGCAGTAATTGAACCACCACCATATTCTTTTTCAACACGTGCAGCTCTTTCTAATAATCTAGAATGCAGATAGAAAACATCCCCAGGGTAAGCTTCTCGACCAGCTGGTCTTCTTAATAACAGTGACATTTGCCTATATGCCCACGCATGTTTACTTAAGTCATCGTACACAATAAGAACATCTTTACCTTTATCCATAAAATATTCTGCCATTGCGCAACCTGAATAAGGGGCTAGATATTGCAATGGAGCTGAATCAGATGCATTTGCTGCAACAACAAAGGTGTGTTCAAGTGCATCATTTTTTTCCAAAGTTTCAACAACGCTTGCAACTTTTGATGATTTTTGGCCAATCGCAACATAAATACAAATTAAGTCACCGCCTTTTTGATTAATAATACAGTCAACTGCAACAGCAGTTTTTCCAGTATTTCTATCTCCAATTATTAATTCTCTTTGACCTCTTCCAACAGGAACTAATGCATCAACAACTTTTAATCCAAACTGGACAGGTTGATCAACTGATTTTCTACTAACAACATCTGGAGCAGGCTTTTCAACTGGAGCAGTTGCAGATGTCTTTAATGAGCCCTTGCCATCAAGCGGTCTTCCAAGTGGATCAACGACTCTACCAATTAATTCTTCTCCAACTGGAACCTCAACAATTTTTCCAGTTGCTTTTACTTCATCACCCTCTTTGATATCTAAATAATCACCTAAAACTACAGTTCCAACTGTATCTTCTTCAAGGTTCAGCGCCATACCTAAAGTTCCATTTGGAAATTCTAGCAATTCACTGTATTTAACGTTTGACAGTCCATGAATTTGAGCAATTCCATCTCCAGCTTCAACAACAGTCCCTACATCAACCAGAGAGGAATTATTTCCATATTCTTCAATTTGTTTTTTTATTACTGATGAAATATCTTGCGTTGCCATTTTATCTCCTATTATTCTAAAATTTTATCTTTTAATTCTGATAATTTTCCCTTTGTGCTCATATCTAACATTTGATCATCAAATTTAGCTATAAAGCCTCCTAAAATTGTTTTATCAATAACATTATCACTTACAACCTTAGCTTTCGTAACAATACTAAGTTTATCGTTAATTTGATTTAATTGGCTTTCAGATAGTTCAAATGCAGTAATAATTTTTGCTCTTTTAACTCCATTTTTTTTATCAATGAGCTTATTAAATCTTTCTATGATACTGTCGATTAGAAAAAGTCTATTTTTTTCGATCATTAATTTAAGAAAATTAATTTTCTTAACATCAGTCTTAATTTCTGAATTTGATATTAATGAAATTTTGTCATCATTGTTTATTTTTGGATCTAAAAAATATTTTTGTATCTTCACGTCCTTAAATATCTCAGATAAATTATGTAGAAATTCACCCCATTCTGACAAATTATTATCCTCAGATGCTATTTGGAAAATAGCATCTGAATATCTATTTGATGATGAGGTGTTTTTCATATCAATTACTCATTTTTCAACGATTCTTTTTCTAAAGCTTTTTCTATAAGTTCTGTATGAACATTTTCATCAACTTCTTTTTCAATTACTTTACCCGCCGCATCTATAACTAATTCACCAAACTTATTTTTTAATTCAGAAATAGCAGTGTCTCTTTCACTTTCTATTTCTTTTTTTGCTTTATCCATCATTTGGGAGATTTCTGATGAAATTTTCAATCTTTCATCTTCTCTTAACTGATTGGATGCATCTTTGGCTGACTCAATTAATTTTTTTCCTTCTTGGCGAGCTTTAGCCAACTCTTCTTCAATTTTTAAAGCCGCATCTTCTGCACTTTTTGAGGCAACTTCAGCATCATCTAAACCTTTTTTTATTTTTTCAGCTCTCTCATCAAGTAGCTTAACTACAGGTTTATACAGAAACTTGCTAATCAAAAAAAGCAGTATAGAAAAACTTATTAATTGAGTTATTAAACCCGGTAAATTTATACCTAATTCACCCATATTTTCTTTCCTTTAATTTTTTATTTTGCAACAAATACGTTTGCAGCATCTGTGCTACCTACGAATAATATGATGATCGCAATAACCAAGGCATAAATTGCAATAGCTTCTGCGAATGCAATTGCTAAAATCATGTTTTGCTGAATTGGGCCAGCAGCTTCTGGATTTCTTCCAATTGCCTCCATTGCCTTTCCAGCTAGCATTCCAATTGCTAATGCAGGTGCAAAACCACCTAAACCAATAGCGATTGCCGCTGACAAGGTTCTTAAATCACCAAAAATAAAATCTCCCATTTTATTTCTCCTTTATTAATTTTGTTTATTTAATGCTCACTATGATCTGCAACAGCTGTTACAGCAAAAATTAAAGTAAGCATTGAAAAAATAAATGCTTGTATTACACCTACAAACAATTCTAGTCCCATAAAAGGAACTATTCCAATAAATGGTAACAAAAACATCATTGCTATTAGCAATACTTCACCAGCAAACATGTTACCAAATAATCTAAAAGTAAAACTAACAACTCTTGCAAATTCTGCTATTAATTCCAATAATCCAACAAAAAGCATTATTGGGGATGAAAAATTGATAAATTTAGAACCGTATTTTTTTATACCCAATTCTGATATACCCCAGTAAGTCACAAAAAACATTGCGACAATTGCTATTGCCAAAGTTGTATTTAAATCTGTATTTGCCCCTCTAAATAAAGGTAGTAATCTTCCAGCTTTTTTTCCTTCATGTTTTCCTTCTGGAATCAAACTTTCATTTTTAATTACATCTTTTACAAGAACAACTCCACCACCTTCTTCAATACTTGATTCACCTCTTCCTGGAGGTAAATATTTTATCCCCATAAAAGTTTGATCAAAAATTACTAAATGTTCTTTGAGTGCCTTTTTACAAGTAAATTCCTTCTTTTCTGAACCGTGATCTGAACCGTGATCTGAACCGTGATCTGAACCGTGACAATCATCAGTGTCAAGTTTATGTTTCTTGTGTTCATAAACAACTTCAGCAGATTCAACAATTCCTATTGTGCCTACTCCTGGCAATACACCAACCCAATTAGAAACAACTACGCAAAGAAAAATTGAAAGAACTACAGGAACAAATCTTCTACCTTTTTCACTGCCAGAAATACTTTTTGCTAAATTTAAGAAAAATTCGACAACAACTTCAGCTAAGTTTTGTAATCTGCTTTCAGGAATTTTTTTTAAATTTTTTGTTGAAAAAAATATAAAAGCTAATAGAACCAAGATACTTACCCAAAAAGTTAATGAAGTGTTGTAAATTCCTAATCCAGGTATTGCCTCAGCTGGCAATTGAATATGTGCGATTGGACTTTGAAAAAAACCACCAATAGGTAGAACTCCACCTATTGCTCCGCCTAAAACAGAAGTTATGAATAATACCAAGAATACTGGTAGAACCAATGTTTTTATCATCAATTATTTCCTATTTAAAATATCTTTTATTGAAGCTCTTATACCTAATATCGATATAACAACACCAATAAGTCCGCTTAGAGATGCAAATAAGATTGGTAACCCAATCTTATCTCCTACCCACCTGCCCAAAAGAACAGAAACTATTATTAAAATCACCACAAACCAGCCTATGCCAGTTATTTTCCCAAAAACAATTATGTTTTTTTTCATGATTTAAATAGTTTAATTCTATTTTTCAAGAATGAAAACCAAGATAAATCTAACATATTGAAAAATAGTTCACAAGCATTTTTTTTTAGTTAATAAATTTGAAATAATTATTTGCCTAAATTATCAAGATCTAAACTATTTATGAAATCACTGAACTCTGAAAAATCAATATCGTTTGATATACTTTGTTTTTCATTAATTAATGATTTTTGAGATTTATTTTGAGCTGTCTTTGCCATATGATCTAATGAAACACCTACATTATTTACAACATCATCATTTACATAAATAGGACAAGATGCTCTTACCGCAAGTGCAATTGCGTCTGATGCTCTAGAATCTAACATTTCTATTTTATCGTTTATTTTCATTGCAATTTTTGCAAAAAAAGTTTCATTTTTCATAGAATCTACCAATACGTATTCAATTGATACTTCTAATCTTTCGAATAGTGAAATCATCAAATCGTGTGTTAGTGGCCTTGGAAGATTTACTTTTTGAAGTTTTACCGCAATTGAATCAGCCTCATTTGACCCGACCCATATAGGAATGTATAGGTCTTTGGATTTTAATTTAAGTATCACCACTCTTTGATAGTTTGAAAGGCTAACTCTAATACTATCTATTGTTATTTCTTGCATAATATTTATCTTATCAATTAATCAAAATCTTTTATATTTTTTTTAAACTTTAACAATGCTTCAGTTACACATTTTTCATAATCTAATAATGATTCAAAACTTTCTTTAGGAAAACATATTCCTCGCGATGAATTCAAGATATTTAACCCGCCCTTTCCTGCTTGAATTGTAGACTTAAAGTCTCCTCCCTGAAAACCTAATCCAGGAATTAAAATTGGTATATCAAGATTCTTTAGTCTTATTTTTTTTAATTCATCAGGATAAGTAGCACCAACAACGATTCCTAAATTATTATCTTTGTTACATTTTTTTACTATTTCCAATACTTTTTCATATACAAATTTGCTGTCTTTAGTTTCTAAACTTTGTAATTCATTGGAACTTTCATTTGAAGATTTACAAATTACTAATGCGCCGTTCATTTCAGCGAAAGGATGAATAGAATCAGAACCAAAGTATGGATTTATAGTAGAAACATCAAATCCCCAGTATTCATACATTGAGCTTGCATAAGCTCGGGCAGTTGAACCAATATCAGATCTTTTAGAATCACCTATAATAATCTTTTCAGGATAATTTATTTTTATATATTCAATAGATTTTTTTAATTTTTCAAGACCACCAACTCCATTTTCTTCAAAATAAGCTAGTTGAAATTTAAATGCATCTGCATCTTCTGCAGTTGAATCTATTATTAATTTGCACCATTCAAATAAATCTATGCCTAAATTACTTATACTGTTCATAATTGGGTCAATTCCAACACAAATAAAATTTTCTTTATTTAATTTCCTTAATTTACTTACCCAATTCATTTTAATTTTCCTAATAAATAATTATGTATTGATATTGACAATATAGCCAATAAAGCTGAATAAGACGATAATCGAATAATAGTACTTGTTTCAAGAGAGGCTATTGAAGAATATATTGCTGTTGATAAATTTTGAGTAGAACCTGGCATATTTCCTGCAACTACAATTGTTGCGCCAAATTCAGAAATACTTCTTGCAAAGCAAATTAATAATCCTGCATATATTCCCTTTTTTGAAATAGGTAAAATAATCTTATTAAAAATTAATAATTTCGACATCCCCAGGCTTTCTGCAGCATCAATTATATTACTATTAACATTTGAAAACCCTAATTGAAATGACCTAATAATTAATGGGAAGGAAACAACTGAAGCAGCCAAAGAACCTGCAATCCAAGTAAAAGCAATAGTGCTACCGGTTAATTTATAAATTACAGAACCTATATAATAATTTGGACTAAAAATAACTAACAAAATATAACCTGTTATTACTGGCGGAAGACCTAAAGGAAGTATTGTAATAAATTCTATAAATGATTTACCTCTAAAATTATTGAAAACTAAAATATAAGCAATTGGAAGAGCTAATAAAGATGCAAATATAGTTGAGAATATTGCACCTCTTATTGAACTGTAAACTAAAACTAAATCTTCATATAACATTTATTTAGAACTCTTATCAGTTGATAATATATTTTTTTGAACTTTTAGGTAATTAATAAATTTAATTACTTCCATCTTTCTTTCAATTTCCAAATTATTATTTATAAAAAATGCATATGTCATTTTTTTATCAAAATTATAATTAGACATAGAAAAATTTAAATCATTGTTAATTTTTGAAAAATCATTTTTATATATGATGGCATTATCAACATAATTTAAATTAATCATATTTATTAATGCTGACGCATTACTTGTTACTTTAAGATTATAATTTTTATTACATCTATTTTCATTTAAAATTTCATTAGACATTTTTCCGAGTGGAGCTCTAGTTGGATCAGCTATACCTAATTCTAGATTGTTAATGCAAATGTTATTTAAATCTATTTCATCATTTTTTTTATGAATAAGAATTAATTCATTATCAAAATAGTTATCATAAAATTTAAAATTTTTTAAAAATGAATTTTTGAGATTATAATTTGCGAGTAAAGCTAAATCTGGGGCAGCACCTAAGATTATTTTATTAGACAAATCGTAAGAACCTGATGAATCAATATTAATATTTTTACTATAATCATCTGCTAACTTTTCAACTTGAGAAGAAAGAGAAGCTGCAAGAAAAATATTTAGATCCTCTTGATTTTGATTACTACAAGAAACAAAAATTAAACAAGAGCATAATAACAAAAGTATTTTTATATATTTATTCATTTTCTTACTTAATTATGTTTAATCAATAGTGTATACTGAATTACTATGAAAAATAATGAATCTGAAAACTTTAATTTCGATAGCTTTTCAAATTTAGAATTTTATAAGAAAGTAAATTCTAATCTTCTTGATCTTGCAGATCTTAATTCAAGTAATAAAATTATAGACTTAGGTTGTGGAAATGGTGGTATCACTGAAATGATATTAGCTAAAGTAAAGGACGTAAGCAACATAGTTATCTTTGCAGTTGATAGTTCATCCTCGGCAATATCACTAGCTTTAAAAAGGTTTAGTAATAGGAAAGATGTAATAATTAATTACATTCAATCTGAAGCTCAAAATTTACATGAAAACTTAAAAGAAAAAGTCGATACTGTCATTTATTGCAATTCAATTCATTATGTTGAAGAGAAGGAAAAAGTTTTACAACATATTGGAAATGGTTTAGAAAAAGGTGGTAAATTTGCATTTAATACATCTTTTTTCGATGGATCTCACCCAAAAGAAACGGAAGCATTTTTAAGAAAATGGATGATGAAAAGCTTTAGATTGCTCAAAACTGAATACAATTTAAGGCCTGTAAAAAGCAAAGTTCAATCCAGGATACAATTGACCCCTGAAAATTATGAGAACTTACTGGCCGAAAATGGTTTTAAAGTAACCGAAAAGAAAATTGAAAATATTCATGTGCCCTTAGATGGTTGGTATGAAATAAGTAGCTTCAAAGATTGGATTGAAGGTGTTTTACCAGGCATACCTTTGGATATAGGAAGAAAAGTTTTACAACAAACTGTAGAGGCATTATTCAAAGAGTTAAATATAAAAACTCTTGATAGGAAATGGCTTTCAATAGTTGCTTCAAAATCTTAAATATTCATCTAATGAATAAACTGATAAGTTTTCTTCTTTAATTTCATCCTTAAATACTGCTTCTGCAGTATCCAATGAAGTAAAACATGGTATCTTTCTTTCAGTAGATTCTCTTCTAATTTTAAACCCGTCCTGAAGTGTTTTACTATCACCGGTTACTGTATTTACAACTGCAATTACCTCAGACTTTCTTAACATATCAATAACATTAGGATATTTATCTAATCTTTTTTCAATTACATCAGCCTTAAAGCCCATTTCAGAAATCAGTTTTGCTGTACCAGGAGTAGCTATTAATTTATAACCTTTTTTATTAATTAAATTAATTAAATATCTTGCTTTCTCTTTATCTCTATTTGCAATACTTAACAGGACAGAACCTTCAGAAGGAATATTGTTACCTGAACTTATAAATGCTTTTGATATTGCTTCTTCATATTTTTTTGATATACCCATTACTTCGCCAGTAGATTTCATTTCTGGCCCCAGAAAAGTGTCAACATCAGTTAATTTTGACATTGAAAAAACTGGGGCTTTTACAGCCGTAATATTCCTTTCTTTAAAAATTCCAATTCCATACTTAGAATCAGTAAGTTTTTCACCTTGCATGCACCCTACAGCCAAATCTATCATTGGAACTCCAGTAGCTTTGGATATGAAAGGTACTGTTCTACTTGATCTTGGATTGACTTCAATCACATAAACTTTCGAATCATTATTACTTCTATCCAGGATAAATTGAATATTCATCAAGCCAACAATATTTACTTCTCTAGCAATTTTTTGTGAATATTCCAATATTATATTTTTTTCAGAGTCTGTTATTCCTTTTGCAGGGTATACTGCTACTGAATCACCACTATGCACACCTGCCTTTTCCAGATGCATCATTATCCCAGGAATCAATATATCTTTCCCGTCAGAAACGGCATCAATTTCTAATTCAATACCTTCAATATACTTATCAATTAAAATTTCTGGATTTATTAAATTTGAAAAATCATGTTCATTAAAATAATTTTCAAGATCATTATCATTATCAATTATGTTCATGGCCATTCCTCCAAGCACGAAACTGGGCCTTACGATGATTGGATACTCTATTTTATGTGCAATTTTTTTAGCCTCTTGAAAATTAATTGATGTACCTGCAGGAGGTTGTGGCACTCCAATTTTTGACGTAAGTTTTTCAAAATATCCTCTGTCAGATGCAAGTTCAGTTGCCTTAGCTGATGTACCTAAAATTGGATAATTATTCTTATCCAAATTCTTTGTTAAATTTATAGCTGTCTGACCTCCAAATTGAACTATTGTTGAGGGCATTGAATTTAATATTTCTTCATTTTCTAAAATATCAAAGACAGATTCTTGGTCAATTGGTTCAAAATATAATCTATCAGATGTATCAAAATCTGTTGAAACAGTTTCAGGGTTTGAATTTACAAATATAGAACCTATTTTTCTTTTTTGAAGAGACCAGGCAGCATGAACTGAGCAATAATCAAATTCTATTCCTTGACCAATTCTTATAGGGCCACTACCAAGAACTATTGCTTTTTCAGTTTCATCTGGCTCTGCCTCATTTTCAAATTCATAAGTTGAATAATAATAAGGTGTTAAAGCCTCAAATTCAGATGCACATGTATCAACCATTTTGTAGGTAGGTAATATAGACCATTTCTTTCTTAGCTTTCTAATTTCATCAACAGTTTTTTTTGTCAACAAAGCTATACTTTCATCAGAAAAGCCAATCTTTTTTGAAATTTTAAGAGTTTCTTCGTCAATTATTTTTAATTTACTTAATTTTTTTTCATGATTAACTATAATTTTTAACTTTGTTAAAAACCACTTATCAATTCCTGTAAATTCATAAATTTCTTCTAAACTAATTCCCTTTCTTAAAAGTTTAAGAATTTTAAACAATCTTGTATCGTCAGGACTAAGGTCAGAAACCTTTCTGGCAACAAAAGAATTGTCTTTAAGGTGTGAGATATTTGATATATCTAATGCTCTTATTGCCTTCAAAAGTGCACTTTCAAAATTTCTTTCAATAGCCATTACTTCACCAGTGGCTTTCATTTGTGTGCCTATTGTTCTATCTCCTTTTTCAAATTTATCAAAGGGCCACCTTGGGATTTTTACCACACAGTAATCAAGTGCTGGTTCAAAAGCAGAAGTTGTCACCCCGGTTACCTGATTATTAATTTCATCAAGTTTTTTTCCAAGGGCAATTTTTGCTGCGACCCTCGCTATTGGGTAGCCTGTTGCCTTTGAAGCCAAAGCGGATGATCTGCTAACCCTTGGGTTAACTTCTATTACGTAATAATTAGGGCCATCATAATTTTTAGAATCAAATGGCCTGAAAGCTAACTGGACATTACATCCACCTTCAATTTTTAGACCTTTAATAATATTCAATGAAGATGTTCTTAATTCTTGATAGTCTTTGTCACTTAGTGTCTGACTTGGTGCAACTACAATAGAATCTCCAGTATGTACACCCATTGGGTCAAAATTCTCCATATTACATACAGTAATTGCATTATCATCTGAATCCCTGATTACTTCGTATTCAACTTCTTTCCAGCCCACTAAACATTTTTCAACTAGAATTTGACCGACCATACTTGCATTTATTCCTGAATAAGATATTTTTTTTAATTCATCTGGATTATAAGCAACCCCTCCCCCAGTTCCTCCTAAAGTAAAAGCTGGCCTTACTATTACAGGATAGTTTATTTCTTCAGCAGCAATTATAGCTTCATCAACAGTATTGCAACTGAAGCTTGGTGGAACTGGCTCTCCAAGCTCGTTCATTAAATTTCTAAAAAGTAATCTGTCCTCAGCTTTATTAATTGATTCGACAGATGTTCCCAAAACATCAACATTATGTTTTTCTAAAATTTTTTTATCATATAGATCTTTAACTAAATTTAATCCCGTTTGACCCCCTAATGTCCCTAGTATCCCGTCAGGTTTTTCTTTTATTATTATCTTTTCAATAATTTCAATTGTTAGAGGCTCAACGTAAACTTTATCTGCAGTATCTACGTCAGTCATGATTGTTGCAGGGTTAGAATTTACTAAAATAACAAAGCAACCTTCTTCTTTCAGTGACTTACAAGCTTGCGTGCCTGCGTAATCAAATTCTGCAGCTTGACCAATAACTATAGGCCCTGATCCAACTACTAATATTCTTTTTTGATTTTTCATTTTTCTTTCTTAACTAGTTCAATAAAATTATCGAAAACATATTCTGAATCTACGGGACCAGGGCAGGCTTCAGAATGATATTGAATTGAGATTATAGGTTTATTTTTATGTTTTAAGCCTGAAACTGTATCGTCATTTATATTCATATGGGTAATATCAAGTTCATAAGGAAAATTTTTATCACTTACTGCATAACCATGATTTTGTGATGTTGGGTAAACTCTTCCAGATTCTAGTTCCTTCACAGGTTGATTTCCGCCCCTATGACCGAACAAAAGTTTAAATGTTTCCCCTCCGTAGATATGCGCAATTATTTGGTGACCTAAACATATTCCTAAAGTTGGTAAGCTCTCGATACATTTTTTTATTCCGGAAAGATCATTCAATAATGTTTTAGGATCACCAGGTCCCGGAGACATTACTATACCGTCAAATTTTTTAAGATCTAATTTGTTAAAATTATAATTCCATGGATAAACCTCTACGTTACAACCTCTAGAATTCAATAACCTTACAATATTTTTCTTTACACCAAAATCAATTAGGGCTATTTCGAAATTATTATTTTTAATTTCATATCGTTGGATATTTTTAACTGATACTTGATCAACATAATTAGTTCCTTCGTATGCCCCAAATTCATCAATTTTAATTAATGCATTTTCGATATTAGGATTGTTTGTAATAATTGCCATTTTAGATCCAAATTTTCTAATCTTTCTTGTTAAAGCCCTTGTATCAACAGAATGTATACCCGGTATTCCATTTTCTTTAAGGAATTCATTTAAATTTTTATTATTTGAATAATGAAATGGATCTTCACATAAATCTCTTACAACATAACACTTAACTTGCACTTTATTTGATTCATTAAATTGATCAGTTACCCCATAATTTCCAATCATTGGATAAGTCGATACTAATATTTGACCTCTGTAACTTGGGTCAGTTAGCATCTCTTGGTACCCAGTCATGGAAGTGTTGAAAACAATTTCGCCCAATACCTCATCATCTGAACCAAACCCTATCCCTTCGTAAATTGAACCATCGCTTAAAACTATAAATTTTTTATTAGTTGTCATGATTATTTAATTTCTCCATTATTATAAATTTCTTTTCCTGAACAAATTGTCATTATTGGTTCACCATGCAATTTTATCTCACCTTGTTTATCTGTTTTAAAAATATAATTTTTACTTTTGGAATATAATTTTTCTTTATTTAAGGTCCAGTCATGATCGTTAGCTATAAAGAAATCAGATGCGTATCCTTCTTGAACAACTCCAATTTTTTTGTCGAAACATTTCTCAAAAATTTTTCCAGGCAAATAAGACATCTTGTCTACAGAAAATTTATAATCTTCTTTTTTTGAAACGAATCCAAAAGCATTTTCAAGCCAAGATATTCCAGACATACAATCTTCAAATTCTTTATCTTTATCTTCATGGTTATGTGGCGCATGATCAGAGGCTATTACATTAACTATTCCTTCTTTTAGGGACTTTAAACAGTAATTCTTATCATCAATAGTTCTAATTGGTGGATTAACTTTTAATTGAGAATCCAATTTTTCAAATAATTCTTCTTCATCAAAAAATAAATGATGAGGTGTTACTTCGCTTGTGACTTTAGAATTATTACTTTTGAATGCTTTAATTTCTTTTATCGCATCCATTGTTGATAAATGCTGAAAGTGAATCCATCCAGAATTATTTTTTAGGATATTTAGATTACTTTTAACTGCATTTAGTTCTGCTGATATAGGTCTTCCAATAAGGTTAAATTTACTTGAAAGCTTTCCTTCATTAATTGCCCCATTATAATTATGACTATTAAGAAGTTCTGGATGTTGCATTAATGGAAAATTTTTTCCTAATATATTTAAGGCTTTTGCTAAAAGATTTTGATTATCAAAAAAATCACCATCATCTGAAAAACCAAAGACGATATTTTCAAATCTTTCTATAATTTTTTCAAATTCCACTAACTCTTTCCCTTCCCTTCCTTTGCTAATACAGGGTGAAACAAAGATATTTATTTTTGAATTAATTATTTTTTCTGAAATAGCTTCAATTTCTTCCACTGAATCTAATGCTGGATAAGTATTTGGCATCATGACTACAGTTGTAAAACCACCTCTTGCTGCTGCATTTGACCCAGATGAGATATCTTCTTTATCAATTTGCCCTGGTTCTCTAAAGTGAACGTGAATATCAATTAGCCCTGGGAAAACAATCCTTCCTTCTGCATCTTTTTGTTCGAAATTTTCATAAATTTCATTGGATGAATTTTTTATTTTTAATATTTTATGCTCATCATAAATAATATCCTGATTAAAATTACTTAAACCTTTGTCATGGTGAAAAATTTTACAATTTTTTATTACTTTCATTTACCTAATCGACCTTTAAAATTTTATTTAGAATTGCACACCTAACCCATACGCCATTTTTTACCTGATTACTGATTAATGATTTAATGTTGTTTTGCAAACCTTTAGAAATTTCAACGCCTTCATTGACCGGACCTGGGTGCATAATATATTTAATATTAAATTTATCGAGTTTATTCTGATCAATTTGATATTTTGAAGAATATTCTTTCAAATTAATATTCAAATTTTTAAATCTTTCTTTCTGAATTCTTAATGCCATAACTACATCAGAATTATTAAGGCATTCTTCAAAATCTTCGTAAAAATTTACTTTTTCTGGGTCTATTTTTTCAGGCTTGAAGTAAGGCGGTGAAAATAAATTAGTTTTGAGTTTGTATTTTGAAAATCCTTCTATAAAAGAATTGGCAACCCTGCTATGTAAAAGATCTCCCACAATTGAAATTCTTAATTCTTTAAAATCATCGAATTTTTCTTTTAAAGTCTTTAGATCTGCCAATGTTTGTGTAGGGTGTGAATTAGTACCTGACCCCGCATTTATGATTGGAAAATCAAGAATTCTTTCGGCAGCTTTAAAATCATCATGATTAGAACTTCTTATTATAATTGCATCAGCTGGATACGAATTAAGAGTACTTAATGTATTTTCTATAGACTCACCTTTTAAAATTGAAGAGTTTTCTTGAGAAATATCTATTACTTTTATTCCTAAAATTGAACATGCAAAATGAAATGAGGTCTTTGTCCTGGTGCTTGGCTCTAAAAAGAGGAAAATTACATTTTTGTTTTCAAAAAAAGGAATATCGTTTTTTTTAAAAATTTCTTGAAAATGAAAGGAATCAGAAAGAATATCCTCTAACTCAGATTTTTTTAGTTGATTTATGTTTATAAAATTATCCACTAAAATTCTAAATTAGCACTTTTCTACATTTAAAACAAATTTAATTTAGTTGAATATTTTTTTATAAATTTTTAAACCCATAGCAGGACCTAATTTAATACCATTTCTTCCAGCACCTGTTCCATAAAATAAGTTTAAAAAACTATCAGATTTTTTTACGATTGGATTATTATTTTTTGAATATGGCCTAAAGCAAGCAGTATGGTCGACAACCTTCATATCATTGAAATCTTGAAAAATTTCTTTGAAAGAATTTAATATTTGTTTTTTTGCTTCTTCTGTAGGGCCCTCAGTAAAATTTACATCTTCCTCAGTTGTACCAATCCATAAAAGATCATCATATTTCTTTGTGGCATAATCTCTTCCCCATGAAACTGAATTATCAAAATTTAAATTAGTTTTTACTTTTAATAATTGACCCTTAAGAGGCTTAACATTTATTTGGTCATAATCTTTTGCTAGACTCGATGTCCAAGGTCCTGCAGTAATTGCAATGTTTTTAGTATTAATCTTTCTTTTCTCAATATTGACTGAATCTACTAAATCACCATTAAAATCCAAATTGCTCATTTTAAAATCAAAATTGCAATAATCAGCACCAAGGTTTATAGATGCATCTTTAAAAGAGTTTGTAAGCTTAAATGAGTCAACTTCCATGTATTTATCAAATATTAATGCTCCATATTTTGCTTTTTTTATTCTTGGTTCATATTCATTTATCAACTTAAGATCAAGTATATCTTTTCCATTAAACCCATTTGAAAATAAATTATTTTTTTCATCAACATTTTTTATTATATGAATTAATTTCTTGCTGTGATATTGCGGATTAATATTTGTATATTTATAAAAATTTTCTTTAAATTCTTGATGTAATGAATAGGAATCGTTGTGTAATTTTTTTACTTTTAAGTCATTCCCAAGATATGGAGCAAGTCCTCCCTGGGCATTTCCAGAAGAATTGTACCCTGTGTAATTTTTTTCAATTACTAACACTTTTTTCTTCTTTAAAGAACTGTAAAATGCGAGAGCAGAACCAACAATACCAGATCCGACAATCACTAAATCATAATTTTTCATAAATTTAATGGAATCTTTTAAAAGAATTATAACCCGAATTTGAAATTTTCTTCCTTGATAGATTCTGTTCACTAACTATAGAAGTGATTGATTCAGATATTTTTTTTACAACATTCCCATCAAACATACTCGGCATTATAAAATCTTCACTTAAATTTTCATTATTTATGACCGAAGCTAAAGCATTTGATGCAGCAATTTCCATCTCAACTGTTATTTTTTTTGCCCTTGAATCTATGAGGCCTCTAAAAAATCCTGGGTACGCTAAAGAATTATTAACCTGATTTGGGTAATCAGATCTTCCAGTTGCAATTATTGAAATATTGGAAGGAATATCTTCGGGCATTATTTCAGGATTTGGATTTGAAAGAGCAAAAACAATTGAATTTTTATTCATTTTTTTTAATTGAATTTTACTCACTAAATTTGGACCTGCTAATCCAAGAAAAAAATCAGCATTTTCAAGCAATTTACCTAAATCACCTTTTTCATTATTTGGATTTAAATTTTCTTCAAGCCATAATGAATTTTCAGAATTATCTCCATCTTTTCTTGTATAAATTCCTCGACTATCCAAACCAATAATATTTTTAACTCCATAGTTTTTTAAAATTTTAGCGCAAGCGGACCCAGCTGCTCCTAAACCTAAAATAACAACTTTGATTTCATTTTTTTTCTTTTTTAATACTTTTAAAGAATTTATTAATCCAGCTAAAACAACTATTGCTGTTCCGTGCTGATCATCATGAAATACAGGTATATTTAGTTCGTTTTGAAGTCTCGATTCAATTTCAAAACATCTTGGAGAACTTATGTCTTCTAAGTGAATAGCTCCAAATCCGGGCGATATAAGTTTTACTGTTTTTATTATTTCTTCCGTATTTTTAGTATCTAGGCATATAGGCCATGAATCTACGCCACCAAATTCTTTTAATATAACAGCTTTACCTTCCATTACTGGTAAAGCTGCCTCTGGGCCAATATCACCTAATCCTAAAACTGCAGAACCATCAGTTACAATGGCAACTGAATGAGATTTGCTTGTAAGGGCCCAAACTGAAGATTTATCGTTTTTAATTTTTTCTGAAATTTTTGCAACACCTGGGGTATAAGCTCTAGACATTTGATCACGATTTGTAATTTTTTCCTTGCTTCGGAGCTCAATTTTTCCTCCAAGATGCATCAAAAATGTTTGATCAGATACATTTAGAACTTTTACATTTTTTAATTTTTTAAGTGCTTGTAAAATT
>Ga0163110_10000262_pt1 | contig 24109 bp, 31 predicted proteins | sample CRUFie1St17metaG_FD_108703 | JGI IMG/M metagenome (GOLD analysis project Ga0163110, IMG submission 108703) | Marine microbial communities from the Costa Rica Dome - CRUD Field 142mm St17 metaG | ecosystem: Environmental > Aquatic > Marine > Oceanic > Photic zone | place: Costa Rica: the Eastern...
GTTTTTTAAATAAATAATATTTTTTATTAAACATCCCCTATCATGATTTCCCTCAATAAAAATAATATTATTTTTGTAATAATTGGTGAGTTCTTCAATATTATTTTTTAAATTACAACTAATTGAATATTTACTATGAAATAAATCTCCAAGAATTATTAATTTATTAGGTCTAAATTTGTTTATTAATTTATAAATTCTATTAAAATTTGATTTATCCCCTTCATTTGTTAAAGGTATACCATTTTTCTGAAAATATTCTCCTTTCCCTAAATGAATATCACTTATTAGAAGTTCTTTAGTTTCATGATTAAAAAGAGATCTAGATGGGAACATCTCCAATAGAGTATCACCCCAAAAAAATTTTATTGAGTTTTTAATCTCTCCTCTATTCATATGAATTTATTAACTTATTAACTCTTACCTCTAATGATTCATTACTAAGTGTATTCCTTAATCTTTCAACCAATAAAGGGAATGAAAATGGGGTTGGTTTTTTAATGGTGTTAAATATTAATCTGCATTTTGAAATTCTTTTTAAGCATTCTTTTATTCTTAAGCTTTCTAAATCATCCCTATTAACTTCTTGGAATGCTTGTTTAATTAATAAATGATCGCTTTCATATTTTGTAAAAACGTCAAATAGTAAATCAGAACTAATTTGTAATTGATTTGGACTTTTTAAGTTTGATGGACTATGGTTATTTACCAAACCACTTATTTGGGCAATCTTTTTAAATCTTTTTTTTGTAAGTTCAGAAAAATTGATCGCATTTTGTAAGTCTTTTTCTAATTGATTAACGCTCAAAAAATCTATTAACTGTTCCTTTATTTTAGAAAAGTCATAATTATTAGATGTAGTTAAGCTAAAGCCGAAATCATTTGAAGTAATACTAAAAGTGTTCTTATTAACCTTAGCTAATCTATAGGCAAGCAAAAAAGCAATGCCCTCATTTACAAATTTGCCTTCAAGTGAATATACAAATATACTCTTGAAATCTTTACCTTTATAAAACTCAACTAAAAGATCATTTTCTCTTGGAATATTAGAAAGCTTTTTTTGTAAATCGAAAAGAGGTTTTAAAGATCTAATTTCTTCATTAAGAAATTGACTTGATGATTCAGGTATATTGCAAATACTAATTTCTTTTCTTAAATTTCTACTTAAAAGATTTGAGATTACTATTTGCCCTCCAATCCATGCTGGAATAAGTGAAGTTTTTTTATTTGATCTTTTCACATAAAGGATCATATTTTTGAGTTTTACAAATTCAAGAATTCTCCCAGCGAAAAAAAAAGTATCTCTTGATTTTAATCTTGAAACAAAATTTTCCTCTAGATTACCAATCGTTTTTCCTTTTATATATTTAACAATAATATATTTATCGCTTGTAATTGTTCCAATATTAAATTTATGAATTCGCATAATATTATTATTACTTACGAAATATTTAAACCTATTATCACCTTCATACACTTTTTGTATTTTTTTAAATTTTGGATAAGCTTTTAAACATTCTCCTCCATTTTCTAAAAAGTTTAAACACCAATCCCATTCTTCATCCTTCATATTTCTAAAACTCCAGCAGTTTTTTATATTTTCTTTTTCTACTTCTGGATCAAATCCCCAACCACATGCTAGTGATATCAGATGTTGTAGGAGAACATCAAATGATAATTCTGGGAGATTTATTTCCTCCGCAATATCTTTATAGATAATTCTTCTCATTGCACTTAGTTCTATTAATTCAAGTGCGTTAGTTGGCATAAAAATAAGTTTAGATTTTCCTCCAGGTTTATGAGAACTTCTTCCTGCTCTTTGAATAAGTCTAGCTAAATTTTTAGGACTCCCTATTTGTACAATCTGCTCTACAGGTTGAAAATCTACTCCAAGATCAAGAGAGCTTGTGCAAATAACCCATTTAATATGCCCATATTTTACTCCTTCTTCTACATTTCTTCTATCTTCTTTATCCATTGAACTATGATGAATTGCAATCTTATTTCCCATTTCAGGAAAATAAAATTTTAGACATTGGAACCATTTCTCAGATTGATTTCTAGTATTAGTAAAAAAAAGAGTACTTTTATTTTTTTCTACTTCTTCCAAAAGATACTTATGACTCCTTAATCCTAAATGTCCACTCCATGGAAGGGTTCCTATATCTTTTGGGATTATACTTTTCAATTCGATTATTTTTTTTAAATCGCTTGTTATTATTGTTGGATCTTTTCCTTTGACTCCAACAATTATCTTACCTGCTTCGTAAATATTTCCAAGAGTGGCGCTCATTGCCCAAATTTGAATATCTTTTTTAAGCGCTCTTATCGAACTTAAAGACAATTCGCATAGATTACCTCTTTTATTTCCCATTAGTTCATGCCATTCATCAATAATAATTGAAAATAAATTATTAAATAACTTAGTTGAGTTTTTATTGGCTATAAGCAATGAGAGTGTCTCGGGGGTTGTTATTAATATATTTGGTGGGGTAAGAATTTGTTTCTTCTTTTCATGAGTAGATGTATCGCCGTTTCTTACCCCAATTTTTATCCTTTTATCAACAAACTTAGCTGCTTTGTTTAAGGATTTTTCTAAATCTCTGCTAAGAGCTTTTAATGGGGTTATTACTAAAATACTTATCCCTTCAGGAATATTTTTTTCTTTTAATTTTAAAAGTGGCCCCATAAAAGCTGCATATGTTTTACCACAACCTGTTGGCAGCTGTATTATTCCATTCTCACCTCTAAAAAATGAATCCCATGAATTAATTTGATGTGGTAGTGGCTCCCATTTGTTTTTTTTAAAAAATTCATTTATTAGGTTGTAGGATTTATTATTGAAATTTTTATCAATCATTTTTTTTCATCAATCTGTAAGCATTTTCTATATTATCCGCATCATAGATATTTTTATCTCTTCTCCATCTTGTTATCCTTGGGAATCTAACTGCAATACCTGATTTATGACGAGTTGAAAATTGAATGTTTTCAAAAGAAATTTCAAATACTAAAGAGGGTTTTACAGATCTTACAGGTCCGAATTTTTCGATAGTATTTTTTCTAATCCACTTATCTAACTCTTTTATCTCCTCATTATTTAAGCCAGAATATGCACTAGCAAATTTTGTTAGTTCTTTATCCTTCCAAAGAGCAAAACTATAATCAGTATATAAATCTGCTCTTTTACCACTTCCCCCTTTTGCATAAATTAGAACTGCATCTAGTTGCATGGGATCAACTTTATATTTCCACCAATTACCTTTTTTCCTTCCAGGAAGGTACTTCGAATTTTTATTTTTGATTACTAAACCTTCAGTATTAAAATTTCTTGAGTTGTTTTTTTTATTCTCTACATCATCCCAATTCAATACTTTAAGCAAATTTGTAAGTCTTAATTTATAAAAATAGGGATCAGAGATTTTATTTTGCCAAGTTAAATACGATTTTTCAAGTTGATATCTTCTCTCAGAAAGTATATTCTCTCTTAAATCCTTTCCGTTTAATTCGAGAAGATCATAAATAATAAAAGAAATAGGCAGATCTTTTTGAATTTTATTTGAAGGAGACTTCCTTCGAAGCCTTTTCTGCAATAATCCAAATTCACTAGGGCAATCTTTAGTTGAGTCCCATATAAGTATTTCTCCATCGATAACAAAATCCTCATCAATTAAAGATATTATTTTTACTAATTCTGGGAATGAATTATTTACTAATTCCTCTCCCCTAGTCCATATCGTTATATTTTTTGATCTTTTTATGATTTGGCCTCTTATACCATCATATTTCCATTCAAATTGGAATTCATTTATGGATAAATCCTTGCATAGAATATCAAATGTATTTGCTAATTGAAATGGATATGGCTTATAACCGAGTTCTTTTTGATCTAATTCATCGCTAACTATAAAATTATATGTTTTTGCAGAGGGAATAAATTCTCCCATCAATCTATGAGCAATTATAGATTCATCTATATTTGCTAATTTAGATAAAGACTTTTTTACGATTCCTCTAGATACACCTATCCGGAATGTTCCAGTTAATATCTTATTAAAGACTAAAAGATCTTCCTGAGGAATCATCTCCCAATATTGTTTAATCTTTGCAATCTTTTCTTCTTCATTAATCTTTTTTAATCCTGGAAGTTTATTTTTAATTAAATCATCAAGAGAAATATCTTTTGATTTTTTAAGTTTTGTTTTATTTGATAAAAGTAAAGATATTACTTCCGCTGAGTCTCCTACTTTTTGATGACAATTATTAATAAGCCACAAAGGTAGTTTGTAAGATTTTGAGAAATATTCTCTCAAAGATTTACCATTTATAAATCTTTTATTACTTTTGCCAGTTAGCAAAAATATAGTCCAGGAATTATTTATAGCGCTATTTGATAAAAAATAATGTATTAATAAATCTATTTTCTTATTAATGCTATTACTTGAATCTAAATCAAGAAATAATTTTGAAAATTTATTTAAACTCATTGCTTTGTTTTAAACGATTCAATCTCAATATTTTTTTCAATACTTAAATATTTTGCTAAACTTTCACCATCTCCATGATCTAAAAAAACTTTTTTGGCTTGAGAATTATTAATAGTTTTTATTAATCCATTCCAATCTGCATGATCTGATATTGCAAACCCTTTATCGTACCCAGATCTATTTTTTAAAGCTCTAATCAACATCCAGCCACTTGCGAATGCTGTTTGATAATCTCCAAATTTTTTTAGTAAATTAAATTTATTTTGTGATGGGGGCATCAATAATAAACTTCCTCGATAATCTTTGGGGTTTTTTCCAATCTCAATTTTTGCTACATCTTCTAAATTAATACCTTGATCAATATAAATATCATTTATTTTTTTAATGTTTCTGTGAACATAAATTTTTTTTATATTTTTATTTTTTAATTCATATAGTATTCTTTGCGCTTTTCCTAATGAATAACAAAATAAAATTGAAGTCATATTTGGAGATTTATTAACCCATTCAACGATTTCATCTACAATTTTATTTGTTGAATCCCAATTAAATATTGGTAATGCAAAAGTTGATTCACATATCAAAAAATCAGTCTTTACTTCTTGATAATTTATGCATGTATCATCTCTTTGCCTTTTAAAGTCTCCAGTTATAAGCCATTTCTCATTCCCTCCCTCTAACTTTATTTGAGAGGAACCAAGTATATGGCCAGAAGGATAAAATGAAATTTTTATTCCATTTATCTTAAAACTTTCATCATACCCATAAGATTTTACTTTTATATTATTGCCTATTCTTCCTTTTAAAAGATTACTTGTTTCAGGTGAGCAAATATATTCTTCGCATCCAATACTAACGTGATCAAAATGTGCATGAGTAATTAATGCTCTTTTTACAGGTCTGGTAGGATCAATCCAAAAATCTCCATGATTACAAAAGATCCCTTTGCTATCTTTTTTAATTAAATTTTTGTTATGTGTTTTCAAAAATATTACTATCTTAAATTTTATTGAATAAGTTTATAAAGCCCAAGCCTGCTTAGTAAGGGATACAAGAGAGATTAATATCAATAAATATATAACAAAACTATTACTCCATTTTTCAAGGAAAGAGGCAAGATTTAGACTTTTTAAATTATTCTCAAGTTCTTTTGCGTGACTTTTTTCATTTGATATTTTATTTTCTTTAAGTTGTAAACTTTTTATTTCATTAATCAATTTAATCTCGCAGATCGATAATTTTTCAATATTTTCTAATAAATTTTCGTTATTTTCGCCTACATAATTACTAACTATTTCAAAATTAGATTTATTTGATTTTATAAAATCATTTACAATCTTATCTGTAGTATGACCTTTTTTGATTTTTTCAAGAATAATATCCCTTGACCAGGAATTATCAAGATCAATCAGAGCATTTTTAATATTCATGATTAAGTAGATTTACTTAATCATATCTATTTTTTACTTTTAAACGTGGTTATTACCTTTAATAAAAAAAATTAATTCTTTCAAAATATTTAACCAATTAATCTATTTGGAAAATAAATATTTTCTGAATATCGTTTTTCTTTTATCGTTGAATTGTTTTTATTTACTTTCTCAGATTTTTTACCTCCTATTTCTATAGTTTCAATAGATGCATTTTTCCCTGAATTAAAGTAGTTTTTTATCTTTTCTAATTCTTCACTATTAAGCCTTTTAGATGATCCCTTTGCATATATACCTAAGTTTTTGCAGGCTAATATAATTTTATTAGTATCAATTCCAAGTTCTTTTGAGACTTTATAAATGGGTTTACTTGATTGCATTCCTAGAAGTTTATAATTTAAATTATCTAAATTTATACTAACTGATCTCTAATAAGGTTTATATCTAAAGTTAGTAAAAGAAATAAATTAATATTCAGTTTCCTCCAAATTTTTAAACTCATTTTTCATTGTTGGGTTATTATAGGTTAATTTCTTCACAGATAGATCTTGGGATTTTGTATTAGCTCGTTGAAGATGTTGTTCTGAGAGAAGTAAGGCCTCTTTCGTTTTTTCTAGCTGTTTAATTGTTTTATCAATTCCTGTAATTGCTTCTTTAAATCTATCTGAAGCAAGCCTTACATTGTTACCAACAGCATTTTTAAATTGATTTAAAGTATTTTCAAAATTTGTAATGTCAATTTTTTTTGCTTTCTCTAATTCAAGCTCTCTTTTATATTTTATTGATTTTAATGAAGCATTTCTTAAAAGTGAGATTATTGGGATAAAAAATTGAGGTCTAATTACATACATTTTGGGATATCGATGTGATACATCAACTATTCCAGAATTGTAGAGATCGCTATCTTGTTCAAGAAGTGAAACTAATACTGCGTATTCACAGGATTTCTCATTCCTATCTTTATCTAATTCTTTAAAAAAATCTTCATTTCTCCTTTTGTTAGTAGTTGTAGAATTTTCATTTTTCATTTCAAACATTATTGAAATTATTTCTATGTTCTCACTACTATATTCTCTGAATATATAGTCTCCTTTGCTTCCAGTTGAAATATCATTATCTTTTTCGAAGATAGATGTTTGAAAACCAGTAGATCGAAGCTTATTAAATTCATTCTCGCAATGTTTTTCTAAAGTTTCTCCTTGCATTTTTGTACTTAACTTTAAATGCATATCTCTAAGATCTGATATCTTTAAATCTCTTTCCTTAATTATTTCTAGATAACGATTTTCTATTACTTTTTCATTTTTGAATTTTTCCTGTTTGATTTTCTCAATAGATAGCTTTAGTTCATTTTTTTCCTTTTCAATGTTATTAGTTGCATTAATAATTTCTTTCTCTCTTAATAACTTTTCTAATTTTGCCTGGTTACTTAAATCATTATTAAGTTTATCTATCTCGTTATTAAGTGATTTAATTTTATGATCGGTTGAAAGCTTAAATTCGTTTATTGCTATTCTTTTATCTTTATCTGCTGAATCTAATTTTGACTCAAGATCTATAATTTTTTTTTCCATATCTTTTTTTTCAATAACCATTTTCAACTGCATTTGCCTTTTGGCTAACTCTATTTCCTTCGATTTTTCCTCTTCTACAAATTTTATTCTTTCATTAACTTGATTTGAGAACTCCTCATTTTTTATTTGTGAGAGTATTTCATCAAAACTACTTGGATCTATCTTAAATGTTTTTCCACAGGAAGGACATCTTATATCTTTCATATATTTAATTTAGGAAATAGAGTATAGTTTTTATAAATATTCTTAATTTAATTATCCAATAAAAAAAATGCTATAAATTAAAAGAATTTGAAATCTTAAAGATTAGGAAATTAGTTTGTTATGGTTTTAATTTTATATAAGTCCAGATTTCTTTAAAAGGTTTATTTTGTTCGCAAGTTCAATATCAGAGGAGGATATATTTTGACCAACCTTTTTATTTTGAGGAAGGGTATAGCCGCTATCATCAACAAACTCGTCTTCTGCCAGATTAATATTTTCATTTTGATTAATATTATTTGAATAATTCTGATTATTAATATTATTCAAATCTGTCTTATTCCCAAATCCAAAATTTTCAATTCCACGAGCATCTAAAGCTTCTTCAACAAGTATTCCTACTACTTTAGATCTACTTATTGATTCTGCTTGAGAAATCTTATCTATTATTTCTAAAACTCTTTTTCTTGGGAGATAGCCTATTCTTTTAACGTTGGTTTCCATAGAATTACTTTCCGTTGTCAATATTGTAACATTTCTGTCAAATTTATCTATTATCTTAAACAAGAAATAATTTTCAATATTATTAATATTTTTATATGCAACGTTTATTTTGTTTTAAATTAGAAAATGGAATGTTAATTAAAAATGAAAGATAAAACTTATAATAATGCAGACAGTTTTTCAATGGCTTTTGATGAAGAATGGGAAAAAATTAAATGTGAAGATAAAAGCAAAAAAATCAAAAAAGTTATTGAAGTATTGAGTGATCATCCATTTGTGATGAGTAATCCTGAAATGGCCGTGCAGATTGCTAATTTTAGAATTAATTTATTAGGAAAATTTTAATGAACTATCTTTTATCATAGTTAGTAAGTATGGTGCTTTAGCTGAATATTTATTTAAAAATATTCTTTCTGATAAAGAGACAGGCTGGTGAGTATTGATCTTATTTATAATTAGAATTAATTTCTGTTTAGTTGATGTTGTGAAATATTTCATAAAAAGTACTAATTAGTGATAATTTAATGAAAATTCCAACATGAAGCCAATAAATATATAGATATACAAAAAATTTTAATAAAAAATTTATATTTATAAAAATTAAGGAGAATTAAAAAAACCTTTACTGGCAAGAAATATTATTATTCCTATGATTGGTCCTAGACCAAAAACTGTAAGTACGATTTTTGCTGTAGTTTTATTTTGTTCTACTTCATTATTATTTATTTTCTTAATAGAATTTTTTTTATTTTTTCTTGATTTTTTTTTCATATTTTTAAAAATTAATCTTTAATAATTACTTTTTGATTTTCAGTTGCCAATTGAAAATATAAAGTATTTTGGGTTAATAGGGATTTCAATATTGTATACTGGAAAGTGATGTTTATATGATATGAGTTCCACAAAAAGAGAGGAAGTTAGTTCTCATCTACGATATATTAGGTTAGAACTTCGAGATATGCATCAAATGTTGTTGAAAGAAGGTCTTTTACCAGATCTAGGAGAGGCAAGAGAAGTGCATGCTCAGTTAGATGCTTTACATCAGCTTTTATCAGATAAGAATAAGAAGAGAGTAAAGAGCCAATTTGATAATTTTTAAATTATTAAGTTTAGTTAGACAATTTTTGTAGTAGATTCAATTTTTCTTCTATTGTCATGCATATTTTCTAATATTTTATAAATATCCTTTAATTGCAATTGAAGAGTTTCTGTTGAACTTATTCCACTAATTGAATCCATTGCAGATAATAAGCTTTCTTTTGCATCTATCAAAAGCCTGCATTCTTTACTTCCAGCCTCGTAGGACATAATGTTTTTTTTTTTTTAATAATATAAATATAGAAGGTATTTATCCGTATTGCTTGTTACTTTTGAATAATAATTAGCTAATCAATGTTATAAGTTTGATGAATATTTTGTAATTTAAAAAATAATTTACTTAATTTAAAATATTGTTGTAAATTCCTATATTTGTTTATATGTAAATTCTTATAAATATCTTATGGAACAGTTGATATTTATAAACTATTTATTTTTCCAAATTTAATTCAAATTGATGATAACTATTTTGACCTTTTGTTTGCTTTTTTGATTTTGCTTTTTTTCTAAAATTTGATTTTCTAGAACCATGCTTTTTATATATATCCTTTGAAATATCCCAATATCCACTAATTTGGGTTATTTCATATAGTCTTTTCCTTGCATATCTTGATGTCTCTTTAATATTAACTATTGGATTATTGTAAATAATTTTATTTAAATTTTTATATTCATCGTAGTTAACAATCAACCAAGGTTCATGAATAAAGTGATTAGGTATATTTTTTAATTCAGGTAACCATTCTTTAATAAAAACTCCTTCAGGGTCATGGTCTTTTCCTTGTTTTACAGGATTATAAATTCTATTTATATTTATTGATGTAGTTCCAGATTGCATCTGACATTGACTCCAATGAATACCAGGCTCATAATCAACAAACTTTTTAGCCAACATTTCTCCAGATTTTTGCCAAGGAATCCACAAGTTATAACTTGCAAAGGACATTAACATAGCTCTCATTCTGAAATTTAACCATCCATTATGGTTTAGCGACCTCATGCAAGCATCTATAAAAGGATAACCTGTGTTCCCTTCGCTCCATAGATTTAGAAATTTATCGTTTTTTCTTCTTAAATTATTAAAGTATGGATGAAATTCTTTAAATTCTAATTCTGGTTCACTTTCAAACTTTTGAATGAAATGACAATGCCAAGCAATTCTACTTTTAAACATTTTGCTATTTACATCATTTTTAAGAATTGCTTTTTTATAAATTTCTCTTATTGATAGGCAGCCCCAAGTTATATATGGTGAAAGTCTTGAACAATTATCCTTGGATTTTTGGGGATTAGAGATGTTTTCTCTATAAAGGTAGATGTCTTTTTTAAAGAAATTTTCAAGTCTTAATATACCCTCTTTTCTTCCGCCTTTTAATCTACCTAAACATTTATCATCCTTAAATTTAAAAAAATCATCATTTGGAATATTTCCTAATCTTATATCAACAGGATTTAATTTTAGTTTTATTTGCGGTATCTTTTTCTCTAAATGTTTATTCCAATTTTTTGCCCAAAAATCTCTATTTATTTTTCCTCTAATTACTGCAAATTGTAGATATTCTTTCCAAGGAATATTTTTATTTAAAGCCCAATTTCTTATTCTCTTATCTCTTTTATGAGTGTAATAATCTCCTGTTTCATGATGGCTATATATACCCATAATTTTAAAGGATTTGCTAATCCCTTCGAATATTTCTATTACATCTCCTGTTCTAATAATTAATTGTTGGCCAAGTGATTTCAACTCGCAATTTAAATCAATTATTGATTCCTTACAAAATTGCCATTGTCTATATGAATAAGAATTTTGTGACCAAAGATCTTTATCTACTATATAAATTGGTAAAACTTTAAATTCTTTTGAAGCCTCATATAAGGCTTCATTGTCCTCAATACGCAAATCTTTTTTAAACCATAAAATATTTACTTTTTCCAATTTGATACTTTATTTATTTTATGTTAGAGCTCAAAAAGATAAAACGTTACTTAGAAGTCGCTTTAAGTAGAAAAATTAAACTAGCTATAAAAAAAATAATTAGTGCTAAGGTTAGTGGCGAGAAATTTAACATTTTAAACTCTTTGTACTATAAATAATTAATTGTTTTTTACAACATAAAATCCTTTTTGATTTCATCTCAATTAACCCTTCTCAAATAATAAATAAAATCTTCAACTTCTTTTTGAGTTAATACCTTATTTCCTTCTTGAAATTTATTTATTTTATAATGAATCTTACAAATCAAATCATTAAAAGTTCTTAAATAAGTCATTTTCAATACTTTTTTTCTAAAAGATAAAAAACTTCCTTTCCAATCTTATCAGGTTTCGTTATTTTACATCCTTTATCTATTTCCATATCGCATTTATTATTAGCAGGAACTGATTTCCATGAACATATCTTCTCTTCTGAATATTTCTTTTTTACTATCCAACCTTCACTTATGAATTTATCTATTGATCCTTTTCCGCAAGAAATTGTAATTTCCAATTTTTGATTTTTATCTTTTGAATTTGATTGTAAATCATTTTCTTTATTTGGTTGAATTAAATAATCTTTTACACTACAGGAAGTTAGTATCAATGTTAGAAATATAAGTCTTAAATATTTCATGTGTTTTTAAAAAATATAGTTAATATGAATAATTTAATGCTTATTTTTTAATTATTTTGATTCTATTACCTTAAGTAATATATCCATTTTGGACATAAGTGTTTTTACATCATCTGGTTCTGGAAGTATTAATTCCTCTGTGACAGCTAAGTGCATTTTTTTTAAATCAGATCTAAGATCTTTTAAATGCATTTTTACATTATCTTTTTTTTGAACCGAATCAGACATGAAATTTTATAATAAAAGTAATAATTGTCTTTTATTTCTAATAATATACTACAAAATTAATTTTTATCTTAAAAATAAATACTAATTGCTTCCAAAATTATCAATTTCTTTTCCTCCATTGCAAAAGTTTACAGAAATCATATTTATGGTCTCATTATCATCTTTATTTAATTTTAATTTTTTAGTGATATAACTTTTTGCAGTACTTTGACATTTTAATTTAATAGTAGAATTTTTTATTACAGGTTGAAAATATCCAATTGCTAATAAAAATAAAAATATTGAAAATAAGAATTTTTTTTCGTTTTTAAATAATTCATTGGTTTTCTTTTTTGTTCTCAATAAATGAATAAGCCATCTGTCTGGGAGTCCAATTTGTACGAATAAAAATTCAACCCACCAGGGAAGCTTTTTATCATTAATTTGAACCGAGATAGATGGTTTTCTCTGCTCTCTTTGCTCATTAGTGGATTTTTTTATCTCCTGTTCGTTAATCGATTTTTTTTTCTCCATGTGCTCGTAAAGATAATATGAATATAATAGTTTTATTTTGATTTGAAAACTATATATTTGTTTTTAAATTTTAATTTGATTAATTAAAAAAGTTTATTATGGTTTAAGAAGTATATTTTTACCTAATGGCAAAAAAAAGGAGAAAATTAGATAAAAACTTTGAAAAAATTATTTACTCCTCTAAAAAAAAGATCGAGTTAATATTGGCTAAGATTTATGATATTACAGATGATGATATCCAGAAAGAATATATGACTGCATTTCAAGAAGTTGTCAATCTTTTTGATTTACTTAAAGATGATTATGAGGGAGTGGGTTTTCATCAGGATTCTGAAATATTAAATAAAAATTTTAATGATGCTATTTCTAAATTTGAAGCTGAATATGAAATATAAAAGTTACTTTTTGTAGGGTATCACTGGAATTTCTATTGGATTTCCTTCTTTTAGCTTATATCTATTTATTTTTAATCTTTTCACACATGAAAGTTTATTAATATCTTTTTGGCAAATTTTATATATTTCATTATTTGTTATTGAAAATGCATTAAGGCTGTAAGTAAAAAAAAATAGATATGGAAAAATTCTATTCATAGATTTATTCTTTTAGTTTTTACAATAGGTACTAATAAGACATTCTAGGTCTTTTTTACTTATTTCAGTCGATATAAAGACTTCTTGGGCTGTTTGACCTTTTCTTGCGATAGCTTTATATCCACTAATAGTACTTACCGATATTCTTATTGTTAGATTATCTGCTCTTCCTCTGACTTTAGAAATGGAGGCAGGAGTTACAGTTTTAATGTTTTCATTAGAAGCTAATTTCTTTAAAATAGGAATTAGGCCTTCAATGTAAGTACTATGTGTGATTACAATTCTTCCCAATATAAAAAAATTTCTTAAAATATTCTAATTGAAATAAGTGAAATTTACGTGATTTTAAGAAACTAATTCTTTTTAAAAATTTCATTAAATTAAAAATAATTATTTGTCATTAAACTTTTGTTATATTTAAATTACTGAATCAATTAAAATGATTTTTCAAATTGGTTGGGCAGCATTAGCAGCCATATTTACTTTTTCAATTGCGATGGTGGTTTGGGGTAGAAATGGTGATGGTTCTATAGATATTTAAGATATTTTGAGTTCTTTAGATTTTCAAGAATTTGATAGGTTCCTTATTATCGGTTCGTTTGTTTTACTTGTTCTTATTACTATAGCTGTTGCTTACATATCTTTTATCTCTTGGAAGGATAAAAGGAGAATAGAAAAATAAATATTTATTTTTCTACCTTATTTCTTTTTTCTCTTTCTGAAAGAATAGTTTCTCTTAGCAATTCCTTCGCTTGTTCAAATTTCTTTAGGTTACCTCTATAGATACTTATATCCTTCTCAACCCTTGCTAAGGGTAGGTTCAATTCATTAGAAAGTTTAGTTAATATTTCTAGCTTTGAAATATCTGTGTCATGTTTGAAGTCGCTTCCAAGGGTAATAATCTTATAAATGCCTAGTATTAATATCCTAGAGTAATAGACTTTATTTGAACTGTTTTGAATGATTTTATTAGAAATTTCTTCAAGATTTTTACTGCTATGAGAATTAATTGTTGCTTCAGAAACTTTTAGTATTTCTTCTGGATTAAAATTTGTAGAGTTACATAAAGCGTTGAAAAGTTTTTCCAAATGCTCTTCTGGCTCGTATCCATTTGTAAGTTCTTTAAAAGTTTCGGAAAGACCAACACAAAAATAAGAGTCTTGAATAAATTCGCTTTGATGATTTAAAAGGTTTAGCTCCACAAGCATTTCATCCACAATTCTTTTGTATAAGTTAGGAATAACAAATGGGAATTGCTCATGAAATAATGTTTTGCTATCAGAGACTGTCAATTTTTCTTTCAATTTTTTTATATGTAAACCTTAATAACCTTAGCGTAAGTTGACTCAATATCGTTAAGATCTAATAAACTAATAAATATTATTATGATCCCTCTAGTTCTTGAAGAGTCTGGTGGTACCGAAAGGGTATTTGATATTTACTCGAGGTTACTTAGAGAAAGGATAATTTTCCTTGGAGAGCCAGTTACTAGTGATACAGCTAATAGGATAGTTGCTCAACTACTTTTTTTAGAGGCAGAAGATCCTGAAAAAGATATATATATGTATATAAATTCTCCGGGTGGATCTGTATATGACGGACTTGGTATTTTTGACACAATGCAACACGTTAAACCTGATATTAATACCGTATGTGTAGGTCTTGCAGCGAGTATGGGAGCTTTTTTATTGGCCGCAGGAACTAAGGGGAAAAGGAGTAGTTTGAGACATTCAAGAATTATGATTCATCAGCCTTTAGGTGGAGCAAGAGGACAAGCTAGCGACATTAGAATTCAAGCTGATGAAATTTTATTTTTAAAAGAGAGGTTAAATATTGAGCTGTCAGAGAGAACTGGACAGGACTTAGAAAAAATTAAAGAAGATACAGATAGAGATTTTTACATGTCTCCTTCTGACGCTGTAGATTATGGTTTAATCGATTTGGTTTTAAATAAAAAACCTATACCAGGTAGTTAGCAATTAGTTAAGTAATTGAGGAGTCCTGTTTTTTTCAGGAATTGTAGTATATTCCCCTAGAATTTTTAAAAATTCATCAGCATCTAGTGTTTCTTTTTCAATAAGAATTTCAACAAGCTTATCCATCGCCTCTCTGTTATTATCCAATATTTTAAAAGTTTCTTTATAGCAGTCTTTTACCATAACTCTTATGCTCTCATCAATCTGTCTTGAGATAGAGTCAGATACCTCACTTCTGGTCATTAGATCTCTACCAACAAAAACCTCTTGGTTTCCACCTTCTAAGGCTATTGGACCCAGGTTACTCATGCCAAATCTAGTAACCATTTGTCTAGCCATAGAAGCGATTTGTTGAAAATCCCCCCCTGCACCAGTAGTTATTTCACCTTTGCCAAAAACAACATCTTCTGCAGCTCTTCCTCCTAGAGCGCCCATAATGCGAGCTTTTAATTGAGCTTTGCTTATCAAAGTCTGTTCGTCATCTGGTGTAAACCAAGTAAGTCCCTTAGCTTGCCCTCTAGGTATAACAGTTACTTTCTGGACTGGATCATGTGCTTTTACAAGTGAACCTATGATTGCATGACCAATTTCGTGGTAAGCAATTAATCTTTTGCTTCTTCCATCAGTAAGTGGAGAGCCTTCCATACCTGCTACTATTCTGTCTACAGAATCATCAATTTCTAGAATACTTATAGAATTCTTCCTCCTTCTAGCAGTTAGAATTGCAGCCTCATTAAGTAAATTAGCCAAATCTGCACCTGTAAAGCCTGGTGTTCTTCTGGCTATACTTTCAAGAGTGAGATTTTCATCCAATTTCTTGTTTCTTGAATGGACCTCAAGAATAGATAACCTACCTTTGATATCCGGAGCATCAACTGTAACTTGTCTGTCAAATCTACCAGGTCTCATTAAGGCTGAATCTAATACATCAGGTCTATTTGTTGCAGCAATAATAATAATTCCACTATTTCCCTCAAATCCATCCATTTCAGTAAGGAGCTGGTTAAGTGTTTGTTCTCTCTCGTCATTACCACCACCAATTCCTGCACCTCTTTGGCGACCTACTGCATCAATCTCATCAATAAATATTAAGCAAGGACTATTTTCCTTTGCTCTCTTAAATAAATCTCTAACTCTACTTGCACCAACACCTACAAACATTTCAACGAATTCTGAACCGGATAAAGAGAAGAATGGTACACCAGCTTCTCCTGCTATTGCTTTAGCTAATAAAGTCTTACCCGTTCCTGGAGGTCCAACTAACAAAACACCTTTTGGGATTTTAGCTCCTACTGAAGTAAACTTTTCAGGTTTTTTCAGAAAAGTAACAACCTCTTCGAGGTCTTCTTTCGCTTCATTGACACCTGCTACATCATCAAAAACTACACCTGTATTTGCTTCCAATGCAAATCTAGCTTTAGTCTTACCAAATTGCATCGCTTGTCCAGGACCTCCTGGCATACCATTTGACCTTCTTGCAAGCAATATTAAACCTCCAATTAAAAGAACTGGAAATAATAAATTACCTGCTATCCCCAATGCTGGTGGAGTTGATTTTACGGGATGAACATCAAAGCTTATACCTTCATTTTTTAAATTATTGATTAGTTCAGGCGTTAGACCGGGAAGATCTACTCTGAGTCTTTGTACTTTATTATCAAGATCAGAATCAACTGTCTCAACAACAGCATTTCTACCTCCGTCATAAATATCTACAGATGTAACTCTTCCTGCTTCAATATAATCGAGAAATCTTCCATAACTCATCCGCGCAACCGCAGCGTTTCTTGGAGCAACAGTAGTTCCATTTGATTTAAGAGTATCTACATCATTATTAGATAGAAGCTGCCATGACAATCCAATTACGATAGCAATTGGCAATAGCCATAATATAAATGTTTTGAACTTTGGATTCATTACCTAGAACAATTTACTTAAAGTTAATTCTAGAATGTATAAGCAGATTTCGTTGAAATTTTTTAAACTTAGCTTACTAAATTTATGCAAAAATATAAATATATTCACCTATTTTCTCTTCAAGAGAGTTTGGTTGTCTTACATTTTTGAACATTATGAATTTCAAAATTAATCAAAAAGTAAAGTTAATTGTACCTTTGCCTTACTTAAAAACTTCAGACAACATGCCTATGCTTCGACCACCAGATCTTGTGGCAATTGATGAAATTGGTGAAATTTTATCTATAAAATCTCCAGATTCTGTTGAAGTTAGGTTTCGAAGAGGTTCGTTTTTAATAGATGTTGATAAATTGGAATTAGTGGATGATTAAGATCTGTCTTGCCAAATTTTTTTAATTTGATTGCAGTGAATTTCTTTCCCACTTACACTTAATGAGGGATTTAGAAGGTACTTTTGAGCAGTTTCTAATACTTCTTTTGCTTCAATTTTGGAAATTTTGCTAATTAATTTATCATCTACTTTTGGATCTATATTTAATCCAATAAGTTGAACCTTTCTATTAATCAAATCTTCTGTAGTTTGATTAGAAAATGAAATAGCTGCATTTAACTTTATTTTTGCTAGATCAAGTTCATCTTGCGATAAAAGTTCATTTGTAATCTGATCCCATAATTTCAAGAGATGATTGAAAGCAAGTAAACAATTATCAGGTGATGAAGATAAATAAATTACAAAAGGTGCTGAAGCTTTTCTAAGAGGATTAAAAACCCCAGCATCATAAGTTAACCCATTTCTTTCTCTAAAAATTCTAAAAAGTTTTGAGCTCATCCCGTAGGATAAATAGGATTCAAGTATTTTTAAATTTGCAAAATCATTATTTTTATATGAACACGTTTTGCTGCCTATCAAAATTATAAGTTGGTTTATATCACGATAATGTACTTTATATCTTTTACTTGATTGTCGACTAATATTTCCATTAGCTATATCCTCATCGAAAGATTTATTAAAAACCAATGAATCAAGATTTTTCATATTTTGATTGTAGTGATTTGATAAGAGTACTTTTTTCCTTTTCTTGAAATTATTATATTCTTCTAAAATATCCTTATAATTAATATTATTTATATCAGTTATATAACCATTTGTATCGTATGCATAAGGATGATTTTTATAAACTAATTTTCTCCAATTTTCAAATACTATATTAAATGGATTTTCTTTTGATTTCCTAATATAATTAGTTGTATTTTGCTTGCACAATTTAAACTGGTTTTTACATAATAGGGGTTTTTCTATAATAAGTTTAAAAATTGGATATACGTCGTTAAAATATAACTTTATAGACTTTATATTTATTAAAATTCCATCTTCAAATATTTCACAATTTATTTCTGCACCATAGGAATTAAAATAATCAGATAATTTGAAATTATCATAACCCTCACAACCTCTTAATAGTAATGAAATTAAAATTTGATTAATACCTTTTTTATTGGTACTATCCTGATCGCTTCCTCCAGAAATCCATACGCTTGCTACATTTATATTACTTTTATGTTTTATATAATAAAAATCCATTATTATATTTTTTCAATAATTAACGTAAATTTTTCATACGATAAATAATTAAAAATTTTTAGGAAATTTTCTATTTTACTCCAATGATTTATATATTTTTTTAATTCTAATTGAGGGTTTTTTCTATTCCATAAAAGATTATTTCCAAAAAACTGAGTTAGCTGAGATGCTGTCTCCAAATTAAATAAATAATTACTATTTATCATTCTTGAAGCTCTTTTAACTTCCTCTTTCGAAATATTTCTTTTTATAAACAATTCCTCTATTATATTTTCTAGGATTTTTTCAACAACTAATAAATTTTCTTTCTTTAAAGATATTTCTATTATAAATAAACTGCCAAATTCCCCTGAGTGCACATCAGCATAAACAGACTCTACTAGATTATTATCCTCCTTAAGAGGCCTAATTAATTTACCATTATTCCCGTCGGATAAGATTGATGCAAGCATCTCAAAAGCTAATAAGATTTTTTGATTTTTGTTCGAGGGAATTTGCCAAGCAGTAAATATTCTTGAAAATTCAATTTCTTTAAACTTAATTATTTTCTTCCCATTATTAATTATGGGTTTATACAAAGGAACCCTTTCTAAAAAATGTTTGTTTTTTGTGAAAGGTATTTCAAAATTATCAAATATTTCTATTGCATCTTTTGGTAAGTTACCTGCAAATGCAAAACAAATGTTTTCCCAAGTATATTGATTGGTGTGAAATTTTTTTAAATCATCAATTGATAAAGAGCTTACTATCTCTTTCTCTCCTAGAATTGTTTTGCTGTAAAAATGTTCTATCCAAACTTCTTTTAAAAATAAACTAAAAAGTTTTTCATCTAGATGATCACAAGATTGCATTATTTCTTCGATAACTACAGATTTTTCTTTGATAAATTCTTTATTATTTAAAAATGGATTTAATACTAAATTTGTTAACAATAATAGAGACTCTTTGAAATTAGTTGATGGGATGAGAACGTGGTAATGAGCATCATCATAACCAGTCGATGCATTACTGCTTCCTCCAAGAGATTCTATTTTTTTATCGAACTCTCCAGGTTTTAAATTGTTACACCCTTTAAAAATCATATGCTCTAAAAAATGAGCGGTTCCTCCTTTATCTTTTTCTTCAAATGAAATTCCTCCTTTACACCAAATGTCTATTGAAATTAATGGTGAATTTTTCTTATTCACAAAAACGCTATCTGTTTTACTAGGATGTTTCCGATATTTGACTCCTTCAATATCCATTTAGAAAAATTTTTCCTACAATTAAAATACATTAACTTTGTCGTTGGCTGATTCTTTAACTACAACAAAATTACTTGATCCATTTATTTTATCTTTAGTGAGGAATATTGGTGAAAAGAGATCACTCTTAAATAATCTTGAATCCATAAATATTAATCCAGATTTTTTAAATATTGTAAGTGATAACCAAGGATGTGAATTTTATATTGAGAATCAATTTCATAAAGCAAGAGGATTTAGAAAACTACATGTTGAAATAGCAGAATTTTCTAATAATTTAAAAATTCTTCACTGTGTATTTTTCCCCGACCCTAATTTTAATATTCCTATTTTTGGTTTAGACCTTGTTAAGGTGAATGATGTCATAACAGCTGCAATTGTCGATTTATCTCCTGTTTCAGGCTCGATAAATTATGAATTGGAATCTCAACTAAAAGAAGTAAACAAAGATGATTTTGGAATTAAAAGAAAAATACCAGACTGGGGTGATATATTCTCTAAATATGTTTTCTTTGCCTCTTTAAAAAATGAGAAAGACCAAAATTATTTTTATAAAAAGGTTGATGATTATATTAAAATTTTATTAAATATATCAACAGACATTTTGCCTGATGAAGAACCAAAAAATATACATGAGCGTTCTTATTATCAAAAGAAATATTGTATTCAACAGATGAAAAATGAAAAAACAAGTATGGTTTTATTAAAGTATTTCAATAAAAAATGGGTCGATAGCTATATCAGAGAAATATTATTCGATTTTTAATTTTGATCATGAAGTTATCTAAGTTCTTCTTATTGTCTTTGATTCTCTCACCGCTTTTATTCACAAATTTTTCTTGTTCAAATGAGAACAAATTTAAAGAATATGACAAACTTAATTCAGAAACAGACAGTATTCCCTCACTAAGAGGTGTGGCGGCATTAGGACAACTTTCTCCTGCTGGGGAGGTAAGAAAATTAGCTTCTCCAGTAAGCCAATTTGGTTCTTTTCCAAGGGTTATTAAGTTGTTTGTGAAAGAAGGAGATTATGTAAAAAAAGATACTATTTTGGCAACATTTGAGAATAGAGAAAAATTAAAATCTGATCTTGAAAAAAAATTATATCTTTTAGAGATAAATGATTCTGAAATCTCATTAAAAGAGGATCAACTCGAAAGATTTAAATTAGCTATTGACAAAAATGCATACTCAGAAATACAGCTTTCTCAGAGAAAAAATGAACTTCTAAAACTTAAAAAACAAAGGATTATTAATTTGGCGGATAAAAAAGCAATACAAATTGATCTTTCTAATTCTCAACTTCGTAGCCCAATTAATGGTTATATCCTTTCTATCAATACAAGAGTAGGAGAAAGGTCAAATTCAGAGGGTATTTTAGAAATTGGAGCCAGTCAAAATATGGAGGCTACTATTGAAGTTTATGAGTCAGATATTGATAGGGTATTTCTTAATCAAAGTGTTGAATTAACTAGTGAAAATGGAGGATTTGAAGATAAGCTTTTTGGTTATGTTGTAAGAATTAATCCCCAGGTCAAACAAAGAAAAGTTTTATCCACTGATCCAACAGGTGATGCAGATGCAAGAATTATTGAAGTTTTAGTTAAATTAAATCAGGAATCTATTGAAAAAGTTACGTCTTTTGCAGGAATGAAAGTAGTAGCGAGATTTATGCCTAAATGAATTTCATTAAATTTAGGAAAATACCATTGGCATGGTTATTGTTAAGTCGTCAACCCTTAAGATTACTTGTTGCAATTGCAGGCATAAGTTTTGCCGGCATTTTAATGTTCATGCAGTTAGGTTTTCGTGATGGATTGTTTGATGCAAGCGTTACTGTACATCGATTGTTAGATGCAGATTTAGTTCTAATAAGTCCCAGATCAAAAAGTTCTATAAGTATGAGTGGCTTTCCTAAAAGGAGATTAATACAAGCTTTAGCCCAAAATGAAGTATTATCTGTAGCACCTGTAAATTTAAATTATCTTCTTTGGAGGAACCCTGAGAATCTAAAAACTAGATCAATACTTGCCTTAGGCTTTAATCCTCAGGATTCACTTTTAATTGATCAAGAATTTAAAGCAAAAGCGGAATCCTTGAAAACTCCTGGTCGAGTTCTCTTCGATACACTATCAAGACCTGAATTTGGTCCTATTGAAGAATGGTATAAAGATGGCAGAAATGTTGAAACAGAAGTTGCTGGTAAGAGAGTAAAAGTAGAGGGATTAGTTGAGTTAGGTCCATCATTTGGAGCAGATGGGAACTTAATAACAAGTAGAGAGACATTTCTTAGGCTTTTATCAAGTAATCCTAAAGGAAGTATAGAAATTGGATTAATTAAGCTTTCTGATGAATCTGATCACCAATTCATTAAAAATATTCTTAATAAATCACTTCCTAATGATGTAAGGGTACTAACCAAGAGTGAATTTATTGATTTTGAAAAAAATTATTGGAGAGATAGTACAGCAATTGGTTTTATTTTCAGTCTTGGAGCGCTTATGGGTTTTGTTGTTGGATGTGTTGTTGTCTATCAAATATTATACAGTGACGTGAGTGATCATCTTCCTGAATATGCAACCTTATTGGCTATGGGTTATAGATTAAAGTCACTATTATTTGTTGTCGCTAGGGAAGGATTTTTACTCGCTTTATTTGGTTATATACCAGCATACATATCTGGTCAAATTTTATATGCAGTTATAAGAAACTCAACTAAATTGCCCATAACAATGGACTCCAGCAAATCTGTCCTTATCTTTATACTTATTTTAGTAATGTGTATGGGTTCTGCTGCAATAGCTATGCGAAAATTAGTTGACGCTGATCCTGCAGAAATATTTTAATAATTGATATGATTTTGGATAAAAAAACTTTTAAAAATCAAATAAAAAGTAATACAGTATTAATTAATAACTTAAGTCATTGCTATGGTTTAGGAGAAAATAGGAAAAAAGTTCTTGATGGTATTAATATGAATATTAAAAAAAGTGAGGTTGTTTTATTAAAGGGACCTTCAGGTTGTGGTAAGACGACTCTTTTGACTTTAATAGGTGCATTAAGAACTTGCCAAAATGGAAGCCTCAATGTATTGAGTGAAGAGCTAAATGGTGCTACAAGAAAAGTTAGGCAAAAGCTTAGAAGAAATATAGGGATGATATTTCAAGGCCATAATTTACTAAAATGTTTGACTGCTGAACAAAATGTTCAAATGGGAGCAGATTTAATAACAGGACTTACTTATCTACAAAGAAGAGAAATTGCTAGAAGATGGTTATCTGAAGTAGGACTTGAAGAACACCATAGAAAATTGCCAAGTGATCTTTCAGGGGGACAAAAACAAAGAGTAGCAATAGCAAGGGCTTTATCTGCAAATCCCAAATTACTTTTAGCAGATGAACCTACATCAGCTCTTGATAGTGTTACAGGTAGAGAAATTGTTTCTTTATTAAGAAGGCTAGCTAAAGAACAAAATTGCTCAGTTCTCATGGTTACTCATGATCCTAGAATTTCAGATATGGCAGATAGGATTTTAAATATGGAGGATGGAAAGATTTTTAGCACCCATGGTGAGTTAAAATATTAAAAACAAAAATTTTATGGCCAAGAGAAGGAATTTAAAAAAGGAAAAGCAAGAACGAAATCGTGCTTACGCAAGAAAATTCAAGAAAAGAAAATTACGTGGAGAGGTTAGGTCAGAGGGAATCAATAGTGTTACTGGAACTATGAATAATGGTGGTGCTGCAGATTAATATTTTAGGTCGCATTTGTTTTAGGTCATTTATTTCCAATCATTATGAATGTAAGTATTGTTATTCCTACTTTTAACAGGAAAGCTATTCTTATTAAATGTTTGCGAGCTTTAGAAAATCAAAAAATAAATAAACTAATTGATTTTTATGAAATTATAGTTGTTGATGATGGATCCACAGATGGGACCACTAAATGGATTAAAGAAAATCAAATATACCTACCTCATGTTGTTTTATATGAGCAAGAACATGGCGGACCTGCACTTGGAAGAAATCTTGGTGTAACAAAATCAAGAGGTGATATTATTATTTTTATAGATAGTGATCTTGTTGTCGTTGATAAATTTTTAATTCATCATGTTGATAAACTTCATAATTACTGGCTTAAAAAAAATAAAA
>Ga0163110_10000264_pt1 | contig 24062 bp, 20 predicted proteins | sample CRUFie1St17metaG_FD_108703 | JGI IMG/M metagenome (GOLD analysis project Ga0163110, IMG submission 108703) | Marine microbial communities from the Costa Rica Dome - CRUD Field 142mm St17 metaG | ecosystem: Environmental > Aquatic > Marine > Oceanic > Photic zone | place: Costa Rica: the Eastern...
CGAGAAAAATGAGATTGAATTATGGATTAGTTTGATCCAAGATCTTTTAAAAAATGAGAAGCTATATAGTAATTTAGCAAAAAATGCAAAAAAAACGATGCTAGAAACTTATAATCAAGACATACTTTTTAAGAAACTTTTGGATATCATTTCAAGTTAATGAAACAATATGAAAAAAATAATTTTAGAATTTTTTCACAACTTTTTCTTATATTAACTTTTTTTACGATCCTTTCTTACATATTTAATTTATATTTAAATCAAGAAAATTTTTATTTTTATTACTGTGACGAAGTTGTTAATTATGACATTAATTTAAATGGAAGTTCTTTAAATTTAAATTACGTATTTAGTTGTGATGAGCCAAAATATTTCTATATACTTGATAATCCTTCTTTAATATTAAGTGCTGAAAACTACTATCAACAAAGACCACTCTACTTATTATCTGCTATTTTAATTAAGGTTACTCTTACAGGTATTTTTTCAGTCTTCCAGTTAACCATTCCATTAGTTAATCAACTGTCTTTTTTAATTTTACAAATACTAATATTAGCAACCCAAGGAATGGTTCTAAGAAAAATAATTACTAACTTTAATAATGTATCAGTAGTTAATAATGGGATTCTTTCTTTGATAATTTTTCTTAACCCTATGAATAAATGGAGTCTTTTTCAGCCTGGGCATCAGAACCTTACTACGTTAATTTTTATAGTCGGAGTATATATTTTACAAAACAAAAGAAATGAATCTTTATTTCTACCTTTATTTATTGGGGTAATGTTTTTATTTCACAGGAGTGCAGCAATCTTAGTGTTAGTCATGCTTTTAAAAAATATTTTAAATTTTGAATCTTATAAAAAATATTTTACAGATATATTGAAAATTTTAAGTAATTTTTCCGTACCATATCTTCTTTTTAGAATTTCAATATTCACATCTGGCAACATTCTCAATGACAACCAAGTCGGAGAATACAAGCAATTTACCTGGATACTTGATTTTATTTTAGGAAAAGACACCATATATTCAGGAATTACAACCGGTTGGTATTGTCAGAAAATTCCGAATTTTTTATTATGCTATTTTATAGACAACATTAAAACTATTATTTACTTGTCGACAATAATTATTCTGATATTAATTTTAAGAAAAGACGCTAATCTTTCAAAATTATCATTTGATAAATTCAGACCTATAATTTTAAATTTTTTACTATTTTATTTATTTTGGATGTTTATAGGTTGGTATCCACCAGTAAGCTTTTCATTTTATAGTATTGGGAACCTAGTAATAATACTTTTCACTACATTATTTTTTAGTATGTCAGATAGACATGTAAAAAATATTTCCTTACTTATTTATTCATACTATTTTTTGTTTATTAACCACTGGAATTCACCAAAAATTCTTGAGTTTACAATTATTAATACAGTTGTTTTAGTTTTTCTATTCGGTATTTTATTTTTTAAATCTAGAAATTTTAAAATCTTTTCCAAATAAATCTTTATAAAAATCTTTATAAAAAATTGAATTTGATTCAGGGAATCCTTTTTTTGTCCATGGCTTATTCTTACCACTATAGTGAAGAAATATTGTATTTTTTTGATAATATACAACGCTTCCAGGAAACTCAAAAGGATGCTGATTTAATTGTTGTGGAATTTCTAAATACTCTCCGTTAATCTGACTATTCATTACATCTTGGTCCCAAAATTTTATATTATCTTCAATTAATTTTGATTTTTTCAATAATTTATTTTTGAAATCATTTCCTTTCCAAAGTTTTAAGTTGATCAACATAACTCCAGCGTTAAAGTACTTGTTATCGACAGATAATCTTTCAAACATTTCATTATTCTGATCATTTCTGAGATGTTCTGTTCTTACGCCAATCAATAATTTTCTTAAAATTAATTCTTTATTTATTTCATCGATTGTTTCATTAAACGGATTTATGCAAATCACATCTGGATCTACATATAAAATATCAACAAATTCATCAGGTATATAGTCTGATATGAACATTCTGTAATATGTTGCTTCAGAAACATGAGAGTTTTTTACGTTCGGAAAATTATAACCAGTATTTTCAAATTTATACAAAAAAGCATTATTAAAACTTTCATCATTTGAAACTAGTTCAAGTAATTTTTCAAATGATTCAGGATTTTTGTGAATAATATGAAAATTTAATTTTTTAGTTGTATTTTCTAATAAAGAATACATTGAAGTTATTGCTTGATTGTTGTAATTTTCATCAAAGCAATACAGTATGTTTTGCATATTAGAATTCTATATTCAAAAGATTATAAAATAAGTACATCTCGATTTAATTTCCAATAAAATATTTTAAAGTGATTATTCTTACATCAATTTTCGTGATTTATTTTTTTCTTCTTAATATTTTAGGAGGATATTTGTATGACTTTATTTTTGATACTTTAAATCTCAGAAAAAAAGAAAGAATATTTGAAGTCAATAAAACTATCTTTTTTCCACTAATTACTTTGTTTGTTTTTTCTAGTTTTGCTTTGATTATGAATTTTTTCTTGGGTTTGGATTATTTTTACTTTTTTATAATACCGACTGCACTATTTTTCTTTGTTAAATACAGAAGTCATTTTGTTGAGGATCTTAAATATCATTTCAGGAATAATTATATTTATTCCATAATTGTGCCATGTATCTTAAGTGTTTTTTTTATAGATTTAAATTTCAATTATGATGCAGCTCTTTATAATTTAAAATATCAACAATACTTATTAGATTCAAAAATAATAATTAATGGAACGATTTTTGATGGACATTTCGGTCTTACCCAAATTGGTGACTATTTAAGTGCTGTTCACACTACAAATGAAAATTATATTTTTTCTTACTTTCCTAATCTTGCTATTTATACAATCTTTTTTAATATAATCTATGCATTTTTATTTTCTAAATCAAATTATTTCTTTCAAGTTGCAACTTCAGTTCTTATTTTTGGTGCACTTGATAATTTTGGTAGTGGTGGTGGAAGAAATGGTTATATCTATTTTGAAAATCTTGGGAAAACAGATGTTGTATTTTCTATATTATTTTTTTTAAGTGGAATTTTTTTGTACAATTGTTTTTCAAAAGATTCAATACATGATTGCGAATTATTTATTTTATTAATTTTTATTACATTTTCGATTCAATATAGATTTATGGGTTATATATTTCTTACTTTGTTTATATTTTTGGTTATAAAAAAGAAAGTAGTTGTAAATTACAAGATTCTTAAGTATTTTGTAACTTTGATTATTTTATGGATAATTAGAAACGTACTTTTAACTTCATGCTTTATTTTTCCAGTAGACAGTTTTTGTATAGCTAATAAATCCCTAGCTAGAGAATTCAGACAAATAATTAGGAATTACAACAGAGCGTATGAATTTGGAGATGATTTGTTTTTATGGTTTGATGAATGGGTAAGCTTGTCACTCAATAAATCGATCACCATAAATTTCCTTGTGACAGTAGCTACAATCCTAATAATTAGATATGTGTTCTTTATAAAAATAAATAGAAAAAGTAAGTTAATCCCTCTTTTCTTTATTTTCTATACAAGTATCTTAGTTTTAGGTTCGCCTGATTACAGATTTGCTGTTGGAATTATATTATTATTCATTTCTTCTTTTTACATCAATTATGAATTGAAAAAGAGATTTATATTTTTTAAAAATAAATCTTTCAAAAATATTTTATTTTGCTTCTGTCTTATTTTTACATTAAGAATTACTTCATTTACTAATTATTTTTCAGAAATTTTAAATATAAAAATTCTTCCTCTAACAAGTGTAGAAATGATAGCAAGAGATGATGGTTTCGTAAGGCCAGCCGAAGGTGATCAATGTTGGTTTGATATGAATTGCACACTGGCAGATAATAGTATTTATAAAAAAGATATATTTGGTTATACAGTTTTTGAAATTCAAGATTGATTAACATAAAATTATGAAGCTTGGAATCGGTGCATTAGTTAGAGGCTATAAAGATATAAAAAATTATGATATATTGATTTCAAGAAATAAGGCTATCAAAAAAGTATTAATTAAAAAGCTGAAAATTCCATCAGAAATAATCTTGTTTCATGAGGGAAATATTGGTAGTGATCATCAAAAACATATTATTGATAAATCGATGATTGATATTAAATTTGTTGATGTCTCAAAGGAATTTTTATACAACAATGATCTTCAAACTGCATCGATTGACTTTGACAGATTTAAAAGTGGCTATAGGTTAATGTGCAAATTTAATGCTTGTGGCATATGGAAGTATCTTGATGAATACAATTACTTTATGAGAATAGATGAGGATGTAATCATTAAAAAAGTTGATCTAAAACTATTAAACAATCCTACTAATTTAGACAATTCTTTTTACACGGCATCCCTATCGGATGAAAGCCATGAACCAACAAATGATACTCTTCCTTTATTTCTTAAATCACTTTTTAAATTAGATGATACTAATTTTTATAATCATAAATTTCCATATACAAATCTTTACATCACCGATGTCAGCATATTTCGGAGAAACGAAATAATTAGTCCTTTAAAAGCTATTTCAGATAACAGTGATCAATTCATTTATAGATGGGGAGACTTACCAATCTTAGGTTCGATTTTAAACATTTTTGAAATTGAGATTAAAAAATTGAAAAAAACAGAGTATTTTCATATTTCACATAATGTGACAGTAGGAAAGAAGAACCTTTTTAAATTAAACCTCTAATCCAATAATCAACATTGTTTAAATTTATCTTCTTTTTTTTATATATTAGTTTTTCATATATTGCGTCTAACTCATTTTTATCAACATTCATGATTTCTTCCCATTCATTAACAACAAACAATGGAATTTCATTTTTAATTAGATTTTCAATATATATATGATTTTTCACAATGGGTATTGTGTCAACCATAAAAGATTCCCACAACCTGTGTGTATCTACGCCATTACCTTTAGGACATAAATTAAATTTAAATTTAGAAAGATTTTTTATGTAGTCTTTGTGATCTTTGAATATTTTAGAAGTAATTATTTCATTTCTTTGAACTAAATTATCTAAATTAATTCTTTCAGAATTTCTTTTATTGAATGAACTTAAAATATAGTCACTTTTTTTAGTATTTTGATAACTAGTAAAATGTGATATTAATCCATTATTTAAGAATCTTTTATTTTCAAGTCCTATCGGAATTATTTTTATATTATTTGTTTCAGGTACGACTAGATTTTGTGCGTACCATTTTAATATTTTTCCATCAGCCTTTAATGCAGTTTCTTCATTTATATTTACATCTGAGTTATGGCTTATGAGATTGTATGGGTAACTAATATTATTGTGGATATTTTTAAAATAAAACTCTAATCGATCAGATTTTACAAATACAAAATCATTTGTTTTTACTTTTTCTGGGTCCATTGATTTTGTTTCATCAAATCTATGATCTGACAGTTTTCTTAAGGTGTCGCCTGATAAGTATGGAAAACTTGAAATCCTAAAAAAATAAGGAAATTTGTGTATAAAGAGATATAAATAAATCTGTCTAAAAACTTTTTTAATTTTGTTTAAGATTCTTCTCATTTTGGTAGAAACCTTTTTATTTTTTTTGAATGAATATGAAGATTTAGAAGTTCATATTCATTATTTTCTGAAATTATCTTTGGATATGAATTAACTATCTTAGGTTCGTATAAATTTTTTTTGATAATTTTTCCAGCAAGGTGGTTATTGTCAGTAAATTTTTTTGAAAACCTATCTTTTGTGCCACCGAGGTATTGTCCATAAGATGCAGGATCAAATACTTCTCTACTTTCATCTTGAGGAGTAACTGGTAATAAATTAAAAAGATCAGGAGCTTCGTTATAAATTATTTTTAGTAATTTCATTTCATTGAGGTCTCTACTTAAAAGATTTTTAGCCTCATCGTCATTAAATTTAAATAAATAATTTTCGATTCTTGTGACTACATTATTAAAATTTTGATTATTAAGTGAACACGAATACCCAAATATAATCTCATTATCACTTAATGGTGTAATGTTAAATTTAGTCTTACTAAAATCATATTCTATGTCGTTAAACGCCTTGAAAATAAGTACATCAGAATCGAAATGTACAAACTTATCTATGTTCAACTTATTAACAAGATCTCTTAAATAAAAAATTCTTAATAAAGACCTTAACCACAACAAATTCTTCTCAGCCTTAAAAAAATCTTTTTTTTGAATTTCTAAAGTTTTTTTGGAAATAATATTATCAATTTGTATACTTTCAATATCTTGATGATAAAAATTTTGGTTGTTACAAAACAAAACCTTTGCATCGGGATCTATTTTTAATGTATTTTCTAAACTTTTAACTATATAACTTGGCAAACTTCCTTCATGGACATATATGTAATTCATTAATTAATTTTTCTTTTCTTATTATTAAAATTAAATTTTATTTCGTTAACGGCCATTACAAGAATACTTAATGAAAAGTAGAATAAATTAATAAATGGAGTGTTGGTTAGCTTTATAGCAGTACTCTGATACTGGTAGTCTTTTTCATAAAGGTCTTTACAAGCATTAATATTTTCAACTTTCTTTACATCAATATTATTTGTCATATATATTTCATAGTCGTTAAACAAAGATTCATCACAAAACAATTTGTAGTTTTGTTTACAGTCAATATTTTCTTTCTCAAATAGATTTATTCCTAGAAAAATATTATTTATCTCACATGTAATTAGGTGTTGGTTTTTGTAAATTACTGCATTATCAAATGAAGAATTGTTTGCTTTTGGAAAACCCATTATAAAAATATAGAGAAAAAATACTGAAATAATCAAAAATATTTTATATTTCTTTTTCAATGATTTTATAATCTCAATAATTAAAAATGAAAAACTTAAAACAAATAAAAAACTGTAGTAAAAAGGTTTTAGAGTATCACCTTTAGAAGGATCCCAGTTCTGAGCAGGTATTCCTGTAACAACTTGGAATAACAATAAGCTCATCCCAGCAAAGGGTAAAATGAGGAAAATTTTTTGTTCATTATTGTAACTTTTAGAGAAAATTTTTCTAATCGCGTAAATATAAAATATTAATGTCAAAAGTACTGAGATATAGATTCGATAATATTCGAGATTTAAATATCGTTCATTTACAGGTAGAAATATTTCTTTGTAATTAAAGTCAATTAAAAAATCGCCCGATTTCAAAATTTCTTTTCTAGATGTATTCGTAAGACTGTACTCGTATTCCCAATAAAGCTGAAAATAATCACCAAATGTGTCTAAAAGTGTTAGCCCTAGAAAAGATCCAGATTGACTATTGCGCACAGGATCATTCAGAAAATTATTTAGGTTAAAATTATAAATAATATTGATAGGAGCTGTGTTTTTATATTCTTCAGGAGGTTCATAGCTTAAAACTCCTGAATTTGTAATAGAATTATTTTCCATGTAGATTGGCACTAAAAAAATTATAAAAACTAAGATAATTGCTATTCCCTTAGTTGTGTGATTCTTTAATATATTAATTATTTCCTTTCCAAAAAAGACTAAAACTAAAATAACAGTTAAACCCAAAATAGAGCCTTTTGAAGTAAACAAAATTGATAATATGGGAATTAAATAATATAAATAAAGAAAATCTTTTTCGATTAAATACATTTTTAAAAAATAAATTACCCAAGGTATCAAGGAAAAAGCTAAAATTTCTGGTTTCATTGTTACGCGAACAGCAAACATTATTGGGAGTAAATTTAAAATCGAAAACAATAAATAAATGTCATTTTTTTTATATTTATATATCTTAAGAAGTTTGTATAAACCTATAAGTCCGATGACATAAAGTAATAAATTAGCATTTTGTATTGCATTACTATATATCAATTCTTGATTATTGGGGTTTATTAAATTTTTACTATTATTTAAAAATAGTGAAATTATGTAAAAATAAATTACACCCTGATCTAAGTTAGGACTTCCTCCTCTGTTAGTAAAGTAGTCAATATACATTACATATTTTTCAAAGTCAGGTGAATAGTAACTGTTATAAAAGAGTTTTGAAAAATTAGCTGAAAATAATAAAGAAATAAAAAAAATCAGGCTTTCAAATTTGATATTTTTTAATTTCTGAACCATATGCTTATCTAATTGAATAGTATATAAGTTTTACATATAGTAAATAACTATTGCTTCATTATTTAATTTGTGATTTCAAAATCAAATAAATCTACACAAATTAGTATATAAAATGTGAAGATAAGTATCGGTTCTAGGATAGTTGAAGGTCCGTGGGGTGGGGGAAATCTTTTTGTAAAAAATTTAACAAAAGTACTCTATGAAAATGGTCATGAGGTTGTATATGATTTGGACCATCGAGACATCGATGGAATTTTACTCACAGATCCAAGAGGAAGACAAGAATCACTATCCTCATTTAATCATAAGGATATTGAAAGATATATAAACTTAGTCAACCCAAATGTTTTCGTAGTACAAAGAATAAATGAGTGTGATGAAAGAAAAGGAACTAAGGGTATAAATGATTTATATTTAGAGGCTTCTATGGTTGCTCACAAAATTGTATTTGTAAGTGAATGGCTAAGGAATATTTATTTAAGTAAAGGAATGAACAAAGAAAAAACATCTGTAATTTTAGCTGGTGCAGATAGATCAGTTTTTAATAATAACAATACGTACTATAAAATCGACAAATCACAAAAAATAAAACTTGTTACCCATCATTGGAGTGATAATTGGAATAAAGGTTTTGATGTTTATAAAAGATTAGATGACTCAATAACCAAGGGATATTTTGAATACGACTTGAACTTTACATATATTGGTAATATTTCTCATAAAATTAACTTTAAAAATACAAAAATTATAGAACCATTGGCAGGAGAAGAACTATCTTCAGAGCTTAAAAAACATCATATTTATGTAACAGGGTCACTTAACGAACCTTCAGGTAATCATCATATTGAAGCTGCACAATGTGGGTTACCAATTTTATACAGAGAATCTGGGGGAATTCCTGAGTATTGCCAGGCTTACGGATTAGGATTTAGTAATGATTTTTTCGTAAAGCTACGATATTTAATCGAAAATTATGACATTTTTACAAAAAAGGTAACATCTTATCCAAATAATGCACTTGAAATGTCAACAAAATTTCTCGATCTATTCGAAAAAAACTCTTTTAAACGAGAAAATCACAAAAAAATCACAACTATAAAATTGAATTACTATCAATTCATATTGATTTACAAATTAAAAAAATATTTACAAATGTCTAGAGTCATAAAAGGTACAAGAATGATTCTTTCAAAGTTCCCAAAATTATATATAAAAAATGTTAAAAAATAATTTAGAAGAAATACATGAAGGTGTGTCTAAATTTTTGAATAAATTGAATTATGACGATTTTTCATATTTTTCAAATAGTAAAGAAACTTTTGACACCTATAATTTACCTCGTTTGGGCAATAGTTGCTATGCAATAAAATTAAAAATTATTTTAGGCGAATGGAAGGATATCGATTTTGCAAAACAGAAAAAGTGGATAAATTATATTACTTCATTTCAGTCTCATAATATTGATAAATTTCAAACCTTTTTTGTAGATGAAGTAATCTATGATTTCCATATTGAGTATTCCAATAGATACAAAGATGTTTTGAAATTAATTCTTAACAATGCTGCTAATAAAAATTACAAGACAAGTAACTTAAAATTAGAAGAAGCTATTAATGCTGAAACAAAACAAGCACTATCAACTATTTATGATGCAGGATTTAAAAATGAAAATTCTGTGGAGATAAAATTTAAAAATACAGTTGAAATGATAACCTATTTAAAAAATCTTAATTGGAGATTTCCCTGGAATGCTGGAGGCCAATTTGCATCAATGTGTTTGTATAATTCTATCCAATCTTATAACAATAATATAGAGCTAGAAAAGTTTATATTACAATATCTTGACAAGGATACCGGTGCATATTTTAAAGGTAAGCCCGATTCTACTAGAGAAATAATTAATGGCTCTATGAAAGTAATTTCCGGCTTGGAATGGTTGAATATTCCAATCCATAATCCTAAAAGATTAATTGACTTTTGCTTAACAAATAAACCAGATGCTGAGGGTTGTGATATTGTAGATTACGTTTATGTTTTATTTTCATGTAGTTCTCAAATAAACTACAAAAAAAAAGAGATAATACAGCTTTTTGATGAAATCTCAGACTTGATGTATGAAAAATTATTTAAAAAAGAAGAGGGAGCATTTTCCTATTTTTTCAACAAGTCTCAAACTCACTATTATGGTTATCCAGTTTCTGATGGGAGCAATCAAGCAGATATTCATGGAACTCTTCTTTCAATGTGGGCAATTTCAATGATTCAGAATATAAAACATCCAGACACAAAATTAAAATTAATTAAACCTTAAATTTTTTTATAAGTAAAAAACTTAAAGATATAGAAAAAATGAAAATAAGTAAATTTGTTAATAAAAGAAAATATAAATCAACACTTTCATAAGTTGTAGAGTACTCAAGTGCCTTTAAAAAAAGGTTTTCAGGAATAAAGCTAACTATATTGTCTGGTAGTGAATCAAATCCAAATATATTTAAGAAATTTACAGAATAAATATTTTTGAAAAGAATAAATCCAATATTTTCGAAATTTAAAAGATTTTTAAACACGTTTAAGTAATAATTTGGAGCAGTAAATCCTACTTCTGTTCCCCACAAAGATGTTCCGGAAGTTAATGTAAGCAACTTAGAACTATAGAAATAAAGGTAACCTAAATAACTCCATATAGGGACGACCAAGTATATTTTCTTAAACTGAATTTTGGATTTTGATATCAATAACAAACAAACAGGTATTGTTCCGATCAACAATCTTTGGCCAAAAGAGATTTCTTTTCCTTGCCAAATAAACAAAACAGAGAATGCTCCAAAAAAATACAGGAACATATTTAATTTATAAGAAAAGTTTGAAGAAATTTTAAACAATCCAAATAATGCAAAAATTATAATTGGCATCGTCCACATCAACCCCATATTGTATGAAAAAAATAAGCTAGGAGACCTAAGCAAACCATCTACAAAAGTTTCAAAGATTACTGATTCATATTTCAAATTCACTTGATTTCCATAATTACTTAGAAAAAAATATCGGGTACCGTAAAGTTTTAAACTTATGAATTGGTAAAAGTAAATTTTCAAAAAAAGAAATATAATCCAGAAATAGTTTTTATAAACCCTTGAAAATATAAATTTTTTTCTATAAACCAAAAATAGTACAGAAGAATATAAAAACGTTGACGGTCTAGTTATTAGTAGAAAAAAGAATACGGTTGTGAGAATTATTAAATCGAGATCTTTAGAAAAATTTTTTTTTGTTTCAAATAAATAAATCAAAGCCGCACAGAGAAAAAACTCTACTGCGTGTGCCATTAAAAATCTTGTAACTACAAAGTGAACCAATGTGCCCAAAAATGCAATAAATATAAAATTTTTATCAATGTTGTTATATTTTTTCAAAGTTTTATAAATTAAATAAAAGCCAAAATAGGTGTAAATTAATGTAGAAAAAAAGTATCCAAGATAGGAAAATGTACCTACCGGATTAAGTCTATCAATTTCTTTATCAATTAAGTTATCGAAAGTACTGAATAAAAATACAAAAGGAGAGGCAAGATAACCAGACCCAGGATAATGAATTGGTGAATTTGTTTCATTGTTAACTAATACTTTTTCACTTTTAAAGTCATCTTTATAATCAATATCAAAATCAAAAGCTAAAGTAGCAGAATGAATCCAATATGCAATGTCATCACCAGAGTCCTCAATTGAATTGTATTCGAATAGCCAAAGTGGTTTGAATAAAAAACTAATCAAAAAAAAGTAAAAAATTATTTTTTTTGTGTCAGTATTCATCTAGATAATTTTAATAATTTAATTGAAGAAATTCATAAAACCTCAAGTATCATTCTTTTATAAATATGAAAATTAATGTTTTTAAATCACAAAGAATTAAAAATTTCATTAAAGATTCATCAGAATTATTACATTATTTGAACGATGTATTGATAAGTATCTTTTTAAGAATAAAGTATTTTAGAAAAAATACAGAAAAGATAAAAATCGATTTTTTGACAGCTTCGGATACTAATTTTTATAATCCATTATTGAATTTGCTGACTTCACTAAATAAGTATCATCCTGAATCAAATATAAAAGTCTATAATTTAGGGTTAAATCAAGAACAGATAAATTTTATAATAAACAAATTTAAAAATGTAAAAGTTTTTGACTTTAATTTTGACAGATACCCTGAATTCTTGAGTAAAAGAGATGAGCATGATAAGTTAGGTAGCTATGCGTGGAAAAGCTCAATAATTGAAGAAAATAAAAATTCAGAAAATCTAATTTTATGGATGGATTCAGCAAATTTGCTAACAAATAATTTAAACCTACTAAAACTATATTTAATTGAGTTTGGATTCTATTCACCGTATAGCAACGGAGTTGTGGAGGACTGGACTTATATTAAAACATTAAATTTTTTAAATACCAGTAATGAAATTTACACAAAAAGGAACCTAACTGGAGGAGTCATAGGTTTAGACCCAACATCAGATTTTGGAACAAGCCTAATCAGAAAGTGGTATGAATTATGTATGATCCCAGAATGCATTTCTCCGGTTGGTAGCAGTAGGGAAAACCACAGACAAGATCAAAGTATTTTGTCGATAATTTTTCATCAAGAAAGAAAAAACTTTTATTTTAGAACAAAAAAAATTGGAAATATTTTGGTTAACCAAAACCCTAATCAAATTTTGTATCTTTATGGATCATATGAATTTGATGAGTATAAAAAAAACTGGTACAAAAAAAATGAAAATATATCTACAAATACAGTGTATAAAGCAGAACATATTTTATTGTTGTCTCCTCAGTTAATAAATAAAATTCCAAAAAAAGTTCAAAAAAAAGTTTCATTTATCTTCTTTATAGAAAACTTAAAACATTTAGAAAATAAAAATCTTGATAAACATATAAATAATAAAAATTTATTTATATGTTCAGATACGAATGCAATTGAATATCTTAAAGAAAAAAATATTCAATCTATCCGAGTAAAGGACATGATGGATTTAGAGAGAGTTGTAAAAAAGCACATCGAAAATTTATAAAAATTAAATATAATTTTTTCCGGAGCCGTGGGCACCATCATAGTAAAAAAGTGGAACATTAATGTAATCCAAATTTGTAAGCTTTAGAGCGCTTAGCCAAAGATCGTAATCAGCTAATCTAGGTAATCCTCTAAATCCTCCTAATCTCATATATAAATCTTTTTTTATTACAGTGCTGGAGAGAATTATGCAATTATGTACAGATAAAAAATCTAGATCCCATTCATTTGGAAAAGAATTATTTTTTAAATAATTTGTTTTTCTATATTTCCGTTTTAAGATTTTGAAAAAATGCTCAGAATTATATTTCGGATAGTTTTGATTACTATCATAAATTCCTTCACCATAGTAACCTTCCGTACATGATATATCATTTTTACTATTTTCCATAGTTTCAATTTGTATTTGAAGTTTATCTGGAAGCCATACATCATCATCGTCTAAAAATGCTAAATATTTTCCTGATGATATATCTGCGGCGATGTTTCTTAGTGGCTGTCTTGAACCTCCCCAATCAGGATAATTTTTTCTTTCAATATTAATTTGATTTACAACATCTGGAAAACTTCTTGAGTAGTAGTTTTCTTCAGTTGACTCATCATTTACCACGAATACTTCAATATTTTTGTAACTTTGATTAATTACGCTTTCAACAGCATTTTGTAGGTAACTATACCTATTAAAAGATGGAATTATAACTGAGACTAAAGGGTTATCCACATTATAAATATTAAATGATAAATTAATAAAACTTAGTTATTCTTTCAAAATAAACTTACTTTTAAGAATGAAAATCAAGATAGTAAGAGTAGTCTCCTTTATTGTTGTATTTCTACCATTATTTTTTTATTTATTAATAAATTTGGTAGTGACAGCCCCTGAAGGAAACTACGAAAACAAAGACATCATATTGTTTCTTGAAGATGATTTCGTTCCATGTAGATTCGATAAAATTGATTTTCAAAAAATTAATAATGATGAAGTAATAGTTGATTTTTATAGAAGTGATTTATCCGTAATTCCAGAATATGAACAAATTGTATGTTTAGGAAAAGTAAATAATTATAAAATAAATGGAGATTTTATAAATTTAGAGTTCGGAACAAATCCAATATTTAATATTCTATTGATTTTTTCTTCATTAACTTACTTATTATTTACTCAAATAAAATTTAAGATTTTTAGAAATAACATTTATCTATTACAAAATTTAACTTTTTCTATTTTGTTTGAATTCTTTTTTCAGCCTTTTTTAAACATATCATCAATTATTTCAAGAATTATGATTTTTTTGATATTTTACTTTTTCTATGTAAATTATTTTTCGCCTAATTTTTCGAAAAATATTCATACAGGCAATTCTTTAATTAATTATTCATTTATTTCATTATTAGGATTTATTTTTGCTTTCAGTGGAAAGACTATATTAAAAGATAATTTCATTGGAAATGATCAATTTTTAAATTTAATTGCTGCAAAAAAGATTAATTTCTTAGGATATAGCAACTTTGAATCTACTTGGAATCAACATTCTGCCCTGATTCCTGAATTGTACAAATACGTTTTTTATAATTTTCCAACTAATGATTATCAAGCTAACTTTTTTATACTATTTGTATTTGTAATCACCCTAATTTCAATAAATTTTCAATCCATACTTAATAAATTTGGAATTCCATCACAAAAAAGCTTGATCTATACCTTATCTTTTTTTATTGTTCTTGTTTCTTTAAACCTAGGCAACAGATTGATAGGCATTTTAGTTATGTCATTAATCATTATTTTTTTACTTAATTTTCTTGATAATAAAAAAGCCACAATTCTTTTTTTGCTTATCTTTTTTTCTATATTTCAGATCTACAATATGGAGTCCTATGGTTTAGCTATTTTAGGAATTTTCTTTTTCATTATTAAAATTTCAAAGAATAAATTATCTTTAATCTTACAGTCATTTATATTCTCAATAATCTCCATATTTTTAGTTTTTAGTCGAGAAATATTAAATTCTGAAATACCTACACTTATTAAAACAAATTATCTTTTTCATATTTTTAATACAAAAAGTCAGTTTTCAGGTGGTTTTTTTGAAAGGATAATTGCAATTTATGAATCATTAACTTATCCATTTAGTAGAGGAAGTAATTTCACTTTAATTTTATATTTAATTGCAGTTACTTTTGCTGTTTATATTATTGTCAATTCAAAAAGTATTGAGAATAAATATAAAGTAATTGCTTATATTTTTATATTTGAATTAACACATTTGATTTTAACTGGTCCAAGATTCTCACATTATTCAGAAATAATTTTACTTCCTGGAATGATTTTATTTTTTCTGATGTTAGATAATATTATCGAATCAACAAACATTTCAGGAAAAAACTTTTATTTGGTTAGCCTTATTATCTTGTTAATGTCTATTTCCTCGACCTCAACAAAAAGAGTTAAAGAAATTATCTTTTCTAAAGATTTTACCCAAACATCAATAAATTTTAATAATCAAAAAGCAAGTGAAGATTTAGAAGTAAAACAAATCATCCAGCTTCTTAGAGACAATAACTTATCAGAAACTACAATTTTCTGGACTAATCAAGCTGATTGGTATTGGATAATTGATAATGGGAACACCTTACCTTCAACGAGGATGTGGTGGTGGATAAAAATGCGTTACGTTGATGAAGAAAAGTATGATTGGAGTAGAAACTGGAATGAAAATGAATTTAAATCAATTTATCTCGAAGATTATAAAAATGAAAATCCCAAATTTGTTCTAATTGATAAAACTTACAAATCTGTTCCCGATATTGTTAACAAAATTATTGAAAGTGAATATTTTTTGATATTTGAAAGCGAAAAATATTCTTTATTTCAAAGTATCAGTCAACAATAGTTACCCCATTTTCTTTTAACCATCTGAATATAGAATAAATTTTCCAGACGGTTCTTTCTTTTTTATATTTACTTATATTATTGTTTTCAATTGTTTTGAAATTTAAATCAAATGTTTTTTCTCCAGCAAATTCTTTTTTTAAATATGGAATTCCAACTGTATCTGTCCAACTCCCAAAATCATGTGCGAAACCATGTTTTTTCATCTTAGAAACTTCTTTATTGAATTGTCCCAAAAGTTTTCTAAGCTCAGTTTTGGTTGAAAACAAACTAACATTTTTACTTGCTTTATTACTTAATGCATATTTAATGATCCTGTCATCAAGAAAAATTGGTCTTATTTCTAACCCATTTAACATTGAAGAAATATCACCTTTTTTTAAAATATTTGTATATAAATATGTTTGTAAATCAATAAGCCTTATATTTTCAAAAATATCATCTGTATTTCTAGCTTTTAAACCAGTTAAGTAATTTTGAAAAATCTCTCTTTGTTGATCAATAAGTAAATCATTTCTACTTACGAACGATTGCCAAAAAAGCAATCTTTCTTCGTATGGTATTTCAGAGTATTCTGTGAATAATTGAATCCTATCGCTCAGAGGTAAATAATTTATATTATTTAATAAAGTTGATTTTGATAATTTGTTCAAACCAGGCTGGAAAAACTTTGGAATATATTGAGAAATAAAAAAGCCTCTATACCACTCATAACCGGAGAATAACTCATCAGCACCATCTCCTGATAAAACTGCTTTCGTATATTTAGAAACCTTTTTTGATAGAAAATATGTTGGAACAATACTAGGATCAGATATCGGTTCTGGTAATTTTTCAAATATTTCATTAATTACATGCTCATTATTTTTTATATCAAATTCAAATATTTCTAAATTGATATCTAGTTGATTTGCAATTATTTGAGCTTTCATAGACTCGTCATATCTTTTGTTTTTGTAACTTAAATTAAAAGCGTTTACATTTCTTTCTTTAGAATTTATAACAGATGCAATTAAAGAGGAATCTATACCTCCACTCAATAAGATATTTACGGGCACTTCGGCAACTAATTGATCATTAACAACTTCTTTTAAAATATCAGAAAAATTTTGATTTTCTTCAATATTTAGGTTTGTATAGTCGTCAATTGAAAAATATTTTTCTTTGATTATTTTATTTTTCTTAAATGAAACTATTTCACCAGGATTAACACTTTCTAAATTATTAATAATTTGAGCGTCTGTAGTAAATCCATTAAATAAGAAGTACGATTCAATTGTGCTTCTTTGAATCGTACTGTTTAACATATTATTCAACAGTAATGGTCTTATTTCAGATGAGAATACAAACGGAAACTTTTCATTTTGAGTGAAGTAAACAGGCTTGATTCCTAATTTATCTCTTCCAACCACTAGTTCATTTTTTTCAGAGTTATAAAACGAAAATGCGAACATACCATTTAGTTCAGAAATTGCGCTTGTTCCATTTCTCTTTAATATATCAAATAAAATTTTCGTATCGCTTTTAGTGTTTTCACGATAATTAAATTTAGATTTTAATTGATCTATCTGATATAACTCACCGTTATAAACTAAACAGTCTCCACTATTGTTTTTCATCGGCATAGTTCCATCAATTATTCCAGTTATGGATAACCTGCTACTCCCAAGATGTAAATATCCATTATCAATCTTTATAATTTCATATCCTGATTCGTCAGGTCCTCTATGTTCTAAATCAGAAACAAGTGATTTAATAAGTTGTTCATTTTGATTGTCAGATATAAAACCAACTATCCCACACATGTTTCAATTCTATATAAATTAAATTGGATTGTTTAGATGATTATTTAAACTTTTAAGATCTTTTACGAAAAAATTTAAAGGGAATTTTCAATCTTTATCCAATTATTATTAAATCCTAAATTTTTGAATGAATTTCTAAACCATGGATCAGCAATTATTACCCTTGATTCATCGGTAGAACCAAGCAATGCAGCAATTAATGGAAAAGTACTGTTTCCAACAATATAATTTTCAAATGAGACCATTTCTGCGAAGTCTTTAAGAGTCTCATCAATTGTTGATGATGATTTTTGAATTCTTTTTGCATCATTAAAAGTATTTTGTTTTTTTGCCCATTCATAATCATCTGTAAAGATTGTATAATTAAAATTTTTAATATTCTTTGACAGTTTATTGATTGCTTGTTGATAAAAATCTAAACTTAAAGCTTCATCCATCGCTAAATAATCACCTCTTCTGATGTGAAGCATACATGACCCCTGTTCAGGTTTTCTTGAAAAACCCTCTTTTAAAATTTTATTTTTTGACAATTCTTTTATTAAAAAATTTTTGTTTTTTTCAATGACGTTTATTTTCTGCCAATAACCTGAGTATTTGTTGAAAATTTTTGGATTTAAATCTCCATAATTTTTATCATTAAATAATCTCAAGGGTGAAAAAAATGTATTTGATAATTTTGTTTTTTTAAGAAATAAGATTATTTTTTTTAAATTTTTATCTACTTCACTAAAATTAAAAAAACTCGGAGTAAACACCAATTCTCTATCCAGTGGAATTATATTATTTTCTAACTTTCGTGTCTCATAGTTTGAACTATCAAACGAAACCTTAAAACCTTTATTAGAAAGTTCTTTACCAAAAGAATATTGGAAAATCTGATTACCGAATCCTCCCATGAGATCAACAACAGCATATTTTTTCATTTATCTATAATTAATTAATCTACTTACTAATCTATCTGCAATAAAAGTTTGTTTTTTTTCATTTATATGAGCTCCAGTTGGAATATATAATCCATTTTTTCCAATCATCTCTGAATTTAAAAGATTTGAAAAACTGTAGTTTTGAATTTCTTTTAAATTTTGTAAATGAAGTGGCCAAAAAAAAGGACGTGTTTCAATTCCATCTTCTATTAAGTCTTTAATCAATGAATCTCTAACTCCTTCTTTCTTAATTACTAAACCATATACCCAATAATGATTTGATGAACTTTCTGTTTTCTGAACTGGAATTTTAATAAGATCATCATGGTTTAAAAATAAATTGTCGTATATTTTTCCTTGAATTTTTTTATAGTTGATTACTTTATAAATACTTTTCATCTGTGACTTAGCAAGAGCTGCTTGGAGACCACCCATTCTGTAATTCCAATATAGATTCTCATGAGTAAATCTTTTTGTGTTATTAAAATCTAAATTTCTCATCTTATTTACTGAGTTAATCAATTCTTCTGAATCAGTCATTACTGCTCCACCTTCTCCAGATGAAATATGCTTATTTGCATAAAAACTTAATGTTGAGATATCACCAAATGATCCACACTTAATTCCATTATAAGTTTGCCCATGTGCCTCAGCTGCATCCTCAATTAAAAATAAAGAATTATCATTACAAAATTTTTTTATTTCTGAAGCCTCTGCAGTTAATCCATAAGTATGGACCATTAAAATCGCTTTTGTTTTTTTTGTGAAAACATCTTGTACATTTTTTAATTTCATATTCCATGTGTTCTGATCAACATCACAAAAAACTGGTGTAGCTCCTGAACGAATAACCGCAGACAGACAAGAAATAATCGTGAAAGAAGGTAATATAACCTCATCACCCTCTTTGAGATTTAAAACCTTTAATGCAATGTCTAACGCACTACTTCCATTAGTTACTGCTGAACTATATTTTCTTTCAAAAAAATTTGATAACTCTTCTTCAAATTGGCGAACAGCAAGACTAGTACCTGATATATTTTTTTTATTTAAATTTTTTAATACTTCTAACTTATCTTTAGTGAAAATGTAAGGCTCAAATACATTAATCATTTTCAAAATAAAGTTTTATCAATTTCTGAATCATATGGACCTTGTTTGAATTCAATAAATTTAGAGTCTTCTAAAACGATAATTTTGTGTCCACCTGCCAGCATTAGAATTGAATCTTTTTCATTTAAAACGATTGTCTCAAGAAAATTCTTAGAATTATCGTAAATTTCTATTTCAATACTTCCTTCTAAAACTACAATTCCCTCAGCAGTAGTACTTATATTTCGTTCATTTAAATTATGAAAGTGTCTTTGAACTTCTGTATTTTTTTTGTATTTAAATGATGCATATTGCATTTCTTCATTATCTTCGGTAAGAAATCTTCTTTCATTTTCTATTTCGTCAAAGTATTGAACAACACAGACGATATTTTCATTTTGATCTTTAACTATCATTTAGTTCTTTCCTTGATTTATAAGCTATTTTTAGATAAGGATATGATAATCGAATTAACCTAAATAAACTGCTGCTTGTTTTTGATTTTCCAAATTTTCTGGGTTTACAATAGTAACCAACCTCACGAACATTTAAATTATTTTTTAGCAACTTCATCACAACAAATACAAAATACTCTCCATACTCAAAACCATTAAACATTTCACTTGAAAAAAATCTTTTCTTACCAACGATAAATCCACTTGTTAAGTCTCTAATATTTGTGGACAATATGAATTTCAACAAGTTGTTAAATAGTATCGATAGATAAACTGCTAATGCCGAGTCTTCTGAATTATTTAAATTATTTATAATATTTTTAAGTGTTGATTTAGTATTTTTTTCAAGCCCTTTATATCCACCACCTTCTATAAAACGAGAGCCAATCACAACATCATAATTATCTTTAAAAAAAGTATTAAGTATCGTTTTAATTGACTCTGCGTCCATCGATCCGTCAGCATCCAGCCAAAGAACATTTTCATATTTTGCAATTTCGATTCCCTCGAATATTGATAAAGGAAGCGACTTAACACCTGATCGTAATTTATAGACCACGTTCAAATTTGAAGAAATAAATTCATTTACAATTTCACAAGTATTATCAGTTGAATTATCGTCAACAACAATTATTTCGTGATCACTAATACCTATTTCACTCAAAATTCTTAAAATATCAGGAATTAAAAACTTTAAATTCTCTTCCTCATTTAAAACAGGTAAGATAATTGAGATTTCTTGTTTATTCACTATTAAAAGAAATTATATATTTGTTTTAATCAAATCTTAACTTTAATTATAAGTAGCATTCCAAAAGTGTTGTTAAAAAATCTTCCAATTAGATTGTGAAAAAATTTACCAAGACGGTTGTGAATTATTGAAAAAAATAATCCAATATTTAGTATTTTATATATTTTTACATCATTAAATTGATTTATGAATTCACTTTTTATAAACGATTCTTTAGTATGTTTATTTATTGTAACTTTTGAATAATCTATATCATTTTTAAAACTTGATATCCACTGGATTAATTTCATTGAAAATTTAAAATTTGGAGTAGTAAAAATAATGTAACCATCTGGTTTCATAAGCGATTTAAGATTATTAATTAAAACAGCTATCTCATCATCAGTTAAAAATTCAAGCAATCCAATTACTGAAATACTATCATAGGGTGCCTTTTGTTTGACAATTGTTAAATCGGAAGTAAATTCGTGATTTGAGTATTTCCTTGTTGCATAATTAATTTGTTTTTGTGATATATCAAATCCAACAGACTTATTCATCACATAATTACCTAAAAATGTTCCTGGACCACATGCATAATCTAAATGTATTGAATTATGTTTCAAATGTTTCTTTACTTCTTCAAAAGTGAATTTATGCCAATTAAATCTAATTCCTCTGTTACTTTTTAATCCATTTAAGTAATTTAAATCGTAATAGCCTTCCTCAACATTTAAGTCCCAAAAATATTGATCGCTCATTTGTTAAGTCTATATTTTTAAATTTTGTATTTTATAATTACATAGAATAATTATTAGGACATATGTTAAAAAATTTAACCAAAATATTATTACCTATTTTTGCTACTTCATTATTTGTTGAATTTTACGAAGGCGAAAAAGAAGTCTATATTGCAAGCTTTTTGCTTTTAGCTTTGTTGTTTGCTTTTCAAAAAAATATTACTCAAAATGATATTGTTTTTTCATTTGAGGATACTTCTTTTAATAAATGGGCAATTGGCTTTTGGATATTATTAGTACTTTTTTTTAACCTGATACTACAAAACAAACTTCTTAACTTTGAGACGATTACGTGGGATGTTCCATCCTATTTAGTTGCCTCACAAGAAATTGGTCTTGGGAATTTGCCACTAGAAACACAGTGGGAATCAAAGGGTCCAATGCTTTTGTATATTTATTACTTCATATCTGAGTTAGTTGATAAAAATTATATTTACTTTAGAATTTTCAATGATTTTATTTTGTTTATTTCTATATTTTTAATTTACAAAATTGTAAATAAAACAACTAACAACTCTTCATTAAAATCCGTTCTTTCAATGTTTATATTTACTTTACTTGTAAGTTTTGAATGGTTTATTAGTGAGTTCTCAGAAATTTATTGTTTGATAATTTTAGGATTAATTTATTTAGTATTTGAAAATGTTGATAATGTTTCAGTAAAGCATTTTTTAATAGGTATTTTAATTTCAATAAGTACTTTAATTAATCAAGGTACAATAATTTTTATATTTCCTTACTTGATTGTTTCTTTATATAGAAACAAGTTTAAAAATTTCAAAACAACATTTTTGATGTTGCCAGGATTTTTAATCCCACATACATTATTTTTAGTTATTTATTCAAGTAGGGGAATGCTAGATGTTTATTTGTCAAATTACTTTAGGATTCCTCTTGAATATACATCTGCAAATGCAAGTTCCTTTTATGAACTTAGAGTTATATTAAGGAGATTTTTTCAATATGATCAATATCTATATTTTGTTATCGTATTAGTTTTCTTTTGTGCATCATATGAAATTTATAAAAAAATAAGAAATAAAAATTTCGAAATTTTTTTTGATTTAGATATTTTAAATTTAGTTTTTGCATTGTTATTTTATTTTATTGCTGATCATAACTACGCTCATCATCTTTTTTACTTTATATTTTATTTTGCTATTTTCTCTAAAAGACTATTTAGTAATCAAGTTGTAATTATGATGATTCTTGTAGGATTAAGCAGCATCTCCATTCTTAGTTCTAGCTATAATGAATCACTTAAAAATCTCAGCAACCTAAATGAAACATATGAAAATTATCCATTAAGAATATTATCTGAAGATATCCTCTCAGAATTAGAGACAAATGATTTTAATGTATTAGCTTTAGACTATGTCTTGGTTTTATACTATCTTGAAAAACCCAATGTTTCATATATTGTTCATCCAGGAAACCACTATGAAGATTTTATTTTAAAAGAACTTTATAGAATGAACAAAATTCAAAAGAATGAGTTTAGCCATATTAGTTATTACATTGAGCTAGAACCAAATGTAATCTTATGCAATCCTGTAGGAATAATATCTGGAAAAGCAGAAAAACTTGATTTTTATAATTGTTCTGTTGATGATTATAAAAAAAATTACACAAAGTTAAATACAGATTCTATAAAATCTAATCCAAATTTAGATTTGTATTCAAACCCATATGAATCTATAAATGTTTATATTAAAAATTTAGATTAAAGACTTTATCGATAATCCTTTTATATTTTTTGTATGGACGGGGCATGTGAAAATCAGAATAATTCTTTTCATAATCATAAAATTTATTAAAAAATATTGAATAATTAGATCTGTTTAATCTACAAAATCCTGCACTTTCATCATTTAATCTTACAATTTTCGAATAATCTTTCTTTTCATATTCTTCAATGTATTTCTTAAGAGTTTTTTGATCAAAGTACCAGTTATTTCCTCTAATTGAGTAATTAGCGGGATACCATGATTTTATTTTGTTATAAATGTTGTCTATATCTTTAACATCAAATATATCACTCCAGACACTACCTTTTGCAGCATTCCACATTATTGAAATCATATCTTCTGTAGTTGCATCTGGTCTGTAAATTATGAATTCATCAC
>Ga0163110_10000269_pt1 | contig 23927 bp, 6 predicted proteins | sample CRUFie1St17metaG_FD_108703 | JGI IMG/M metagenome (GOLD analysis project Ga0163110, IMG submission 108703) | Marine microbial communities from the Costa Rica Dome - CRUD Field 142mm St17 metaG | ecosystem: Environmental > Aquatic > Marine > Oceanic > Photic zone | place: Costa Rica: the Eastern...
GTCGATCCAAGACCTGATCGTAACAATTTTGACGTAACAATCTTCTTTGATATTGTAGGACAAGAGTTTCCACCTCAAGAATTCTCATTCATCTTAGAAGCAACTCGATAATATGCCTTTTACAAAGTTTACTAATCTCGATTTTGATCAAATCAAGTCACAAATTAAGAGTTATTTACGAGCAAACTCGAATTTTAAGGATTTTGACTTTGAGGGATCAAACTTTTCTGTCTTAATCGACACATTAGCATATAATACTTACATTACAGCGTTTAACTCAAACATGATTGTGAATGAATCCTTCTTGGATTCTGCAACTTTGAGGGAAAACGTTGTTTCTCTTGCCAGAAATATTGGATATGTGCCTCGTTCAAGGTCTGCAGCAAAGGCACAGATCAGTTTTACCATAAACACCACATCTACAACTCCTACATTAACACTTGCTGCAGGTTTAGTGTGTATTGGAGCATCAGAAAACCAAACAATTACGTTCTCAATACCCTCAAGCATCACAACAACAGTAAATAATGGTGTTGCTACGTTCAGTAATATAGATGTTTTCCAAGGAACCTACTTAAGTAAGCAATTTTTAGTCGATGGATCACTTGATCAGAGATTTTTACTTGATAATTCGTTCATAGACAGTTCAACAATCGTTGTAAACGTTACAGGACCGAATGAAACAGGGATAGGAAGAGAATATTCACTCGCAAATAACATTTTAAACATTGATGCAACGTCAGAAACCTATTTAATACAAGAAGTTCAAGATGAAAAGTATGAATTGTTGTTTGGAGACGGATATTTCGGCAGAAAACTCGATAATGGAACAATTATTACTGCAACTTACATCGTAACTGACGGTATAAGTGGAAATGGATCATCAACTTTTAGTTATTCTGGTCGAGTTCTTGATTCTTTAAATAATCCTGTTGTTCCAACCAATAATATTTTAATTACAACTGACCAATCTGCACAAAATGGTGGAGATATTGAAAGTATTGACTCAATTAAGTATTTTGCACCCCGAATTTATGCCTCACAGTACCGTGCAGTGACCGCTAGGGACTATGAAGCAATAATTCAGTCTATTTACCCGAATACAGAGTCAGTAGCGGTTGTAGGGGGCGAGGAACTTGATCCACCAGAGTTTGGACAAGTGCTTATAAGTATAAAACCAAAGAATGGTGACTTTGTATCTGACTTTGATAAGCAAAATATTCAATCAAAACTTAAAAACTACTCACTTTCTGGCATAAATCAAAAAATTATTGATTTGAAGGTGCTTTTTGTTGAAATTGATAGTGCTGTTTATTATAATAGTTCACAAGTTAGTAATGTAAGTGATATTAAGAGTAAAGTAACAAGTGTATTAAACACATTTTCAACTTCAAACATCAATAAATTTGGAGGAAGGTTTAAATATAGTAAATTAGGGCAAATTATTGATAGTGCCGATACCGCAATCACTTCAAACATAACAAGAGTTATCATAAGAAGAAATATGAAGGTGTTATTAAATCAATCTGCACAATATGAATTATGTTATGGTAACGCATTTAAGAAAAATGCAGGTGGATTCAATATCAAGAGCACTGGATTTACTGTAGCGAATCAAACAGGCACTTTATATTTTACTGATGTTCCAAATGCAGATAATTCAATGGGAACTCTATCAGTTGTAAAAGAATCTTCTGAAAGTAATAAATTTACAGTTGTAATTAAATCCGCTGGATCAGTTGACTATGAAAAAGGTGAAATTATCGTAAATACATTGAATATTACATCAACATCACAACCAAATGATGTTATTGAATTACAAGCGTTTCCTGACTCAAATGATGTTATTGGATTGAAAGACTTATATTTGAGTTTTTCTGTTGCTGATAGCACAATAAATATGATTAAGGATACAATTTCATCTGGAGAACAGATATCTGGTGTCGGATATAAGACAACATCAAGTTATTTGAATGGAAGTTTGAAGAGGGGTGATACATCAAGTGCACTGCCTTCAGTACCTATAACAACAACTACTACACCAATGACTTCAACAAGCACAGGATCAGGATCAGCGTCTGGAGGCGGATACTAAGAAATGATACAAACTGGTTTTGAGAAACGAGTACAGGTTCAGCAGATATTAGCGAATCAACTCCCTGACTTCCTTCGAGCAGAGAGTCCAAAGACGCTTGACTTTTTAAAACAGTACTACATTTCACAAGAACACCAATCAGGTGCGACTGATCTTGCAGATAATCTTGATCAGTACCTAAAGTTAGATAATTTAACTCCAGAGGTGATAACTGGAGAGACAACTCTATATTCAGACATATCATCATCTACTGATAGTGTTCAGGTTTACACTACAAAGGGATTTCCTAATGAATATGGTTTATTTAAGATTGATAATGAGATTTTCACATATACTGGAGTAACAACAAATACGTTTACAGGTGTAATTCGTGGATTTAGTGGAATTAGTAGTTACAGGACTAATTTAGATCAGGAAGAATTACTTTTTGAAGAAACAAAGGCAGATGAGCATGATGCTGGAAGTCAAGTTAAAAATTTAAGCGTTAATTTTTTAAAAGAATTCTATAAAAAGTTAAAATTCACTCTTACACCTGGTTTAGAGGACGTAAACTTTGTTTCTGACTTAGATGTTAATAATTTTATCAAAGGGTCTAGAGCATTTTACGAAGCAAAGGGAACAGAAGAGTCATTTAAGATATTATTCAAAGTTTTGTATGGAGAAGTTCCAAAAATTGTTGATTTAGAGCAGTTTTTACCTAAACCATCATCTGCAGAATTTTTAAGAAGAGAAATAGTTGTTGCTGAAAGAATATCTGGAGATCCTGATAAATTAGTTGGGCAAACAATCAAAAAAGCATCAGATTTAGAAACACAAGCATCAGTTTCTGAAGTTGAAATATTCACAAGGTCAGGAATAAGCACATATTTCAAATTAGGTTTATTTGTAGGGTTTGATGATAGAGATTTGATTGAGGGGACATTTGAAATTCAACCCAAGACATCGAATATTAATCCCGTATCTGTTGGTTCATCAGTAATCACTGTTGATAGCACTGTTGGATTTGGAACAACTGGAACTTTATTGTCTGGTGATAATATTATCACATATTCTTCAAAAACTGTAAATCAGTTTTTAGGATGTGTTGGTGTGGACAATGCAATGTCCATAAAATCACCTATTCGTACCGATGATGTATTTTTTGGTTATGAAAATGGCGATACTGATAAAAAGGTTGAAATTAGAATAACTGGTGTCCTATCAGATGTTGAAACAGTAGGAGATGTATTATCAGTAACTGAAGGGGAAAAAATATATGTAAAAAATGTTGGTGAAAAAATAAAGAATCCAGAGACAAATAAATCACAAAAACAAATATTCGCTAATTCATGGATTTACAATACTAGTTCAAGATTTTTCGTAGATAACACTAATAATGGTTACAATTTAGTATCTGCACCAGATAAGTCTGCCTTGAAAGAGGGTGATATTGTTGATATACTCATAGGTTCTTCTGAAGTCGTTGCTCATTCTGATGCAATCGTAAAAACAATAAATGAAAAACAGGTTACTTTAGATACTGGTGGTCTATTTTCACCATCTGCTACTAATATTCAATATTCATTAAGAAGAAAACTTGAAACTGTTAAAAGTAGTGGTGCACCTTTAAAATTTGGTAATGATTTAATCACAGCAGATATTCAAAACGTATACACAGAGGGTGAAAAAAATTACTATGTTGCTTCAAGTTCATTACCATCTTATACTCTAACAAAAAATCTTGATCAGGCAATTATTTTATCTCTTGTACCTACAAACTTGCAGGAATTTGATACTAATAAACTAAAGTTTAGTGTCCTAGTATTTGATAAAGATGTTCCATTTAAAACAGGTGAAGAGGTAATTTACACCGCTGAAAATAATACTCTTGTTGGATTGGAAGACAGTGTTTCGTATTTCATTAAAGTTTTAGATGATAAGAAAAAAATACAGTTATACAGATCAAGATCATTAATTGATGCAGATAATTCAACCAACCCAACCCGTGAATATTTTTCAGCACCATCTTCATCGGGTTTTCACAAGTTCACTTTAGTAAGTCAAAAAACACAATTTATACATCCGCAAAAACTTTTAAGAAAGTTTCCGTTTAATTTTGATCTAAAAACAGGAGAAGACACTCAGACAGCACCAGGTGCCCTTGGAATGCTTATCAATGGCGTAGAGGTTATAAACTATAAGTCAGATGATAAGATTTACTACGGACCGTTAGAGAGCGTTAGATTGTACAATGGTGGTGAAAACTTTGATGTAGTCAATTTACCATCTATAACAATTGAAGCAGGATTATCTACAGCTTTAATACAACCTGTTGTTAAAGGAAAACTTGTAGATGTATTAATAGATCCTCAAGATTTTGATGTTAAAAAAGTATCATCAGTCACTATATCTGGTGGTAATTCTTCGGGGACAGTTTTAAAGGCACAACTAGAAGAGAGACATAGAACATTATCTTTTGATGGTAGACAAACCACATTAGGTGGAGGTATTGATGTAGTAAATGATAATGTAACTTTTCCTGTAAGTCATAACTTAATAAGTGGTGATGAGTTAATTTACAACCGAAATGGTAACGTTGCGATTGGAGTGGGTGTTCGTGAAACAGCATATCAAGATGGAATAAATTTAATCACAGGTTTAACTCTTAATGATGGTGCTGTATATGTCGCAGAGGTAGTTAATAATAAAACGATTAACCTGTATGAAACTTTAGCAGATTTCTCAGCAGGTATTAATACGGTTGGTTTTACAACCGCTGAAACATCTGGTATTCATAAGTTTAGAACAAAAAAAGCAAATAATACTATTTCAAAAATATCAATAATTGATGCTGGAACAGAGTTTGAAAATCGTAAATTAATTGTACAACCAACAGGTGTTAGCACCGCACATGATACTATTTTCTTCAAAAATCATGGATTTAATGATGGTGAGGTAGTAACATATTCTACAGATGGTACTAGTATTGGTGGTTTAGACACAAATCTGCAATATAAAATAATTAAATTATCAGAAAATGAATTTAGACTTGCAAATGCAGGTGCAGCAGGTACAATTTCTGCAAATTATGATAGAAATAATTATGTAAATATAGTTTCTGCAGGAAGTAGTGAGCAGTTTTTTGCATATCCTCCAATAACTGTTACAGTAAATGCAGATATTATTGGTGGTGTAGGGGTAATTACTGCAACTCCTGTAATAAAAGGTTCAATATCTGACGTTTATTTGTATGATGCAGGAACTGGATATGGTTCAACAACAATTAATTTTCATAAAAAACCAGATATATTTGTAAAAACTGGTAAAAGTGCAGAATTTAAACCAATAATTGATGGTGGTAAAATAATAAATGTTCAAGTTACAAATACTGGTAGTGAATATACATCACCACCTGATTTAGAGGTAGTTGGTATTGGTTCTGGAACTGGTGCTAAATTGAGAGCAGTCGTTGAAAATCAAAAAGTAACTGATGTTGTTGTTCTCAATACAGGTATTGGATATACATCTGCTACAACAACTATCAAGGTAACATCAAGAGGTTCTAATTCATCGCTAGAAGCGTCTGTAAGGCATCTTACTATCAATAATCATGAAAGACATGGAGATGAGATTTTAATTGATACAGACGATGGTTTGCAGTATGGATTGGTTGGATATTCAACCGCTATTGGTTTATCTGAATTTGGTGATAATAGTATTGATCACTCTCCTATTATTGGTTGGGCATATGATGGAAATCCCATTTATGGTCCTTATGGATACGATGATTCAACAAATAGTAACTCACAAATTAGAAATCTATCACCAAGTTATGTTTTATCACCCTCTACTTTAGTTGATAGACCTTCAGGTTTTTCAAATGGGTTTTTTGTAGAAGATTTTGAATTTAACAATTCGGGTGATTTAGATAAACATAATGGTAGATATGGTAAGACACCTGAATATCCTAATGGAGTTTATGCGTATTTTGTAGGTATTAATACTAATACACAAACATCAATATTCCCACATTATATCGGAAATAGTTACAGATCCAAGTTAATTAATCAAGATGTAGATCAAGATTTTGATTTTAATAATTCAAATCTAACAAGAAATACTCTTCCATATTCAGTAGGTGATGTCGGTGCAGATAATGACTTTATTAATGAACCCAATGAAATATTACTTCAAAGTTCAACCATTGAATCTGTAACAAGAGGATCAGTACAAACGTTTGATATACATGAGGGAGGAGATAATTATAAAGTTGGTGATCTTGCAAAATTTGATAATACTGGAACAAATGGTGGCGGTATAAGTGCATTTGTCGATTCGATTACAGGAAAAACTGTAGAAAATTTATCAACTACACTTGAGGATTATCAAAATGCGAATTTAGTATGGAACAAATCTGGTCAAGTTATCATTAATACAAATAAACCACATACCTTATTAGATAATGATACTGTAGTAATATCTGGATTATCTACATTTATTCCAAAATTAACTGGAGAACATATCATTGGAGTTTCTTCAGAAAAAACAAAATTAATATTAGATACTCCTGCGATCACTGTTGCAGGTATTGTAACTGATTTATTTGTATCAACTATTCCGAAAATATCAGTTGGATCTACTATTGGTGTTGGAACTGCTAGATTATCAGTATTAAACATATTCCCAAATAGAAAAGTAATTCGTGCAATTACTGAGCACACAGCGGGTATTCATACAGCATCAACAGAAGTAATTGAAATTACTGATAAATTTACAATTCCATTAAAAACACCTTTCTTTGAATCAAAGATAGATGATAAAATATTTTTCAATCCTACGCAAGAACTTGGAATTGGTACTGTTTCTGGACAAAGTGGTATCTCAACTATCGTCATAGGAAATACACCAATACCAACATCAATACCCAATCAAACTATATTCATACCAAATCACCCTTTCAAACAAAACCAACAAGTTACACTAACCAAAGGTGGAAGCACTCGCATAGTTGTATCTAATACAGGTGATAGTGCAACATTTAATATACCAGAAACGGGTGAAACACAAACATTATTTGTTATCAATAAATCAGACAATCATATTGGGTTGACCACACAGATTGGGTTAACCACTACTACTGATGGTTTATTCTTTAGATCATTTAATTCAAATAATAATGATACCGATTTTAAATATTCTATTGAATCTAATTTTACTCAAGAAGTTGCTAGAGTTGAAAAGATAAAATCAGTAATATCAATTTCAACTTCACATGGATTAGAGGAAGGTGATATTGTTAATCTGACTGTGAAACCAAAACAATCCTTGGGTGTAGGTTCATCAGAATCAATATTACTAAAATATAATTCAGAGAATGATAAAATTTTAGTAAATCCAATATCATTTGGTTCAACTGCAGTTAATTTAACAAAAAATGAATTTGAATTAACATCTCATGGATTTGAGACTGGTGAGAAAATATTCTATGATTCTAGTAACTTCATAAGTGGATTAGGCACTGGATCATACTTTGTTCACAGACTTGATGATAATAAATTTAATCTATCACTAACAAGAAAGGATAGTTTTGCAGAACCACCTCTTATTATTGATTTACAATCTCAAGGTGGGTCACATGAGATTAGTAAGATAAATCCAATAATTCCTGTAATTAGAAATAATAATTTAGTCTTCGATACAAGTGACTCTTCACTAAATGGATACAATCTTAAAATATTTTATGATGATAAATTTAATAACCAATTAATTTCAATTGGATCGACAAGTGGATTTAGTGTCGTAAGTTCTGGTAGCACAACAACTTTATATTATAATGATTTACTACCAACAAAATTATATTATTCATTAGAAAAAGCAGGATTTATTAGCACTGCTGATACAGACGTTAAAAACTATTCAGAGATAAAATTTGAAGATAGTAGTTATAATGGATCATATAAGATATCTGGAGTTGGAAACACAACCTTCACGATATCTGTAAGTCAAAGACCTGAACAATTTTCATATACAAAAACCTCATCTGATATATCTTACACAACAAAGTCATACGCAGCAGAGGGTGGTGTTGCATCATTAAATCTAACATTTGGTGGTGCTAATTACAAAAAATTACCTGAATTTGTAAGTATTGCATCAACAAATGGTATCAATGCAGACATAATTCCTGTATCAAAAACAGTTGGTAAAATAAATGAATTTACTATCAATGATCAAGGTTTTGATTTTTCTGCAGATAAAACTTTAAATCCAGAAGTTTTCATATCTCCTAATATAACAGTTGTTGATCGTAATGAGGTTGAAAGTATCGAAATTCTGGATGGTGGAAGAGGATATACATCTCCACCCGATCTTTCACTTGTAAATCCAGAGGATGGTACTAGGTATGATACTGGTGTATTGAAAGCAAAAATTCAAGGTTCATCAATAGATGAAATAGAAATTATTGAAACTCCAGTCGGTTTAAATGAGATAACTAATCTTGTTTTTGCAGAGAATGGAGATAATGGTATTGGAATTAACAGTTGTTTTAGTAATACAGCAGGTATAGTAACTTGTTTCTTAGCAACACCAATCGTGGGATTTACAGGAATACCATTTGCAGTTGGTGATAAGGTATTTGTGGAGGGTATTGTCAATATACTCGATGAGGGTGATGGATTTAATTCAGCAGATAACAAGTATAACTTCTTTGATGTCATCGCTTATTCAAATACAAACCCTGCAAAGTTAGTATTTGATGCATCTCAATTTGTATCTGCAAATCCAGGTATTGCAGTAACTTCTCAAAACTCATTTGCATCTATAATCAAGAAGTCAAATTATCCAATATTTAAAGTAACTCAAACATCAAGACCATTTAATATTGGTGAGAAAGTATTTACCAAAGAGGGTAGTAATTATGTTGAAAGAGACTTAGTAATTACTGAGAATTTAAATGATAATGTTAAAGTGTTTGGAACATATGAACTAAAAGTTGGTGATAAAATATTTGGTCAAAATTCTGGAACTTTAGCTACAATTAAAATACTTAATGAAAATAGAGCTATATTTAAAGTTGATTATTCATTGAGAAAAGATACAGGATGGTCAGATGACACTGGCAAATTGAATTTAGATTATCAGGTTTTACCAGATAATGATTACTATCAAAACTTATCATACACGATAAAAAGTAATCAAACTTATGATATTCTATCATCAACTGTTAATGGTTTACTACATCCAACTGGACTTAAAAATTTCTCAGATACAGGTATTACAAGTATTTCCCAAGTTAGAGTTGGTATTGGGTCAACCCTCCAATCAACAAGCACTACAGGTTTAGATATTATTACTGAAAAGAGAGTTGATACTCTTAACTTCTTTGACGAAGGTGTAGATGTAGATACCCTTCCAGATGAAATTAATCCAGTTAAATCAAAATTTATTAAATTTAATAATAGAAGATTATCCGATTTTATTGATTGTATTAGTAATAGAGTTCTTTCAATTGATGATTTTAGTTTACAGTTTTCTAATGCAGGTTCAGTTGGATCAGATTTATTTGTTGATGCTCATGATTACAGTTTACTGGATGGTTATTCTAGATTTTTAGTTCAGGTAGTTGATCCTGCAGGTAGTGAAAGGCAAGCAACTGAAATAATTACTTTACCTTCACCTTCAGGTGACATAATTACATTTGAAAAAGGAACATTAGATAATAGATCAGATCGTCAAATAGCTGATCTGGAGGGTAATTTATCTGATGGAAGTTTAAGTTTAAGATTCACTCCATTTGAAAAATTTAATACAGATTACGATATTAAAATTTTAAAAAATAAATTTAATTCTTCTGGTGTAGGATCTGACTCAATAAATGTTGGATTTGTTAATTTAATATCATCTAATCAAACAGTTAGTGCGTCAGAAACCTCAAACTTAGTTTATAGAGAGGTGGATAAAATTGAATCATTATTTGTTAATGCTGAGATGCTAAACACAAATACTGATGAGAGAACATATGCAGAAATCTTTATTGATCATGATGGCAGTGATACATTTACGTCTGAATTTTATTTTGATAATGATCCTAATGATAAACTATCGGATAGATTCATAGGAACATTTAGATCAAGTATAAATTCAGGTATTCTAACATTAGATTATGAAAATACAGATTCAGATGATGTAACTGTAAGAACAAAAATTGTTGGTTTTGGAACAACTTCAGTAGGAATAGGAACACATATCTTTAAAGCAACAGGGCAACCAGATGCATCAGTTAATACAGGAAGATTACAGACAAATTATGTTAGTATCGCATCTACAGGAACAGTTTTTAGTGTTATTTCATCTGATGTATCAACAATAAAGGCAGTAGCAAAAGTAGGATATGGTAATAGTTCTGCTTTGCATCAATTCATTATTATTAATGATCTAACGGATTCATATATTACACAATATCCATTTTTACCTGTAGGAGTAGGCAATACTTCAGGTATAGGAACATTCGGATCAGAATTTAATGGTTCAAATCTTGATATCAAGTTCTACCCAGACTCAGGTGTATCAAATATTACTGTACAAACACATAGTGAAATACTCCAAATCAATAATGATATCTCAAATACTCCGAATACTTTCACATATGGTGCTGTAGATGAAAATATATTTGTATCAGCATATAATGCTAGAAATGGAAATAGAGTTAACAGAACTGATTTTGATATCAATCATCAAGGTGTACCAATATTCCAAAAATCATTTGATCCAGCAGTATCTTTAGATTTATCTACTGGAATATTCAATATCCCAAATCATTTCTTTAACACTGGTGAAAAATTAACTTATGCTTTTGGATCATCTTTCACTGGAATAAGTGCATCAAGTTTACAATCTGGTGGTAGTAATATACCAACAACATTATACGCTATTAATGTTGGAACATCAGAATTTAAAGTTGCAACTTCAAAAGCAAATGCAGAATCAGGGACAGCACTTACATTCTCCTCTGCTGGATCAGGTAATTCTCATAGTTTAACTATGGATAAAAAATTATCAAAAGCGATAATTTCTATTGATGGTGTTGCACAAAGTCCAATCGCATTTACTAAACTTACTTATGATCTTGAGGATAATTATGGATCAGTTGGTGCTGCTGAGACTGTGTTTGCCTTATCAGGTATTGGAACCATAGCAAGTGGCGATTTGCTTAAAGTGAATGATGAGTTCATGCGAGTGAATTTAGTTGGATTGGGCACCACTGCAGTAGGACCTATCACAGGAACTGGAACATTTAATCTAGTTGAAGTTGAGAGAGGTGTTGTGGGATCAGTAGCAGCATCTCATAATGATGGTGCCACTGCAAGAATTCATTTAGGTTCATATAATTTTGTTGGTAGTAAAATTCACTTTACAGAACCACCTTTAGGTAATAGTACAAGAGTCAATGATAGGCAAACATTGTTACCTGAACCAAGATCTACATTTGGAGGTAGAGTTTATTTAAGACAAGATTATGGTACAAATAAAGTATTCGATAATATCAGTAAAGATTTTACAGGTATAGGTGCAACTTATACACTAACTGTTGCTGGTCTTAATACTACTGGAATAGAAACTGGAAGTGGAGTTCTATTCATAAATGATATCTTCCAAACACCAACAACTACAAATAATGCTGGTAATATTTACGATTTTGTTGAGGGTGCAACAGGTATCACAAGTGTAACATTTACTGGTATTACAGATGGTAGTAATAATCTTATCATATCAGATGAGGATGTAAATAAGAATCAACTTCCAAGAGGTGGTGTGATTGTCTCACTAGGTTCAACTAATGGATTAGGATTTGCCCCATTAGCTGGAGCAGCAGTGACTGCAGTTAAGAATCAAAACGGAACGATCACTGCAGTGGGTATCGGAACTGGTGATTTTCATGGTTCTGGTTATAGGGGAACAGTAGCAATAGGTGTTACAGACGTTGCTTATGAGCACAGATTTGAGAGTGCTGGTATCGGTTCAATCAGAAAGGGATCGTTTGCAGGTCCATCATATACAGCAACAAATGCTGTTTACACTTCATTCAGTGGTCAGTTTGTGATTACAATACCTGGACATAATCTAACAACAAGTGATACAGTAGGTATTGATACTGGTGGAATAGTATTCAGATGTTCTAAGGATCATTTCAAAACCTTACATCCTTACCCACGTTCAGGTCCAACACCAACATCAACAAATGGAGATCCCATTGTTGGTATTCAAACTGCAATTACTGCAACCACAACGAATACAATCACAATTAATGTTGGTGCTGGTGGTGGTGCAGGAACTGGTGCAGTCGTAAATGCGACAGTGGGTGCAGGTGGAACTCTTACATTTTCAGTTGCTTCTGGTGGATCTGGTTATGTTCAACCACAAATTAATATTCCACAACCATCATACGAAAATCTTGAAGTGGTTGGAGTTTCTAGACTTGGAGAAGGTGCTACAACTGAGACAGGTAGAAACTTATTAGTTAGTGTGGATGTTGGACCTGCAAATACAGTGGGTATTGGATCTACTCTTCATGAGGTAAAATCATTCAAGATCGCTAGACAAGGATATGGTTTTAGAAAAGGTGATGTATTTAAACCTGTAGGTCTCGTAACTGATCGTGGTTTGGGATCTGTTGTTAATGACTTTGAATTAACTGTTCTTGAAACATTCACTGATTCATTTGCATCATGGCAGTTTGGAGAATTAGATAATGTAGATTCAGTAAAGAATTTACAAAATGGAAAGAGAACTAGATTCCCCTTAGAGTTTAACAAGGAATTACTCAGTTTTGAAACAAGTAACCCCGAAATTGATTTAAACTCTGTTCTATTAATATTTGTTAATGGTGTGATACAAGAACCAGGCAAACATTATCAGTTTGATGGTGGAACATCATTTACATTCAGTGAAGCACCTGATGAAGATGATAAAGTTGATATATTCTTCTACAGGGGAACTCGTGGAACCGATAGTGTTTTTGTTAACACAATAGAGACTGTGAAGAAAGGTGATATACTCACATTAAATAAAAATGATAGGTTCTCTAACACATTATCACAAGATCCAAGAACAATTTACAATATAACCACATCAGACAAGGTAGAAACTAATTTATATACTGGATTAGGTATAAGCACAGTTCCAAAACCAATTAGTTGGACAAAACAAAAGGTTGATAAAGAAATTGCTGGTGAATTTGTATCTAAAGCAAGAGATTCTATTGAACCACTTGTATTCCCAACTGCAAGGATCATTAGTGATCTATCAATATCAGGAACTGAGATATTCTTAGATAATGGAAAGTTATTTGATTATGAAGTGGGAAGTCCTATAAACATAGATGCTTTGATAGTTAATACAACTAGTGATCCAATCGCTGCTGCAATTACCGCAACTGTTTCTGCTGCAGGAACAATTAGTGCGTTGACCATAGGTGATGGAGGATCTGGATACACTGGATCCACTGTGAATGTAAAAATATCTGCTCCTAGTTCAATCGGTGTAGGGGTGGGCACAACCGCATCAGCAACCTTAAATGTTGTGAATGGTGCTCTATCAGGAACCGCAAATATAACTAATCCTGGTCTTGGATATACTCATTCAACCCCACCACAGGTGATAACTGCTCTACCTTCAGTATCATTTGAAAATATTATCAATGCAGGAATTGCGACTGGATTCTCAGGTATAATAACTGGTATTCAGACAACAACAGGTGTAGGTGGTAATCCTCTTGCACTTGAGTTCTTTATATCAAATCCAAGTGTATCAGCGTTATCAGCTAATGATAGAATATTTGTATCAGATACTGAAACTGGTTTCGGAATCACATCTATTGATGGTCATGATGCATCAATTGTTGGAATTGGAACAACATTCTTAAATAATGTTTATAAAATAGATGCTTTTTCAAGAGTAGCAAACGTAGGTATAATTACTTGCAATATACTTTCAACCACTAGTGTGGTGGGTATTGCTACTACTGGTACGACATTTAATCCAGTTGGAACTTTATCATTTGGTAAAATATCTGGATTTACAAGATCAGGTTCCCCAATATCAATCGGTGTAACTGGTTTTACTATAAATTCAGGACTCTCAACCTTCCCAACATTACAGAGACGAGGGACAGGTTTGAGGGATACTGGTGGATTATCTAAATCACTCTAGTCTCTAACGTATAAATATAGAAAAAACCCAATTCGATGGCCGCTATTGTAACAGATCAGTTTAGAATATTAAATGCTAGTAATTTCGTAGACAACGTAACGGATTCTAATAATTCATACTACGTATTTGTTGGTCTGTCTAATCCAACTACTTCAGGGTTTGGTAGAAAAACAGATTTTAATACTGATACACCAAGTCCAATAGACAGTTTTGACTACATGAATTTTGTAGGCGATAACATGTCTTTTGGTAAAAAAGTAACTTCAGATAATATTAGAAGGTTAGTGAGAAAAATTACTTGGGCTAGAGGAACCAAGTATGAAATGTATCGACATGATTATAGTAATGAGAACAAATCACCCACTACTGGATCCTCTCGTTTATATGATGCAAATTATTATGTAATGAATAGTGATTTTAAGGTATATGTTTGTATTGATAATGGATCTTCAGGTATATCATCAACTGGTAATGCCTCTCTTGATGAACCAACATTCACCGATTTAGAACCATCTAAAGCGGGAACTAGTGGTGATGGGTATCTTTGGAAATATCTTTTTACTGTTTCACCAAGTGATATAATAAAATTTGACTCAACTGATTTTATATCTGTATCTAATAATTGGTCATCATCAAGCGATGCTCAAATAGAAGCTGTTAGAAATAATGGTGATTCTGATGTAAATAATAATCAAATTAAAAAGGTATATATTGATAATCAAGGAAACGGTTATACTAATGGTACAGGACAGGAGGTTGCAATTTTAGGTGATGGATCTGGTGGTAAAGTTGTTATTGATGTTGTTAATAATAAAATAACTAACGCTGTAGTATCGTCAGGTGGTAAAGGATATACTTATGGCATTGTGGATTTAGGTGCTATTGGTAATACAAGTGCATCCGTTAAGGCAAAACTGATTCCAATCATACCACCATCAAAAGGTCATGGTCATGATATTTACAAAGAATTGGGTTCTGATAGAGTATTGGTATTTGCTAGGTTTGATACATCAACAACGAATGATTTTCCAGTAAACACCAGTTTTTCGCAGATTGGTATATTAAAAAATCCAACTTCGATAGGATCAACAAATTTATTTACTGATCCGACTTTTTCATCAGTGGGTGCTTTGAAATTTACATCATTTAATGTTGAACCTAAAGTTGGTGAAATTTTAAGTCAAAATGTGACTGGTGGAACTGCAAAAGGTTTTGTTGCTGCATTTGATAATGAAACTAAAGTTGTTAAATTTGTTCAAGACAGATCTAATACATTAAACCCATCATCATTTGACGCTACTGATTATGTCGGAGTATCAACATTCTCACAAGTTTTAGCATTTGAATCAAATTCTAATAGTGTTGCAGGTAATCAAGGGTTCAATGCAACCATAGATACTGGATTTACTGGTGTAAGCACAAATCCTACTGGAACTAAATTGATATCATTAGATACCCAATTTACACAGGGTATTGCTAATCCTGAGATAAATAAAAAGTCAGGTGATATAGTTTATCTTGATAATCGTCCATTGATTTCAAGAAATGCTAGACAAAAAGAAGATGTAAAAATTATTCTGGAATTCTAAAAAATGCCTCAGAAAACGAATCTAAATATAAATCCATTTTTCGATGATTTCGATAAAAATGATAATTTTTATCGTGTGCTATTTAAACCTGGTTTTCCAGTTCAGGCAAGAGAATTAACGCAGTTACAGTCAATACTGCAAAATCAGATAGAGTCATTCGGAAGTCACATATTTAAAGAGGGATCAATGGTGATTCCTGGTAATATTAACTATAATGATGAGTATAATTCTGTTAAAATAAATCCTGACCATTTAGGTATAGATGTAACTGTATATAAGGATCAATTAAAGGGAAAGAGATTAAGAGGTCAATCAACTGGTATTGTCGCTGTAGTTAATGATTGTTATACTCCTGCAGACTCATCTCAATACACTGATGTTACTTTATATGTAAAATATACACAATCAGGCACAGATAATACAATCGCTAGTTTTGAAGATGGTGAAGTTCTAATTACTGAGGATACGTTTACTTACGGAAATACAACTATATCCTCTGGTGAAACGGTAGCAACACTAATTTCTGAAAATGCAACAGCGATTGGATCACTCGCATCTGTTGGACAAGGTGTATTTTTTATAAGAGGGACGTTTGTTGATGTTGAAACAAGTGATATTATCTTAGATCCATATACTAATTCACCATCATATAGAGTTGGATTAACAGTTCTAGAGGAGATTGTATCTGCTAAAGATGACAAGTCACTGTATGATAATGCTAAAGGATTTTCAAATTTTGCAGCACCAGGTGCAGATAGATTAAAGATTACTGCTACATTATCGAAGAAAGCACTTAATGATTATGATGATAAATCATTTGTTGAGTTGATGAGAATTGAAAATGGAGAGATACTAAAATTACAAAACAAATCTAATTATAATTTAATACGAGATTATTTTGCAAAAAGAACTTTTGATGAGTCAGGTAATTATTCATTAGAAAATTTTGATGTAGAGGTAAAAGAGTTATTAAACAATCGTGAATCAAATGAGGGTGTATATTTTGAAGGACAACAAACATCTCAGGGTAATCTACCATCAGAAGATTTAATGGCAGTAAAAGTATCAGCAGGTACTGCTTATGTGAGAGGATATGATATAGAAACTATTGGAACAACAGTAATAGATGTTGAAAAACCAAGAGATGTTGAAAAAATAGATGCATCTCAAGTTCCATTTGAATTTGGAACAAGATTTAAATTAAATAATGTTCATGGTACACCTGAAATAAAAGTAGGATCAGCTTTAACGGTTGACTTATATGATAAAAGAAGAGGTTCTGGAACAGGATCTAATGGAACAAAAATAGGTACAGCAAGAGTTTACACTCACAATTTAGCAGATGCACCATATGCTAACGCATCCACTGAGCATGATTTGTATGTATATGATGTTCAAACATTCACAAATCTTAGAATCAATCTAGCATTAAGTCCATTGCAATGTCCTGCAACCTCATTTGTAAAAGGTTTAAGTAGCGGTGCTACTGGATTTGTTGAAACCACAGTAAGTAATACCACTGCTGTACAATTAACACAAACTTCAGGAACATTTATTACAGGTGAGCAAATTATTATCAATGGAGATGATTCTTTAGTTAGATCAATTCAAGATTTAAAAATTAACAGTATTCGTGATGTAAAATCTGTCCACCAACCAACCAGTGGTCTATCAGGATTTAACGTTCATTTTGGGGGAGACGTTGTTTTACAAAAAACTCAATTAAAAGGTTTAAGCATTGGAGATCAAGTTCAAATCGCCACAAATGGTGTAGTAACTAGTCCAAAGGCAAAAATAATTTCCAGTTTAAAGGTTGGAGATATAATTAAATATCCAGTCGCTGGTCAAGCAGTTGAGAGTTTCAATAGAGTTGAAAGTGTGGGTGTTACAACTGCTAAGGTTGAAGCGGTTCAAGATGTAACTAATGTTTGTGAGGGTGGATTGCCTGGTAGCAATGTTCTTACAAATATTACAGTTGGATCACCTGTTGTGTCTGAAAACGGTGGATTATTTGCTAAAATAGATGATAGTAACATATCTACACTTAATCTAGGATCTTCAAATTTACTTGTTACAAAACAAATTACAGGACAATCAACAAACGCAACCACAGGTGAATTAAATATCTCAGTAAGCAATGCAAATGTTGGTTTATCTAGTGCACTATTTGAGACCTTTGATGCTGAGAGATATTATGTTTCTTATGCTAATGGTGATATAGAAGATCTAACATCAGATCAGGTAACTTTAGTTAATGGTGGTGATACTGTTAAATTTACTGGTTTAACAATAAACCAATCTAACGTTGTTGTAAATACGACTGCTAAAAAACTTGGAATTGTTAATAAAAAGAAAGAATTTATAAGAAGTGAAAAAATATCTGTTAATGGAACAGTATCAGCTGCATCTACAGCAGTTAGTGGATTAAGTACAAGCACATTTTTTGGAACAAGAGTTGAAGATAATTCCATCTCACTCAACCTTCCAGATGTTGTTGAAATAGTTGGTATTTATGAGTCATTAGATAAATCTGCACCCACACTTGATTCAATAACACTTCCAACAGGTTTAAACTTAGATACTTCTTCAATACTTGGTGAAAAGGTAATTGGATCTACTAGTGGTGCGGTTGCTCAAGTTGTTACTAGATCATCATCCACTAAAGTAGAAATATCTTATCTTAATTCATCAAAATTTTCTGTTGGTGAGATAGTTACTTTTGAAGAGTCAAAAATTACATCAACTGTTCAGGTTGTAAATAGTGGTAATTTCCAAGATATTACACAAGAATATATTTTAGATAAAGGTCAAAGAAATCAGTTTTATGATTATTCTCGAATTGTAAGAAAAAGAGGTTACATACCCTCAAGACAACTTCTTGTAATATTTAATTGGTTCGATGTCCCAAGTGATGATACTGGAGATGCATTTACTGTGGATTCATATCCTGCAGATTCATTTAAAAGTGACATTCCTATATTACCTTCTGGTGTAAGGGCATCAGATACACTTGATTTTAGACCTAGAGTACAACGATTTACAGCAACAAATGCTTCACCATTTGCCTTTTCAAGTAGAAATTTTGACTCATCAACTAATCCAAGTTTAATAGTAACTCCACAGGAAAGTTCCTTGATTGGATATGAATATTATCTTCCAAGAATTGATAAAGTTGTTATAGGGAAAAATGGTGTAATTAGTGTTATTAAAGGTGTATCATCAGAAAACCCTAAAGTACCAATTAATGTTGAAGACGCAATGGATATTGCAACCATTGAACTTCCAGCATACCTTTATAACACAGATGATGCGAAGATTACTGTCGTAGATAATCGTAGATACACGATGAGAGATATAGGTAAACTTGAGGATAGAATTGAAAATCTTGAAGTTGTCACCTCACTCTCTTTATTAGAACTTGATACTAAAACTTTCCAAGTAAGAGACGTAGATAATCTTGATAGATTCAAGTCAGGTTTCTTTGTGGATGACTTTAAAGATACGATTCGTCAAGACAAATCTACCACAGGAAGCACATTAACTGATGTTGGGGAATTTGCTACTCCTATTGATTTTTATTCGATATCACCTGAACCTGCACTCGAACCATCTATTAATACAGACACTGCAGACTTTAAAGCAAATCTTGAACTATTAGATTCAAATGTTCAAAAAACAGGTGATAATATTACGTTGAGATATGAAGAAGTTGATTATATTGAGCAACCACTAGCTTCAAGAGTTGAAAATGTAAACCCATTCAATATGATTGATTTTACAGGTACAATCTTGCTAGATCCATCATCAGATTCTTGGGTTAGAAACATCTATGTTGATGGAGGCACAAGGAGAATCACTGGTGGATTTGATGGAACATTTATTGAATCAATTAAAACTTCAAGTGCTCCCGATACACACATAAGATCAAGAAACGTTGCTTTTGAAGCAAATGGTCTTAGACCTTTGGGTAGACAATATGCATTCTTTGATAATTCAAGTGGTCTTGATATTATTCCAAAATTGATTCAAATAACCATGACTTCGGGATCATTTGTGATTGGTGAAACTGTGAAAGGTTTTGTTGGATCATCACATTTGTTTAGTGCAAGAGTATATGCTCCCAATCATAAAACTGGTCCTGGTGCAAGTCCCACAACAACTTATAGTTTAAACCCTTATGATAGGAGTGTTGAATTACCATCAGTTTATTCAGCATCTTCGACTATATTGAATATTGATGTAAATTCTTTGGTAGATGAAGTTTTAGGAAAGTATTTTGGATTTGTGACTGAGGGAATGATTTTACTAGGAGAAACTAGTGGTTCTCAGGCAACTATTTCAAGTTTACAACTGATACCTGATACATTTGGTGATTTATCAGGATCATTCTTCTTTAGAGATCCATTTAGTAATCCCTTACCACCTTTAAGATTTACTGTTGGTACAAAAACATTTAAACTAACTTCTAGTGAAACAAATGCAGAAAGATTGAAAGGTAGTTTAATCATAAGTTCTGCAGAAACAACATACGAAGCAAACGGTATTGTAGATACTATAACTCAAACAGAAGTTATTGTTAGAAGACCACCACCACCCGATGATTGTGATCCACTTGCACAGTCATTTACTGTTGATGAAAAGAAAAATCCAAATGGTGTATTTGTAACAGCAGTTGATCTTTTCTTTGCAAATGTAGATCCAAGTCAGAAAGTAAGAGTTCAAATAAGAACTGTAGAGTTAGGAACTCCGACTCTTAAACTTGCAGAGGATCATGCACAAGTTGATATTGAACCAAATCAAATTATAGATGCTGATGGAGTATCAACTGATGGTACAAAACCATTTAAGGTTGTATTCTCATCACCTGTTTATCTAAGTGCACAGAGAGAATATGCGATAGTTGTTCTATCACCTCAATCAAATCTTTATGAAATGTGGATTGCAAGGATGGGTGAAAGAACAGTCAATACAACAACATTACCTGATGCTGAGAGTGTTCTAGTTACCAAACAATATGTTGGTGGTAGTTTGTTCAAGTCACAGAATGGAACTATTTGGACTGCAAGTCAGTTTGAAGATATGAAGTTCAAACTTTATAAGTGTGATTTCAATTTAACACCAGGAAATGCATTCTTCTACAATCCAAAACAGGTTTTAGATAGCAATTCATCAATCCTCCCTGTTGACCCAATAAAAACATTACCACGTAAATTGAAGGTTGTTATTAGTAATACCACTGTGATGAATAATATTCTAATACCTGGTGCAAAAGTAAGTGATGAAACAGCATCAACAGCGGTTACAGGTATTGTTGAAAATGCAGGTGGAACAGCAAGTGCGATGACTAAGACCAATGTTGGTGTTGGTTACTCACAAGGAACTTATGCTAATGTTCCTTTGTATAATATTACAGGATCTGGATCAGGTGCTAGTGCAACAATTGTAATAAACGCCCAAGGTAAAATTGATTCTGATCCATCAAGTATAAGTGGTGGAAGTGGTTATGTGCAAGGTGATGTGCTAGGATTAACTACTAGCACTATGGTGAAAGGTTCGGATGCACAGATAACTGTTACGGGATTATCAAATAGAAACACACTTTATCTAACAAATGTACAAGGTCAAGAATTTACTGCGGGTCGCCCTCTTGTTGTATACAATGGTAGTAGTGCTGTGGCTATGGCTGGTACTACTATTACAAGTTCAGTTGTCATAAATGATTTATTTGAAGGAAATGTAATTGAAGTAGGACAATTCAGTCATGGTATGCATGCTGATAATAATGTATTATCATTATCAGGAATTAAACCAAATACATCACCAACCAGTTTAAGTGCAACATTGGGTATTAACGACACAAGCGTATCTGTAGCAGATACAACAGGATTTAATTTCCAAAATGGTGTTCATACTAATGAAGGATTTGCACTAATTAATGGTGAAATTATTTTCTACAATTCAATCACTGCAGGTGTAGCACCAGCAGGAACTTTAGGTATCTCATCAAGAGGTGTTGATTCCATACAACGTTCACATGATGTTAATACACAAGTATTCCCATATGAATTAAATGGTGTATCATTGAATAGGATTAATACAACTCATTCATTACCATCAAGTGGTCTTCTCAAGTCTGAGAGAGATTTGGATAGATATCATTTACAAATACCTAGAGGTGATCTAGCAACAGGTGATAATCAATTAAGTTTTTCTGATGAGAATCAAGTTGGAGGTTCTGAAGCAAAAGGCACAAGAAACATCCAATTTAACACTATCACACCTACATTTAATGTTATTACTCCTGGTGAAGGAACAACAATATCTGGTCAGGTAAGAACTGTATCGGGTACAAGTGCTAGTGGATCTGAAGTATCATTCCTCGATCAAGGTTTTGAAGATGTTGCAATTAACAATTTAAATAATTTAACAACTCCTAGAATACTTGCATCTGAAAGAAATGAAACAACAAGACTCACAACTTTACCAAAAAATAAATCTCTAACCGTAGGTTTAACTTTGAGTTCATCATCATCAGATGTTTCTCCAAGAGTGAACGTGGTAAACGGAACAGCAATTATCTTAGGTAGAAACCGTCTAAACAATCCTATAACTGATTATGCATTTGATGGAAGAGTAAATCTTGAAGAGGATGATCCTCATGCATCAACTTACGTCAGTAATAAAGTTAACTTGAAACAACCAGCCACATCGCTGAAAGTTTTAATAGGATCATTTAGACACTCATCTGCAGACTTTAGAGTTTTATACAAATTAACTCGTACAGATTCAAACAATGTTGAGCAGACATTTGAACTATTTCCTGGTTTTGATAACCTTAGAGATACTGATGGTGATGGATTTGGTGACGATGTTATTAGTGTAAATAATAACAATGGAAGACCAGATGCCTTTGTTGGATCAAGTTCTGATGGTGAGTTTAGAGAATATCAATTTAGTGTTGATGAACTTGAACAGTTTACAGGATTCCAAATTAAAATTGTTATGAGTGGAACTAATGAAGCAAAAGCACCTCGTTTCAAAGATCTAAGAGTTATTGCACTAGCATAATGAAAAAACATATTCCTTTAAGTTTCGTTCCAAAAATATTCTGGTGTGCTCTCTTTTTGAGCATATCAGTGAGTGTGGTATCATGAAAACCTTTAAAGAATTTATTTTCAAACTTATTGAGATTGAAGAATCAAGAGCATCCAAAACTACTACCAGAATGAAGGATGGTAGGATTATTAGTATTAGTAAAAAGGATATTGGAACCTCTGCTCAATATAATAGAGATGTAATTAATAAACTCCCTTCCTTGGGTGGTGAAAAAATACAGGTTGATGCTGGTGGTAAGGTTCCAGATATAGGAAAATTTTATAATGATATAAGTCAAAGATATACTGGTAAAAAAATAGATCCAAATAAAATTAATAGGAATATACCAGGAACTAGAGCGAATGATTTGAAAAATATTGAAAAAAGTATAAATGAAGATGAATCTAAAAATCCTTATTTAGATAGTAAAGGTAGAGATAAAGGTGGTGTATATGGTCAAAATCCACCTATCCCCAAGGGATATCCAAGAGGAATAATGGATTCAGATGATGTAAAACTGAAAAATAAATATTTCAGGGAAAAGGATGTGATGGATTATTTTAGAAACCAAGGTAATAAAATTAAACAAACATTTGAGACATCCAAAGGTCCAATAACAAAAGAATATTCTAATCCATTTGTAAATCAAAAAGCAAGTCAAAGTAAGAGATTACCAGCAGGATGAAAACATTTAAACAGTTCATGGAGAACATAGCACCTAAGATGCTAGAGACAAAACCAGATCCATTAGTCGGACTTCCTCAAATTAGGACTCCTGATGTTATAAAACAGGGTGCTGATAAATTTAGAAAAGATACTGGTTTTAATCTTCCTATTCCTTTAGTTAAAAAGAAAGTAAAATCTAAAACAAAATCAGCATGATACCAGTAGAGGGACATAAACATCTATACCGTGAAGAATCAGGTGCGATTGTGAACACTGATACAAATGGTTATGCA
>Ga0163110_10000270_pt1 | contig 23887 bp, 7 predicted proteins | sample CRUFie1St17metaG_FD_108703 | JGI IMG/M metagenome (GOLD analysis project Ga0163110, IMG submission 108703) | Marine microbial communities from the Costa Rica Dome - CRUD Field 142mm St17 metaG | ecosystem: Environmental > Aquatic > Marine > Oceanic > Photic zone | place: Costa Rica: the Eastern...
ATCATTAAAGTCAGTTAATACTGTTGTCAATTTTGCTTCCAAAAGTATATTTTGGTTTGTTAATGTAGCAATTTTTTGATTATAAAGTTTAATCAAAGTGTTCACATCAACGTCATTATTTTGAGAATTCATAATTTTTTTTATGTTAGAAGACTCCTCCGTCTATGATATTAGTCCAGACAGGTTTGTCAGTGTAAACTACACTTGGTGCAGAACTAGGTGTGATTGATGTTGGAGATCCATTTTTTACAAGATCATTAGAATTAGTGAAAGTTCCCTGAACACCAATTAATGTAATGGATGTTGTGTTAGATGTGGCCTTAACAACACCTTGCTGACTTCCACCTCCTTGTTGTGTGATTCTATCACCAGCAACTACAGATAATGCACTTGGTAATGCGATTGTTACTTCAGTAACAGCTGTTAAAATCTGTGTTGAAGTAATTGTTGCTGAACTTGGAGCATCAGAGGAGTTTTGTAAACCAGTGCTATCAAAGTATACTACACCATGAGTTGCGAAATCACCAGTCTGATAGTAGATACCCTTAATATCTAAGTTACCTCTGGTTCCAGTAACAACCTCATTATTAACAGTTGCATCAGGTATGTATGTAAAAGCTCTTGCTGGAGCACTACTTCCTTCACCTGCACTATCATTATATCCAAAGAAACCTGTTTTATTATTAGATGTTCCAGAACTTGTATTATAGTTGAATGAAATACCACGATCAGTGTTGGTATCCTTTGCGTGAGTTATTGTTAACTGTGAAGTGGTTGAAATACCGGATGTTACGTTTGCACTCAGGGTTATTACTTTTGTTCCTGAGTTTATATTCGTTATTGTTGTGCCTCCGGGGATGCCTGTAGCAGCAACAACATCATCAACTTGCAATCCAGTAACTGAATCAACTGTAATAGTATCAGTTCCACTACCAACAGTTGCCATAACTGATCTAACACTTGTTACATCACCAACACGCATAATTGGATCATTAACAGTAACGTTAGTTGAGTTAACTGCTGTTGTAGTACCATCAACTTGTAAGTTACCTTTGATGATAACATCACCTTCATTGCTTAAACCACTTGGAAATGGGTCAATGAATATTTGATTACCACCACCTGCAAGTGTTTCAATCTTATTTGAATGAATACCAATATTACCTACTCTTAATGGTGAATTTGGATCAATTATTATTCCACCAACGAATGTACCTACTCCAGCAACATTTAAATTTCCACCCACATTCAAGTTTTTCTCTATACCAACACCACCTTCAGTAACTAAAGATCCAGTATCTTTACTATTAGATTGAGTGGTATCTAATAAAGTAAGTGCAACAGTGTTACCATAAACCCAATCTGCCCCTGCAACCTGTATCTTATCTGTTCCATTTTCATCATATTCAATAGTTGCATCAGGTGCAGATGCACCGTCACTTCCTCCACCAAATCCAAGTTTGGTATCATCTGGAATCATTACGTCTCCAGATCCATCAGGATTAAAAATTATATCTGCATCGGTTGTTTGAGAGGATAAAGTATTTCCATCCAATCTCAAATCATCTACATTCCATTCATCTACCTTTCGATTTTGATCAACTATTGCTACAAAACCATTCGCTGCGTTAGCTGCGTTGGCAACACCAGCGATAGAACCGGGTGTATGTGCCATCAAGTCAGTGTAATACTTACCTCCGACCACATCAGAGTTAAGACTGTCATCACCAACAAAGAGTCTTTCACCCTTATTACCAGCAACACCAGCACCTATGGTTAATGCTACCTCACCGAATTGTAGATTCGACGGTGCAGTGTTACCAGTCGATCTTTTTACTCGTATTATACTTGCCATTTAGAAGTTTCCTCCATTGATATCCAAATTTTGTGTCGAACCGGGTGTTAATTCAAGAACTCCTGTCCATTTAGTTGTACTAGAATCATATACAAGAACCATACCATTCTGTGGATTGGTAATGTCAACATCAGATAAACCAGCTAATGTTCCACTAATATTTCCAGCTAAGGATGATACTACCTTAACTGCATTTTGTTGACCAATTCTAACTTTTATGTTATCAGGCATTAGCGTGTAACTCCTTGACGCACTAGGACAGATCCCTCTACAACTCTTGTAACCTCACTTGCACTATCCACAACGATAACGTCATAAACGTATCTTCCGGGTTTTATACCAGCAGTTGTAGTGCTAGTCAATCCCACTTGGATTATACCAGCAGCAGGATCAGATATTAACGCGGTAAAAGTAGCTGCTGCACTAACACTACCAGAGTGTTTTCTCATCTCAGCTTTAACACCGAATCCAGACAGTTGTAGTGCCGAATTCGAGGAAACATTTTCCAACGTAAATTTTTGTGTGAATGTAGCTCCTGTGTTTATAACAAGATTGCTAACATATACTGCTGCCATCTATTCAATAATATGATGATCTATGATATATTTATATTTCATTTTTCTTGATTAATTCACCGAGCAATGATTTGATTTCATCTAATTCATATCTAAGACGATCAATTTCAGATTTTTGAGATTGATTACGTTGTCTAGATTTTTTATATTGGGCATAACCATTTGTATCACAGTTGATTATAGCACCAGTTTTTTCATCTCTAAAGAGATTTTTATGACCTTCAACTCTTATCATGCTAATGCTATAACCCTCAAGTCTTTAAATTTAGGTGCCTCTGCCTCATTTGTTCCACTTATGTCAATCTTGATTTGGAATCCAGTGAACTCAGCAAGATCATCAATACTGAATTGATACTCAATAAACTCACCATCAACACTCGCAGGTGTCAATACATCTGGTTTACCAGTATTTTTGGAAGGATCCACAACTAAATCACCAAATCCATCTCCATCAGTATCAGTAAGATTGTCAAAACCGGGGAATAAACTAAATGATTGATCAACACCTTCAGAGTCTTGTCTGATTAATTTGTACAGAACACGGAAATCAGCTGAGTCTCTACGATCTGCACTGACTAAAACTTTGAGTGAAGTTGCTGGTTGTTTGAGGTTTACTTGATTTGAAATGTAAATCGCTGCATGAGGATCATTATTTAATTTGACTCTACTATCATTTACAAAATCAGTGACAGGTTTGTTTAACCTATTTCTTACGTAAATGACTGTTCCATTAGCAACATCAACAACAGGTGATAGATTTTCATCCTCTGTTGTAAATCTCATTGATAATGTAGATGATCTATTTTTTGGTAAATTAGTTATTCTAGAGTTTTCATTTTGAGACGAAGCAACTAGTCTAGTGGTTGTTAAAGGATTAATTTTATTCAATTCAATATCTTCAAATCCTTGATCTAAGAATGAAACTTCTTGACCACCAACACTAGTTCCACTCACAGATCTTAATTGAGCACTCAATGCTGTTTGGCCGGGTTGTAAAGTATTAAATACAGGATAAATTGAATTATATTGTATATTTTTAGATGCATGTCCCTCAGAACCTCCACCAGATCTTTCATCTGTAAAACTTGCCTGAGAATCACCAGTAGATCTATTTTGTAAATTAGGTCTACCTGCACCTATTGGCACATTAAGGAAATAATTGTCTATATCAGATTTATTTTGAAGCAGTGCTTGACTTGGCATATCGTGAGTAGTATTAATACCTGTAAGTGATAATCCGTTAAATTCATATTTACGAGCTATACTATTCACTGGATGAGTAACAATTAATGAGTCATCAAATCCTCTTATAGAAATACCTAGTCCAACATTTGTTATACCATTATAGTAAATAATTTCATCATTTACTTTTACATATCCAGTGGAAGTGGTTATTCCTTCAAATGTGGCAAATTCTGATGTATTTGCAGCTCCAACAACTAGAATTGAATCTTGTAAACCAAGTGCAGATTCTATTTTGATAGGTTGAGTAGTTGGTTGAATATTTGATATTTGAACTTTATTATTTGACGCACTCATTCCATGATTATAATGAGCAACTTCAATAACATTTCCAGTATGTAAATCATCCAATACAGAGGAACTTGTGATATTTGTATTAGCATAAGCAACCGCACTTCCAGAATCATTGTAGACAACTAAATCTTGACCAACAGTAAATGCTTGACCTTGTACATTTGTAAGATATAAGGTATCAGTGCCTGTTACTGAGTCTACAGTGATCTGAGCACCACCTCCTCTACTCATATTTGATGTAGTTAAACCAACTACATCTCCAACTGCATATCCATTTCCTGCATTACTAATGCTGTTAATCGCATTTACAACACCACCAGAGACAGTTACTGTTGCTGTGGCACCAGAACCATTACCTGTTATTGCAAACAGAGGAACATTAGCGTATTGTCCATTTGAATACCCAATACCAGCATTTGTTATGACACTAGCGTTAATTGGGCCACCCACTGACTCAATAAATCCAAATGGGCCAGGTTGAGTTCCTTCACTCACTTTCCTACCACTATCAAATGATTGAGAAGAAGGAAGATTTACAGTAATATTATCAATACCGACTTTTAACTTACGAGGGTAAGATTTAATTGGATTACTGGGTAGTTTTGGAACTTGTCCACTTTCATAATTAAGTTCTGGATTATAGAAAAATGCTGTCGCATCTGTTGTTGTAAACTTTGCTTTGTATAGTTTGATCTTCATATCTTCAAACTGGCTTGGTGTCCAGATTGAACCATTTTGTGATTTAAATAAACTACCACCAATATATTGTTGAGATATAATAACATTTTCAGAATCAGGTAATGACTGTGTTCCTATGGTTGCCTCTCCCATACGAGCGATCCAAGCCTCATAATTATTAGTTGTTGGAGCAAGAAGAACAATACAGTATTGTGTTCCAGCCTCAAGATATACTGGTGAGGGGAACTTTACATTTGTAGCAGCAGATGCATCTTCTGAAACATTAATTTGTGATGGATCTAAAACAACTTGAGCAAAATTTTGAACTTGAATTAATGTTGGTGTTCCTAATTCTACTGTTCTTACCTGAACTGTGAGTTTTTCTTTAACATCTTTCTTTCTCATAAAGATGTCTACTGATGTTAAGAAAGCACCTGTCTCATCAACTGTAAATGATTGTGCAAGAGGGTCGCCATCATCAACTTCCATTTCATGGAATACATTTGTAATGTTTATGTTAATTATCACAGGTATTGGTGGTGGTGGTAGCTCCCTTATTCCCACTGTTGTTTGTGAAAATGTATCTACTATTCCACTAGTGCTGTAAGTTGTTTGTACACTGCTTACAGCAGGACTTCCAGCAACTGTAACCTCATTCGTAGAACTTGATGTTAATTTAAAAGAATTATCACCATTTGTGAATCTTAATGGAGGTGCAGGTGTTGTTAATGGATCACGTATGAAGAATGATCCGTTTACATCACCTACTCTATCTGTGATTAATCTTCTATTAACAACATCGGCAATAGCTCCACTAGTTTCACCAACTAATAATGTATTTGTGTTAATATATCCAAAAAATCTGCCTTGTGCTTCCTCAATTAAAGATGCTATATCTATATTTACAACTGTAGTTGAAGAAGAATATGTTGTAGGAATTATTACGGATGGATTATATGGATTATTAGAGTATGTTAATGTAGGTGTAGAAAATGGGCCAGACTTATGGTTTGGTTGTGCAAGTCTAAAACGACCAATTAATGTTGGGCCAAAATCTCCAGATGTATTTGTTTGAATAAGTGCCTGTACTGTTTCACCAATCGTGAAAGAACCAGATGCCATAGTGACTTCAATTAATTTTGGAATTATATCAATACCACTAGTGCTGTCAAAGAATGGATAATATTGAGTATTTGGTTTTAATGTTGTTGCTTCAAATCCTACATTTCTTGAACGAATATGTGTGTCTGGTTCACTACTTACTAAAACTTGAGCAGCAAAACTATCAGCTGGATCTCCAAATAAAGTACGATTACCATTATCTAAAACAACATTTCTTGTCCAAATATCTGCACTAGGATTTATAGTTAGATTTCCACGGAATGAAACAACACTAAATGGGTTTACATTTTCAACTCTAGATGCTAAAGGTTGATCAAGTAATGTATCCTCTTCGTAATCTAAAGTTAAAATATCACCAGTTTTTCTGATACCTGCGTCTAATAATTCAAGATTAGCAGAAAAATCTGCTGTTGTAGAATCAATAGATTCTTTTAATGCAAGTTCAGGTTTTAATGCATAAAAATCAGTAGGAGTAATTAAATGTTGATTTTCAACATCAATATCAACCTTACAATCTGGATTATTAATATCTAATAATGAATTATCTTTAAAATCATCTACAAAAAATCCAGTCTTAAATCTACTTAATCCATCAGCATCCTGTATTTGGAAAGTTTTTGTATCTAATTCAAGTAAACTTAATGATGTAATCGTTTCTAAGTTATCAACTCTATCCTCTATTTTGCCAATATCTCTCATCGTATATCTACGATTATCTTTGATTGTAATTTTTACGTCTTTTGGATCGTAGACATATGCTGGCAATTCAACAGTAGCAACTGTCATACCTAATTCAATATCATTAGGTGCAATTGGATTTTTTGAAGGAACACCCTTAACAATAACAAATTCTCCAGATGTATATCTTTCATCTATATTTGCTGATGGATCTAATATAATTTTATCAGTCCTTGGTAAATAATGACTGATACCTATGATTGAACTTTCATTTGGTGAAGGAACTAACGTTGGATTGGTGCCAGCAGTCGCAAAATTTCTATTAATGAAATCAAATGGTGAACTAGTTACAACAGAAAAATCAGCAACTCTAGGTCTAAAGTCTAATGTATCTGTTGCTCTAATTCCACCCTCAAGAATTGGAACATCTTTACTAAATCTTTCTTCATCATAAGATCCAACTGTAAACACATCACCCTTATCATTAGAGGGAACTGTGTATCTGTTTACTATTATTTTTAATCTTCTATTTGGAACTCTTACATTGTCTTTTCTAACTAATCTTGAATAATCTAAAAATCCATTTCTTTGACCTTTATCAAGATTATAACTTGATGTTATATTTAAATATGATCCTATTGTTACGTTCTGTAAGTTTGTGATAATATTTGATTCTTCAAATGTAACTGTTTCACCGATTTGGAAGGTTTGTTGTGTTAAATATGCGATTTCAACCGTGGTCGCACTTGATCTCTCAGTTATTTGAGCAATAGCTCCACTTACAGATCCAATAATTTTTTCACCTAATAATGAAGCCGTATCTAAGGATAAACCACTCACAAATACTAATTTATCTAATACTGGAGCGACATTTGTAACCGATTCATATACCCCAACAACATTTACAACATCAGGTGTATTTAAAGAAATTACTTTATCATCAACACGAAGTCCAAAGAAATTATTTTGAGATAATCCATTTACAGTTGATATACCAGAAATACACTTATCAACATTTACCACATGACTTCGATCAAATGTTTTTTGTTTTGTGCTTATTGAAACTTTTTTAGCAGTTACATTTACAGTTACATTATTAGTTTGACTTGCTTGCATACCAGTTATCGTAACTGTTGATGCATTATTTGATAAAGTAAATTGATCAGATGTTATGGATTCAATAGTTCCATTTGCAAGGATTACAGAATACCTATCACTATCAAATGTTTCAAAGAAGGCACTTGTAATACCCACTAAAGAAGAAGTATCAAATGTTAGTAAACCATTAGCGTCAGTGGATTGGCCTGTGATCTGTGCTTTTATTGTTAATTCTGAGTTACTTAAATCAACATCAGATACATTTTTTTCTTGCAATTGAGCAAATAATCCAGTATCTTCATTTTTAACTGCAGGCTTACCAACACTAAGACCAGTTGCATCCTGACTTTGCATTACGGTTCCTACACAAACTCCTGATACACTTGTCACTGCTGCTAGTGTTACTGATTTTAAATCAGAAGAAATAGAATTTACGAGATTAAATCTAGGAGATGCATCTGTTGTAAAGTTACCTATAATTATATCACCTACTCTTAACGAACCAAATGTCTTACCTGCACAAGTTAAAACATTAGATCCACTAACATTAACCTCATCTCCAGGCCCTAATTCTCTGATTGGTGATGGTTTAAGAACTATGTCTGCACTAAAATCACCCTGTAAACCAAAACTAGATGAATCTTGATATACAGATTTTACATCTCTAAGTGATTTTTCACTTACAGTTACTATAGTCCTTGAAGCACCTATTGCATTACCATCAGCACCATTAATTCTTATTTGTTCACCAGCAATAAATGTTCCAGATGTATCTCTTAATGTCACAGTTGTACTATTACCACCGGGGATAACAACAAATCCTGATGCACCACTTGCAAGACCCTCTACGAATGATGTATCAGGTAAATCATTGTTTGATAATGTTTTATTAACAGTTAAAATTGTATTTGTTTGAATATCAAATAGATATAGATCAAATATTGTGTCAGCAGAACCACCAGATGCATCGTGATTCTCGAATGCATATACTCTTGCACTTCCTATCTGAGTTCCTGTACCACTAGTTGCATTATTTGTTGATCCTTTTCTTCGATCAAATAATTTAATAGTTGCAGTTCCATCTAAACCAATTTTTGGTGTTCCAGCCGCACGATTAACTTGAAATAGATTGCCATTTCTAAATGGAACTATACTATTAGATAATTGTTTTTTATCCCTTGATTTATCTAAATCCAATATAGTTGTAGCTGGTCTTTCTATATCATAACCCCTTACATATGCCTTACCCGGTGAAACTTTTAGTGCTAATAAATCATCAGAAGGAGTATTACCTTGATCAGTAATCTCATTAGAAGTAAATATACCTTCATTTGACAATCCATCATTAAGAGATTCAAATGGATTTAATTGGAAATTTTTAAGAGAGTAATTTCCAGATTCCTCAAATGTTCTTTTTGCAAAGTAATCTTTTATTAAAGAATATTGTGATTCATTTTGTAATTTTTTTAATTCTCCATCATCAAGACGAATGAGTTCTATAAAATTTTTATCATTAAAATCAGTTAATCCTTTTTTTGTCAATTTTGTAGATATTTTTAATCTATCAGCACCGGGAGCTGCAAAATTTGAAAATCCTCTAGCATTATCATTTAAAGTCGAATCTTGATCTGCATTTACAATTTGTTCTTGTATGAAAAGACCAACTCTATATGATGGGCTATTAGTATATGGATCTAAAACTATTTTATCTGCTGAGACATTAATAAAATGACCTCTTACAAAAAAGACTCCATCTGCTATAGATGCAGAACAACCTACTGCTGTGGCATTATTTTCAATCAATGTAGCCACTGAATCACCTGAATTTACAGGTGTATTACCGTAAACAAATCCCTCATCTATGAGCAAATCTTCACCATCGTCCAAAAACGAAACATTGTTATTATTACCTGAATCAAGATATTTAATAAAAAATGTTAAATCTGTAATGCCAGTTGAATCATTCGGTAAAGCGTAATTATCAACAAGGACTTTAATGCCACTTTTTTGTCCTGTTAAAATTTTACCTTTTAAATTATCTACATATACTGAAACTGCAATACCTAAATGGATTGAATCTAATTTTATAGAAAAATATTGTGCGTCATAAGAAATATTTCCCGGAATCACCATAGATCCCTCTTTAAACATATGACTACCAAAAGATTCAATCTGATCTTGTAAGATAGACTGAAGTGTTGTAAGTTCTCTTGCCTGAACAGGTTTTCCCGGATTAAATAAGACTCTATAGAAATTATTATCCTTTTTGAAATCGTCGAAGTAAGGACTTATATTGAGATTCGTTTTTTGTGGCATTTTTTAGAATTCCAGAATGATTTTTACGTCTTCTTTTTGTCTAGAGTTTCTTGTGATAGTTGCTCTATTATCAATATAGATTATATCACCTGACCCTTTATTTATTTCAGGAGTTGCAAGTCCATTTGTGAAAGTAACACCTAAACCTACATTTTTTGTTCCTACTGTGGTGATACCAGAACTAAATGTGGTTTCTACTGAACCAGAAAAACCACTAGGACTGGTAATTGGATTAGCAGTTGATTGAAATGCTAAAACTTGACCTAGCGTAGATACACCTACATAATCAGTTTGATCTACTCCATTTCCAAAATAAAGTGATCTATCTTGGAAATATTTTAACACTTTCGTTTCTTTATCCCAAGATGCGACATATCCAACAGCTGTGCCACCTGTGACAGTTTGACTTATTTTTTCACCAATCACAGGATTTGCAGTGGTCGTCGAAGGAAATTTTATTGAGTTTAGTGATGAGTATGAATCACTAAAGTAAACTGATGTAGTTCCAATTGATGTAGGATTTTTTACTAACTCAACTTGAGCAAATTTAGTATCAAATGGGAAATCTTTATTATCCCCACCGAATCTTGCATAACATAAAACACGATCTGTTCCTAACTCTTCGTAAATATTGAATCCATGACCTTTTGAAGGTGGGATAATGGGTATTAATTTAGCTCTACTTGATGCGTTTGCATTTATTGATCCCAAATCAACTATTCCATAAGTATAACCCTTACCACCTGACGAAACAATTGCTTGTGTTATTTTTCCATTAACAACATCTACAACAACTTTACCACCTGTACCATCACCCAAAATACTAAACTCTTGACCTATACCTCCAGAGTAACCATTACCCTGATTCTCAATGTAAACTTTTTTTATCTGATTATTATTAAGATCTGAATCACCATTTTCACGAACTGACTGTATAATAGCGTCATTAGTTGTTGTCCAATCGTTTGGAACTGCAATAAATTCTGTAGAATCAAATTTAATAATGTCACTTGGAGAAACTGTGTACAGATACTTCCAAATATATCCGTCACCACTTTCACCAGCTTTTGATGGTTCTAAATCAGTAAAAGTTGGTGCATCCTGTGATGCATTTCCTGTAGTATTAATTCCTGATGAACCATTATCAATACAAATATAAACATTAAAATTTTCATTAATTACGTAGTAACTTGCATCATATAATCTTGATGATTGTGTAATAGGAGAGGGTGAGTTGACACTGTAATCATGACGATACATTTCATATCTGGTTCCTTGTGTCCAATCAACCTTTCTTATCAAACGTCTGATATTCTTTCCAGTTACTCTTTTACCAAATAAAGTTGTATCACCAATATGATTATTTCTATTAATATTATCTACAGGATTTGGTGTATTAGTATCCCAAGTTGAAGTTCTACCAAACCCAACTATTCTTGGGTTAGGTAAACCTAATGTTACATAAAATGAATTTTTTGGATCAGCTCCTCCAATGCCTGTAACTGTATCGACAAAGTTACTTGCATTTAAAATTCTAAACTGATCAGTGACTACTGCTGGCATTTTATTGCTTTTTTTCTATATTTATACGTGAAATCATCAACTTAATGTTTTACGCACTGCACCGGTATCACGGATACCAAATACTCTTCTTTGAATAGTTGGGAAAGTAGATATACCAACACCAGTTGAAAGACCTACAGTATTACCTGTAACTCCTATAGATATTGGTTCAGGTCTACTGAAATTACCAGAAGAATTAAAGAATCTTCCCCAAGAAAATCTACCATTAAAACCACCGTTTCCAGTAGAGATTGTAGATAACCCTGTATGTACAGTTCCTGAGTGAATGTGAGCTAATATTTCAGCATTTGATCCATTTCTTGTAATATTTTGAATCATGTAAATATTATCTGCAAACATTGTTCCAACTCCAACTATATCATTATCATTACCACTTAAGTTTAGTGATGTTACACCATTACCAACTGTTGTATCAAAAACATAGATTGGATATCCAACGACAAGACTGCTGAAATCATCTGATGTTCTTGCAAGACCTATTCTTATGACCAGAGTAGATACACCAACAATATCTGTCGAAATACCTGTGACTATGCCTGAAAATCCTTCTACCTTTTTAATATCAGTAATATTTTCTTTAATTGGTTCAGGAGAGGGTGCTAAAACTGCAGGAGGATTAGTGGTGGTATATCCAAGACCGATGTTATTCACAGTTACTGATGCAATAGATCCATTAGTGATGTTTGCAGTTGCAGTAGCAAATGTTGATATACCAATTAAAGCGAATTGTGTGTTCGCCACGCCCACTGGAGCTGCGATTGATATACTTGTGGTCGCTCCTACGTAACCACTCCCACCCTCTATCACATTAATTTGGGATATTGTACCAGTAGCAGAAACAACAGCTTTTAATTTTGCAGCAACAGGGTTAATATTATCTACAATTAAACCTCCAAAACTGTTAATTACAATAGATGAATGATCTTCCTCATATTCAAAAAACTGTGCGTCATCAACAAAAATACTTGTCCCTGCTGATTTTGAAGTTGATAAATCACCAATAATTCTAGCAGTTGGATAAATTAAAGGTTCAATTGAGTCTCTTGCTTTAGATACAACATCACCTCCAATAATTTTATCAATTTTTTGTTTTCTCCATTGAGCAAGTGGTCTAAATGTATTTTCATCTATACCTGATCCTGTGTAAAGGTCAGTTTCAAACGTATCAGATGTAGTAATTCCAATAACTGTTCTTCTTGATTGTGGTAACACTCCAGAACCAGCTCCTATTTTAACAACATCACCTTCTTTGATTGATTGTGTCACATCAACAATTGTAGTGTCCGGATTCGATCCTCCAGATGTTCCTTTATAGAAAAATATTGATATATCATCATCTGTTGATGGTGCTACAGAAAACGCGAATGTTGTTCCACCTTCAAAAGTATATGCTACTCCGGGCTCTTGTAATACACCATTTACAAATATTAATAGTAAGTCTTGCATATCAATAAGTGATGAATCAGCATTTAATCTGTCTATTTCAAAACTTAATAATTCTTGATTTAACCTAATAGGGAATCTTTTTCTTTTACCATTTTGTAGATTTTTTATAGGATCTATAAAGTCAAACTCACCAAAATCCCAAGAAGAATAGTTATCAGTGAATACTTCTGTAACAGTTAATTCAAAATCACTGACTTTATGAGTCAATTGCCTATCAGTAACTAATCCAACAGGTTTGAATACATCACCTTTTTTGAATCCAAATCCATTTCTTGTAATTTTAAATGATTGTACTGTGTGTAGTGTAGAACCAATACCTGTTGTTGAACTTGCTCCAACATCAACAGTTACTTTTAGTCCTAATCCAGTATCAGTTGTGGCACCTATTCCTAAACGTGAAACACCTATAACTTCAAGATTTTCATAAGTTGGTTCAGGGATATTAATTACGGGATTTACATATCCGGTACCACCATTTGCAACAGTAAAGCCTAATGTACCACCAGCACCCACAGTTGCATTAATAACTGCACCTGTTCCTGCACCACCACCGGGGCCAACATTTATGGTGATTGTATTAGTGGTGGTTGCAGTAATAGCTGTTTGAATTCCTGCTACGGGATCACTTCTAGTTCCTAATGAAGTCTTTGATACTAAACGTGGATAAGGATGTAATGTTTGGAAATTATCTTTTGAACATCTAAACACTAAACCACCAGTATCAATACCAACTGTATCGCTAGTTGTTAATCCATGACTAGGGATAGTTAACACTAACACACCAGTATGAGATGTATAAACTGCATCTGTAGCAGTGAATCCATTACCATTAAAATTAGATTGTTTTATTGAACCAATACCTGAACTAACAAATCTATGATCATAAGCAATATCAGTCACACCAATCGCTACACTACCACGATATCCAGATCCTAATTGATCAGTAGCACCTAAACCTACAGATGTAATAACTCCATTAGCATCTTTTACCACAGTTACAGCAGCACCAACCAAAGGTGCAACACCTAAACCACCAGTAGATCCAAGTGATACAATCAATCCTCCTCTTGGAAGTTGATTTAAGTTAACATCAGATTCACTGACAATTTTAGCACCATTTGTTGATGTAATACCAGTAAAGAATATAGTTGTAATACCTGCTGTTGTATCTCCAATGAAATCATAATTATTACCCTGATTATTAGATGTGGTTGGAGTTTGAAATATTCCATTAAGTAAAACTATACTTCCACCAGTTTGTATTCCTGTTGTATTAGCTCCACCAACTTTAACTATATGTGTTGCTCCAACTCCAGTAAATCCATCTGAGATATCATCAAAAATTCTATTTGATGTATAATCATTTCTAAAATATACTCTACCGTGAAAATCTGATCTAGGGAATGTTAAATTAGAATCGTCTCTTTCAGTGAAATTAGTTCCTTTAGGAGCATCAGTAAAATGAATTTTACTATCTACAATGTTAAATGATCCCTTAAATTTTCTTACAGCAGTTGCATCATTATGTGAACTCGCTATAGATCCTAATGAACCTCTCTCAACATTTACTAATTTAAATGAACCATCACCAGATATTGGCCCTATAGCAAGTGTTCCGATTCCAACTGATAATACTTCCATAAATTCAGTTCCGATCTCTAATATATCTCCTTGTGCTATAGATGATATTCCAGCTATACTAAAGATGGCATCAGATGCAGAAATGCTACCTCCATTATTAGTTAATGTTGTGTTTATCGGTGTAAACGCTATTGGAGATTGTATTAAACCATCAACTACTACAATACTTTTTTCAAGTTTTTTAGTCATCTCAAGTTGATGTTTATTTCCAGCTCCCAATGAAGTAAAAGTAACTCCTGTACCGGAGTTAGCATTTGATTTAGTTAATGCTAATTTAAATGTGTCTTTTGTTAAACGAATTGCAAAAACATTTGTTGTTAAATCTACACCAGCAGAAGTTTCCATTGCATCAGCTGTTACACCTGTGAATGTACTTTTTGGTGTATATTTTAATTTTTCACCTGTGTTGAAGAAATGGTCAGGTATAGTAAATACACCGGTCACAGGGTTAACTATAGAAGCATCAGATGGTGAGAATGTTTTTGCAAAAATTGGAACTCCATTATGTGTTAGCTCAAATTCTGTTTTATTTGATCTATTTCCATTAACAGCATTATACAATCCTATGCTAACTGACTCTGATACTCTTCCATAGGTTAAATCTGGAGGAGTATTGAATAAATCAAGATCTGTGTATATCAATTCACTATAAGCAGATACTTCAACATCAGAAAAACCAGTATCAGGATTAAATCTTACATTAAATTTATTATTAGCATAGTTTGAAATAAATGTACCTATACCTGATGTGCTTCCTATAGAGATAAATGGATAGTGAACAATAGATGTATCGGTTCCATCATGAACTGCTAAAACTTGATGCATTGAAACTGTGGATCCAGCAGCAACTTTTACAATACTTTTAATCGCACTAAATTTATTTGAATCAATACCTACAATTGTCGATGTACCTGATACTCTCTTAAATGTTGATACAAGGTTAACTGTTCTCTCATTACCACTAATTTGTGCAGAGTCTTTAAATCTATATGTACCTTGACCTAATGCAGTGGTTCCAAATCCCACTGCTCTAGACCTTAGTGTAGCTCTATTAGATCCTGTATTTTGGAAATCGATTGATAAAACACCAGAATTTAAATTAGATGTAAATGTTCCAATAAAATTAGATGAAAAATTATTTACATCACCACTATCAACATAATATTCAGAGAAATAAGAATTAGTTCCATCGTGTGTTGCATAAAGATCAACAAGATTTTTTTCATTTGTAATATCATCAGTTACCTCAACAGTAGCGTAAAATGCTGATGTAATGCCAGATGGTGCAGATACTAAACTTATTGTTGCAGCTGGATTAACTGTTTTTGCTACACCAACTAAGTTAATAAAACCAAGTGCCTCAGTATTAATACCTGCAAGAGAACTATTGAATCTATTTCTATAAAATTTTATATCTAAATCATCATCAAATGGATTTGTGGGAGTTACTCTCAAGAAAGTTTTATTACTAGAATCAGAAACACCTTCTAAATCAGCAATTGTTTGTGTACCAATACCTAAACGATTTTTCTCAAATGTAAATACGTCAGTGTTATCTTTGAAAACTACAACTTCATCAAGTTGTATTTCATTTGTTAATGGATTTCTTGTTTGTACTAAGAAACTCTCATAATTTTCAATTATTTCTGTATCAAATCTACCGTTTAAAGTACTATTTGTATTTGAGAATTGAGAACTGATATCATCAATATCAATTACTCTATTTGTTCTACATTCAATAAAACTAGCAAGTTTTTTATTTCTTAATTTGATAAATTTAGATTGTGTTCCATTAGCAATTGTATCCGTATCTATAACTAAATCAAAATTATTAATAGTATCAACTCTTTCTTCACTGATCAAATCCCTTGCTATTACTATATCTGAACTGGATGAAATTCCTGATTTTGCAGTAGAGGTAATTCCGGTATCTGCAAAATTTTTCAATCCAGATGTATGAAGTAACCTATTTACAGGATCTATGATTTCCTCAAAAGTTTTTGGACTTTGAATACTATATGATAAATTTTGATAATAATCATTATCTGACAACACTTGATAATCTTCACTTAATTTTCCTATTTCAGTATTCCATCCTTTTTCTTGTCTTAATGAATAATCGACATTAAATCTAGCTCTATTATTTGATATAGAATTAATAGTTGCTCTTGTTCCAGAAATTTCCCCTCTTATAATATCCCCTATAATCAACTCTCTTTTTCCAAAAACTTTTATAAATTCATTAGGATTATTTTCAAGAACGAGAAGATCAGATAATATAAAAGCACCACTTTCCTTAACTGCTAATCTTTCACCATTTTTGAATTGAGAGGATTTTTGAGTGGTTTTAAATTTAGGATACTTATTAAAATTAATAATATTGGCATAGTTTCCTTGTGTGGTTTTTGCAATACCAATACTTACACCTATACCTGTTAAATTAAACTCTAATTTAGCTGGATTAGTATTTTCATATTTTGATACTGTAAAGAAATCATAACCGTGATCGGTAGAGTTATAACCCGATCCTATCGTTGATTCAAGTTGTATTCCCTCAACAAATATCTTATCACCTTGAGCAAATTGAGGCACTGCAAATCCAGTTATTGGTGTAACCAAAATACAAGTCACAATACCAGTAGTTGTGGTTGTATTCATACCAACCACTCTTGATATTGATATACCATTTGAATTATTAATGGTTCTTATTGTATGTTCTATTGGTTTTAATCCTTTAGGGGAACTTATAATATTGACAGATGAGAGGGATGTTGCAGATGTCTCAACTTCAATCACTCCTTGATCGGTAAGTTCTCCTGTTTCAGGATCAACAACTACAATATCAGGAGCTGAGAGATAATCTCTACCACCTGAAACAACCTCTATATTTGAAATTATATCAGAGTTAATTAATGTTATAGTTGGTGATATTCTTGCTTCTGGTCTTAAAGTTTTATCAGAATGATATTCAAAACCCGGATCTAATATTCTTACTTTGTTTATTTTGTTTATTGATTTTGATAATGCAAGAATTTTAGCATTAATACCTGAAGTTGAAGTAATTGTGGATATTATAGGAAATTTTTTAAATCCTAAACCACCAGATGCTAAATTAATTGATGCTACACCACCTAAAACACTAGTAGAATTAGTGCTATATGATAAATTATCAGTTTCTGTCGATAAGTAATTTAATTTTTCAGGAACGTTGTTAAGAGATATATTAAATGATGTAGAGCCAACACCAAATGCAATGTAAGATCCTTCATATTCACTATTAATATAGTTTATTCTAGATGCATTAACCACATCCCTATCAGATGTGCTTATAAATCCTCCTTTTTCAATGGTGTAAAATACATTTAATGGATTTTGATTATTATATCTTAAAATCACAGTAGATGTCGTACCCACACCAATAGTTCCATTTTTTTCAACTGTGAATGAATTTGTCGTTCCTATTGAAACAAACTCATTTTTGAAATCAGAATCATAGTAAAAATTAAAATCATATCCACTTAACGATGAATCTGAAACATAAAATATTAAATCATTATTGTTAACAATTGATAAAGGTGGATTAATTAAGAAAATTTCTTGAGCGTTACCACCAGTATTTGTAGTGATACCAACTACTTTTGGTGGTTCATTTTGAACATCATATAAAGTTTGAGATAATTGAAATGCATTATCATCAATTCTGTATACAAAATATGATCCAGTGCTTAATCCAGTTGCTTGATTAGTTCCACCATCATAAAATATTTTTTGTCCAGTTTTAAATCCGTGATTAGTTTTAAATACCGTATCGGCACCAATATTAGCTTTTACTATAGTTGTAGGATTAATTAGAATTTTATCCTCACTAGAGGAGTATTTAACTATAACTGATGTTGATATTCCTGTTCCACCTGCTATATTTGATTTCAATTTTAAGTCAATAGTATCTAACTCATTTAAATTATGAGATGTTGATACAGCGACGTGTGCTGTAATTTTTTGAGCTTTACCTGTAACTTGAGTAAAGTTTGATTCAAGTAAATATTCAAAATTATCAGATGGTGCAGATTTAAAGAATATAGTTTCAGCACCTAATTCAGTTGATAAACCAACTAAATCATTTGATATTTTTTTAGCAAATACTGTAGAACCACTTACAAGATTAAAACTAGAGGCAACCGCCTGAGTTACACCTGTTCCAACTGATAATGCACCAGCTCCACTGGGAAATTTAAATGTTAATTGTTGATTATTAGTAAAAGGATGATTTGGTAAAAATATACTTTTTGCAGGAACACTGATAACCTTTGATATCTCACCAGTTGTGAATGATTTAGCCATAGAGATATTTGTTCCGGCAGTTAATGCTAATCCAACTTGCTCTTTAGGATTGAAGAATACTTTATCATTTACCTTTGATTCAAATGGTTCAGTAATAAGATTCAGTGTAAACTTATGAGGTACAGTAAAAACTGGATCAGATAATTTATGTGCAGCACCAACAACTCCTCTCTTTACCCTTAATATTTTTCTATCATTAAATTTATTAAGAACTAATAATTTTTCCGTACCTATACCAATACTACTACCAGCTGATACTCTATCAGGGATAACAGAGACATATATGTCAGTAACAATACCTGATGTATTATTTGCACCTAGTTCTTTGTAAAGTACAACTTGTTCAGATGAAACTCCTACTTGGAAAGAATCTGTTAGTTTTGATATACTTGTGGTCAATCCTGAAACTACAATGTTATCGTTATCAGCAAAAGTATGAGAAGTAGATATAAATCCACTAATCTGAGTCGCACTATCTCTTACGTAAACGACATCATCATACGTCTGAACTGCGGTTGTGACACTTGTAATAGGTTTTCCTGTAACCTTTCTTACAAAGGCACTGGCACCCCCTCCAGATGTATCTGTATTATCAAATACCAATGAATCACCTACCTTATAATCACTTCCTTCTTCAACTATTTGAAAACCTTCAATCTCACCCTCTGTAACAGATTCTACTATTGCATTTTGTTCAACAGATTCATTAGATTCAATTAGAAAATCATTGTCGGCAGTAGGATCAGATACTTTGTATGGTAGAGTATTTCTTATAACATTTTCATTATTAAAATCAAAATTATTTTGATTAATAACAAAATTATCGGATATGGGAGTTGATCTATATGTATCTCCTATAAAATATGGGAATTTAGGATCAAGATTTCCTTGTGCACCAGTTGCTACTCCTACAAAATATGCATAAACTCCATCAGGATAATCAGGGGTTTTACAATATCTTCCGTTATTACTATCGAGATCTCCAGAATCATTAAATCTAAAATCTTCTACAAAAAATCCATTAGTAAATGATGTTGGTCTGTTTATAACATTTGAAGTATCCAATACATAACTAGTATCTAAAATTTTAATCTGTGAGTTAGAGTCACTTGGATCCTCATAACCATAAGGGCCATAAATTGGATTGCCATCATAAGCCCATCCAATAATAGGAGAGTGTCCGGTAATTTGATTTGGATCATTAAATGGATTAGTATAGAGAGATGTATTGTATCCTACAACAGCATACTGTAGATTAGACTCTGATTCTTTAAGTAATATTTCATCATCAAATCTCTCCAAATTATTAACTGTCAAAGATCTTACTGCTGGTTCTATAATTTGTCCTATACCAGCTGGTTTTACTAAAACTTGTGGAGATTGAGTGTATCCTATACCCGGATTGATAATTATAACATCTGTGATTTTACCATCAGTAACCACAGGTCTTAACTTCGCACCAACTCCTGAACCTACACCAACAAACTCTAAATCAGGTGGTGAAAAATATTCTTTACCACCAAATCTAACGTCTACAGTTAAGATTTTACCTTTAGATGCTATTGCTCTTAATTCAGCTTGTTTTCCATTTTTTAATGTAACACCCGGTTTTTTCTCAAAATTTAATATTTCAGATCCGTAATTTGTTCCGGGTTCATATAAGTAAGTTTTAATAATACTACCACGTACAATAGGAGTTAATACAAGATCAGCAGATCTAGCTAATGTAGTTGAAGAGTAAACAGCTTTAACATCTAAAGTAATAGGAGGATATGCAAATTCTTGTAAACCCGAACCCGTAGATTCTATTTTAACATACTCTCCTCTTGTATAAAAACTACTATTTGTTCCACCAACACCTGCATTGGCTATTCTAAATGTATCATTATCTAAAGTTATTACTTTATATTGATTCGATGAACTGATACCTGTTATACCTGTACCACCAAACTCATAATTATATGTAATTAACTCACCATCTTTAAATCCATGATCTTTAAAAGTTATGGTATTTTCAATGGTGGATATAGCATTTGGTTTTACTATTAATTTACGATTTGTATAATTTGAACCAGCATCTTCAATCACAACAGAACGTAAGTGATTTTTTTTATTTAAAAGTTTAAATTTATGTGTACCTTGAGAGTTTACAGTTGTAAATCCAACAGTGTTTATTCCTGCATTGAAATCATTAACAGTTTCATACAATCTTATTGATGATACTCCCACAACCTCTGGAAAATAAACAGATCCATTTGATAGGAATTTATTTTGATTTGTATTTGATCCTTTAAATGATCCTATACCAAGTGAAGCATTTTCATTATTGTCATAAACTAGTGGCTCACCGCTTAATAAATTATGTGGTTTATTAAAGATAATTTGATCATGAATAATATCTAATCCACCTCTTACTCTTGTATCTCTACCATCAAAAAATATTTCTCTAAATCTTTTTCTGACAACAGGTTTAATAATTGCTCCTTCCCCGTTACCCCCTGATATTGTCACAGATAAAACTCTTTCAATATCAAAATCTTGCCGATCTACTAAAATCTCCTTTAATTCACCTTGAATAACTGGTTGAATTAATGCAGTTGTACCGGATGCGACTTGTGGAAGAGTTATGCTAGGTAAATTTATTACATCAAAGTTTGTACCACCATTAAGAATTTTAACATCATCTAATGGGCCATAATATATTTTATCTTCTGATTTGTAGTTTGTAATTTCTACACCATTAATAAGTATACCTGTTGAACCGGGAGTAGTAACTACTTTATTTCCTGATTTAATATTTGGTGAGGCAGGGAATTTTTTTAATATTTTCTGTACACCAATTTTTTCATTTTTATGTCTGAGAAGAACAAAACTATGACTACCGGTACCTCCTGTTGTAAATTGTAAGAAATCTAATATGGGTATAAAGGATCTTGAGCTGTATAATCTAATTTGATTTTTTAAACTTAATACTTCAACATAATACACACCTTCTTCTAAACCTTTTAAAGGATTATTAGACGGTTTATAATATATGGCATCACCGGTTCTAAATTCAGTATTAGTTGAGAATGATATAATAGAGAATTTTTGACTAACATTATTAAACCCTTGTAAAAAAGTTCCTGTAGAATTAGGTATGATACTTTTAGAGACAGTTTCAGTGATATCATATGATGGTAATGATGATGAGGCAACATAGTAATCAACATCATCTTTATTATAAGTATTCTGCACATTTGATGTGATTACATTATTTCCAAACTCTAATTGTGATGTTGAACTAAATGCTCTATCTAATTTTCTACGAAGATCATAAAAAATACCAAATGTTGGTGTAAAACCTGAAATATTATCTAAAATTAATTGTTTATCCTGTAAACCTGTAGGATTTGTTGTTTTAATGATAGCATCAGTAACATCTACTATTTCAGTTCCCCTTCGTATAATATCAACTTTATCACCTTCTTTCAAATTGGATTTATCAAAATTTGATTTAAGAAGAAAAGTTGATCCATTAATTGATTCAATTTCAAAAGTACAAGATGTATTATAAATCCAAGAATTAAAAAATATTTCTTTTTGTGTTTTATCAGTTATTGGATTTGCAATTACCTCACCTAAATTTTTAACAGTAATCCTTTCTCCTTCACTTGTTACACTTGATGTTGCCGAAGGTAAAAGCTGAAAATTGGATAAAACACCAGTTATTCTTAATTCTACTTTTTTTGATATGTCACCATCCTCATATCCAAATATCAATTCATCTGATCTTAAGTCATCAGTAGATGATATTGAGTTAGTAATACCTGTGCAGTTTAAAAATTGATTAACAGTCTTATCAGTGTATGTAATTGTATTAATACCCGATCTAATAGTTCCAGTATTTCCAAACCCTACAGTCGAATCTACGGTGATTACAGACGACCCTATGGATACATTACCTATTACTTTTGATTTTCCGGGTATGGTAAATACTCCATTTATTCCACTCCTATCATTATATCCAACAAACAAACTTAACTTATAAAAAGTTTTTCTATTTCTTGTTATAATTTCAACTTCAGATACTGATGCGTTTGTTTCTAAATCATCAGATTTTGTTATTGTCTGTCCCAACAATTTATTTGGATCACCACTAATTACCTCAGCTAATACAATCTCTCTACGAATATATTCAGCTGACGAAGGTTTTACTAAAAATTCCTCCAGATCTATAATTTTTGGTGACAATCCGTATAAAACATTAAATAAAATACGGAAAGACTCTGCAGTTCCTTTAGATTGATATAATGATTTAGATTCTTTTATAAAATTACTTACATCAACTTCTGATACAAATTTTGTATCCTCTAATCCCGGTGTTAGTGATTTCTTTACTTTTTTGTAAAATTCTTGTAAAAATAAAACACTTAAGTTATTTACAACTGCACCAGATGCATGATTGCCTGTAGTTGTATTTGAAAATACTAATTCACCCGGATCGTTAGGATTTGTATAGGATGAAATACCACTAAATCCTCTAATACATCCAGTGAAACTATTTGTTGTGATGCCCGTATATGTGATAATTTCACTATCAATTTTTAATAAACCATATTCATTTGGGAAACCTTTTGTGGATGATACTGAAATTGTATCACTTGCAGTTGTAATATCTGTACTTAAAGTTGTGACACCAACAATTACTTCTGGTGTTAAATTATCTAATTTGATATATTGATCTAAATTATCACTCAAATCTACCACACCACCCCTATGTTCTTGGGAGATGTAATATTGTTTTAAAAAGTCAACTGTTTTTGGGCTCTCTGAAAGTATAAACTCAGGAAGTTGACTTTCTATAACTTGTTGAACTTGTATACGTTTTTCGATTCCAGTTCCTATCATTTTATGACCTGTTTAGTTCTCCGTTTGAGTAGGATGATGTTACTTTATAACCAACACCAGAAATTTGTTCACCAGATGTAATAGTGTCTTTCACCATATTTATGGTACTACTGGGGATGTTAAAATC